>MLJW01000058.1_pt1 | contig 149161 bp, 137 predicted proteins | sample 888231 | NCBI WGS metagenome assembly MLJW01 (sample SAMN05788063, study PRJNA343431) | mine drainage metagenome | isolation source: sample collected from the inflow into an acid mine drainage treatment plant... | place: Germany: Lusatia, lignite mining district | reverse complement strand
CATGCAGTGATAGTACGCTTCCTCCTCCTTCGCATCTACCTTCACCCTCGGTCGTCGCATTCATTGTTTTTTACCTTTTAGCAGGAGAAGGTCAATGTATTTTACCTTTTTTCAGCCTGTCCCTGTTCCGACAGGTCGTGGTCGGCGTCGTTGGTCGCGGCGTGCTCTTCATCGCCCTGCTTTTGCCGTCCAGCTCCTTGCAGTTCAAAACTCAGTCTTGAAACCCCGAAAGATTTGACGCGTGGGTAGTTGCGGCTCGCACGAACGGCCCTAGCTTGGTTCTGCATGCCCCACTCCTCACCCCACCAATCCACCGTGGTGCCGCTCTGGATCAACCAGCCCGGCACCTCCACGATGTACATCAACTCCGTCGCCGTCTGCGCCGATGCCTCGCGCATCGTCGCCGGCACCTTCTTCCATGCCTACGGCGCCACCCGCCGGTCGGAAGCAGCCCTGCTCAAACCGCCCGGCGATTCCCAGGACGGCACTTACGGAACCTACTGCTATGACAAGGCCGGCACCCTCACCTGGAAAAATGAATTCACCGGCTGGCAGGGCGTATACTGGGTCGATATCTCCGACGACGGAAATTACGCCGCATCCGGCGGCTGGTTCTCAGGCTCCCCCGACTACCAAGGCTTCGTCCGCGCCTTCGACGCCTCCAACGGCACCGTGCTCCTCGACGCCCGCACCAGCGGTCGGGTCAACCAGGTCGAACTCTCGTCAGACGGCACCTGGCTGCTCGCCGCCTCGGAGTCGCTCACCCTGTACAAACGCGAAGGCTCCACTTACACCGCGATCGGCAGCTTCGCCCCCACCGGCGCGGACAACACGGTCGTCACCGCAGCGCTTTCCAGCGACGGTAGCTGGGTCGTGTGCGGCGACTACCTCGGCTCGATCTACCTGTTTGAAAACGAAGGCGGCATGCTCGCGCTCAACAAGACCTGGAAGCTCCCGAGCGGCGGCTACAGCCACTGCGTCCGCATCACCTCCGACGGCACATTCTTCGCCGTGAGCGGCGGCTCCGGATGGTTCTATCTCATCAATCGCGACACCTTTCTCGCAGGCGGCAATCCGCTCGTGTCGTATCAGGTCGCCAATCAGGGCAGCGTCTATGGCGTCGCAGTGTCCGACGACGGCAGCACCGTCGTGGGCATTTCCAACCTCAAGGCAGGCAGCGACGAGGGCGGGATGGTTTACACCGTCGCCAGTTCCGGTTCGCTGCTCTGGTCCTATCAGACCGCCCGCAATCCCAACTGCGCCTCGCTGCTTCTGGACAAGGGCCTGCTCGCGGTCGCCGACGGACACCCCGACGGGACGCCCGGCAACTTCTATCTGCTCAATGCCTCGACCGGCGCGCTGCTCTGGCAATACACAACCTCCAATATGAGCTGGCCGATCATGCTCTCGTCCGACGGCACCTCAGTGGCCGCGGGAAGCGACGACTCCAACGTGTACTTCTTCGCGACCTGACCGCTGTGGCGCGAGTGAGCGGGGCGGGACGCCGGAAGGCGTGTCGCCCCGCCCCCCCAGTGCTCACGCCTTCGCGGTGGGCTCGGGCGCCGCGGGCTGCGGATGCGCGCTCCGCTCCTTCATGTAGTCCGAAAGGCTCTTGGCCAGATTGACGAAATCCGAAGGGACCATGACGACCGTGGTGCTGTTGTTTTCCGCGCCCACCTCGGAGATCATCTGCATGCGCCGGAGCTCCAGGGCGGCGGGATTCCCAGCGATCTGTGCGGAGGCGCTCGCGAGTTTTTCGGAGGCCTCGAGCTCCGCCTCAGCCTTGATGATGCGCGCACGTTTTTCGCGGATCGCCTCGGCCTGCATGGCCATCACCTGCTGCATCGCCTCGGGCAGCTCCACGTCCTTCATCTCGAACCGCTCCACCTTGATTCCCCAGGGCGTCGTCGACTCCGCGATGGTTCCCATCAGCAGGTCGTTGATCTTGTCGCGCTGCTGAAGCACCTCGTCGAGGTCGTGCTGGCCGATGATGTTGCGCAGCCCGGTTAGCGCGAGCTGGTACACGGCCTTCGGCGCGTCGTTGACCGCGATCACCGACTTGCTCGGGTCGATGACCTTGTACCAAAGCACGGCGTTGAGCTTCACGGTGACGCTGTCGCGCGTGATTGTCTCCTGCTGCTCGGCGACTTCAAAACGCCAAAGGCACACGGACGCTTCAGAACGGGAAATCCCCCTCAGACGGAGGCTTCGGTGGAGAGGGCTCCTTGGATGCGTCTCGGGAGGCCCGGCCGTGTGTGCGAAGACCGGATACCTCGATCGCCTTGACCGGCTGCACGGGACACGCGTATTCACAGGCGCCGCAGCCGATGCAGAGGTCGCGGTTCACCGTGGGCAGGCGCAGGTTGTTTCCATACGGCGTCGTATACACCGCCTTTGTCGGACAGTGCTCGGAACACGCCGCACAGTCGGTGCCCTTGGTCGTGACGATGCACTTGTCGGGGTCAAAGTAGGCCAGGCCCAGCTGGTCGAGCTGTTTTGCCGCCACCGGAATGCGTTCAAGCGCTCCATCAGGACAGACGTCGACACATTTTGTGCAGTCGTAATCGCAGAACGACGCCGTGTAATCCATGCGCGGCTTCATCAGGCCCTCGAATCCGTACTCGAAAACGGCCGGCTGGAGAACGTGTTTTGGGCAGGCGCTGACGCAAAGATGGCACGCCGTGCAGCGGTCGAGGAACCGGTGCACGCTGTGCGAACCCGGCGGTGAAATCGCGTGCTGCCTGGCCGGGTCGATGTCGCGGATTCCCGCCACCCCGTCGCTCTCAGGCGTGGCGCCACGGGGAGGAATCAGGCCAGCCGGTCCTATTCTCGGGGGCACCACCGTGGCCGCTCGTGCCCGCGACGCCACCCACGCGCCGGCCGCGGCAAGCGCCGAGAGTCGACCGAAAAACGCGCGGCGCGACTCCCCGGCCGGCGCCGGCTCGGGCACATCGCGCTGCGGATCCTTCATCGCTTCGCCACTCGCGCGCGTTCGGCGCCACTCAAACCGGTAGCCGATGCCGCGCTCGTCGCACGCGTCCAAGCAGTTGAAGCAGGCAACGCACCGATCGAAGTCCACCGTCCCCGCGCGCAGGTCGATGCACTGCGCCTTGCACGACCGCAGACAGGATCCGCATTTGGTGCACGCGTCGCCGTCGATCGAGATCCGAAACGCCGCCCGCCGCGAGAGCAGGCCGAGCACCGTGCCCACCGGACAGATTGCGTTGCAGTACAGCCGGCCGCGCAGGACGGCGAGCACCACGACCGCCGTCAGCAGCAGTGCCGGGATGACCAGCGCCCCCAGGCCGTGCAGCGGAAGCTCCACGCGATACAGTCCCATCCAGCCCGCCCGGTTCGCCAGCCCTGTGAACGCGTTGTTGATCCACGAGGCCACCGGCCGGAAGAGGCCCGAAACGACCCGGCCGTAGTTGCTGTACGGATCCACCACCGCCAGGGCAAATCCACCCCAGCCCGCGACCACCGCGGCAACGGCCGCGCCCAGGACCGCGTTCCGCAAGAGGCGCTGCGGCCGCGCAAACCGAAGCAGCCTGGCGCTGCGCCGTCCCAGCCGAGCCACCACGTCCTGGAACACGCCCAGCGGACAGAGGACCGAACAATAGAGCCGTCCAAAAAGCAGGGTGATCACGACAATCGCCCCGAGGATGACCGCCGAGATTCCCAGTCCCGCCACGGCCGCCATCAGCGCCGGCACGAACTGCACCGCCCCCAGCCAATGCCCCACGCGCACGGGCACCAGTTCGCGAAAATCCGCCAGGGCCGCCGTGAGCACTAGAAAGACGGCGAGCGCCGCGACGATGCGCAGACGCCGAAGCGATCGGACGGGCCCCGCGGGCCGCGAGCGACCGCGCCGGGGGCGGGGGTTGGAGGAGGACTTGTGCACGTAAAATTCGTCGGCTGCGGACCCTCGCCAAGAGGAGGAGCCCGCAGGCTGCGGCAAAGGCCGGACGCGCTCACACGAGCGCGTGACGCCGGATGTCGACTCGCGCGAGGTCCATCACTCCGAGACCCATCTCGCCGGCGAGCGCGATGTGGCGGACCTTCGCCGGGTCGTACTCGAGCACCTTCGCGCCGGCTGCGTCGATCGCGACGATGTCGCGCGAGGCGAAAAGCATCCGTTTTTCAACGACATCGGCCACCGTGCGTCCGCGCGGGCCGTTTCGGTACATCGGATGGTAGGCGTCGAGGATGTTGAGATCCGGCCTCTTGTAGGTCAGGAAATCCGCGATGCACTGGTGCAGGTCGGCGCGGTGATAGAAGCCCCGGTCCCACACGATGCCCATCAGGTTCTTCATGGATGCCGTGAGCAGCGATCCCTGGTGGTTCTTCAGCACCGGCACGTTGAAGAACACGTCGCTCTCGAGCACGAGGCGATGGACCTTTGCGGATTTGAGGATCCGGCCCTGCGGAAGCTCGACCTCCCGATAATAGTCCTCGTCGTTTCCCGGAACCATCTCGCCGCCCGCGGCTTTGACCGCGTCCGCGATGCCGCTGCGGGCGTAGCAGTCGGTCCACTTGTCGCAAGTGCGGTCGAACACGGCAACGCGGTTGGCACCTGCCGCCTTGCAAAGCGCGACGAGGTGGCCGACCAGCTCCGGATGCGTGTCCGCGCCGCGTTCGGGTGGCGTGTTCCACCCGATGTTGGGTTTCACGAGCACCGAATGGCCCGGTTTGACGAAGGCCTGGATGCCGCCGAAGTCGGCGAGGGCCCGCTCCAGCATCGCCGAGCGCGTGCCATCGCGCACGGCGGACAGAAGGGGCTTGCCGGCCGGGGTGTCGGGAACCGCGGGCTCAGCGGCGAACAGGGAACTGATCTCGGGGAGCACGCACGCAGCCGCGCCGAGGGCGAGACCGGTGCGGAGAAAATCGCGTCGGGAGTGCATGACTGGAAACGACCGGTGGTTGGGGTGTCGTCCCCGCGGATCTGGGGTGCCCGCGGCGGATCGGATTCCCGAGTCTAACACCGGCCCTCCAGGTCTACCCGTCATGCCTTGTCAAAAGCGCCGCATCTTCTGGCCGCGACGCGAATCGGTCGCGGGATCCCAGGGTTTGCTGCGCACCGCCCCGAGGTCCGGGGTTCACCGGCGATTTCAGGGATCAATCCCCGGAATCGTCTGCATGTGCCGCCGGATGCGCGCCCTTGGGCGCGAGCTGGATCGTCCGTTCGTCGCGTTGACCGTTCAGGTGGAGGATCAGCTTGATGAACAGTCCCTCGCCCGCGAGGCCGAGACGCGAGGTCATCGCATGAGGCTCCACGATCGCGTGGGCCGGGATCGAAAGCATCTCGGGATCCACCACGAAGTTGCCGAGCGGGGAGGTGAAATCGAAGACGTCCACGGTGAGCGGGGAATCCGTCAGGTTCTCAAACTTGAGCCGGATCATGACCGGCGGCAGGTGGCTCTCGCCCAGCGTCGGCCTGGGCCCCTGGGAGTCCTCGTTGTAATCCTCCGGGGCGCTGCGGTCCCGGTCCATGCGGTGGCCCATTCCGAAGTGACCGAGCGACCGCTCATGTTCGCCGCCCGGTCCGCCAGGACCGCCCCCAAGACCGCGCGACACCAGCGCGGTGACCTTGAGCTTTCCATCGAAGAAGACCTGGTCGCCCGTGAGGATGGCCGGCGCCTCCTCGGCGCGTTTCACGGTGGAGGAAAGGCTGCGTCCCCGCCATTCGTTGCGGTCCGTGGAATAACACCCGGCGAGAAATCCGGCTACGATCGCGAGGAGCAGGAACGGAGAGACAAGGAAACGATTCATGGCTGGAATGCGCGGCATGAGACCATGTCTCGCGCCCGAGGTGCCACCAAAATGCGCGGCCCGGCGCGGGAAATTCCGCGCCCGGTGCCGCCTCAGGCGTTCACTCGGTCCGATTGAAGCCGCAGCGCCGCCTCGACGAGCTTGGGCGCCCGTTCGAAGGAGGTGCGGATCACCTCGCGGCAGGCCTTCTCACTGAGGCGCATGACACCCGAAGCCCGGCTCACCAGACGCGCCACGCGATCGTAGAGGAAGGCGGCGAGGAAGGCCTCGCGGGGAGCCTCCAAGCGCCTCGCCTCCTCGGCGGCGTGCAACACGGTCGGCCCCGCCGACTTTCGACGGTGAACCCTGCGCGTTGCCGAGGCCGGCTTTTCGGTGCCGACCTCCGCTCCGCCCGCGGCGGCCTCCCAGGCCTGCACGGCCTTCGGAAGCTCCTCGCGCGCAAGATCGGGCAGAACCCGCTCGGAAAACAGCATCACGAGGTCCGCGCGGTCGCCGACCCGGCCCTGACAGGCCAGGCTCTCGAGCGCCGCGGTCCACCGGCCGAGGCTGGCCAGGTCGAATCCGTCGAACAGCGGAATCAACTTCGCGACCCAGAGCGTGCTGAACGCCGCGCCCGCGGAAGCCCGGGGCGTCTTCATGGTCTCGTCGTTCATCGGAAGGCCTCCTCAGATGCGGCAGCACTGGACGCGGCGCACGTTGCCGACAGCCCGGGACTCACGCAACACGGTCCAGGCGAGCCAGAGAACCCCGAGTGCGCCGGCCACCAGCCCTCCCGGCGGCGCGTCCGCAATCCGCGAATACACGGCTTGAACCGCCAGGCTCGGTATTGCAAACGCGACTACGGTTGCGACGGAGAGGAAGCGGTGATTCGTATTCATGGCCTGCCTTTCGAAAGCAGGAGGCGGGCCATGTTCCGCGGGGTGAACAAGTCCCCTCAGCCCTTCAGCGCGCCCGCCGTGACGCCCTTCACGATGTGGCGCTGCAAGAGCAGGTACACGAGCAGGATCGGGACGGTGACCAGCACCAGCCCCGCGAAGAGCATGCCGTAGTCGGACCGGTACTGGGAGGTGATCGCCAGGTTCGCGAGGCCCAGCGGCAGCGTCCGGGCGGAGCCCGCCGAATCGCCGCCGGTGAGCATGAAGGCGAAAAAATATTCCTTCCACACGCCGATGAACTGGAAGATCGCGACGGTCACCAAACCCGGCCGGGCCATTGGGAGCATGACGCGGCGAAAGGCCGAGAATTCCCCGCAGCCGTCGATGATGGCGGCCTCGTGCAGTGAGCGCGGCAGCGAGCGGAAGAAGGCCGAGAGCACGAAGACCGCGAACGGAAGGCCGTTGGCAGCGTACACGAGGGTGAGCCCGAGCCGCGTGTTGAGCAGGCCGGCGGCGCGCATCTCGAAGAACAGCGGCACGATCGCCAACTGCGCCGGCAGGGTCAGGCCCGTGAGGAACAGCCAGAACAGCAGGCGCCCGCCCGCCATGCGGAAGCGCGAGATCGCATAGGACGCCGGCGCGCCGAGCACGAGGATCAGGGCGACGCTCCCGAGCGTCACCACCACGCTGTTCACGAAGTACGCCCCGAAATGCGCGTCGGTCCAGGCGTGCGCGTAGTTGCCGAAGCGCAGGTCGCCGGGGCTCGGCGGGGCGAAGGCGTGGCGGAAGATCTCCGCGTCGGGCTTGAGCGAGGAGAACGCCATCCAGATCATCGGGTAGACCACCCACAGCGTGTATCCAATCACGCAGCACGCGAGGATCCAGCCGGGGACCTTGGAGAAGGGACGTGGACGGTTCATGGCGGGTTCAGTCGTCGGCGCGGCGCGCCCCGCCCAGCACCGCGGCCGAGGCGGCGAGCACCAGCGCGAGCATGGTCGCCGCGATCGCGGTGGCGCGGCCCACGTCGAATTCCTTGAAGAGCGTCGTCACGAGCAGCGTGCCGAGCGTGTGGAGCGAGGTCGCCGGATCCTGCGAGGTCAGGAGCCACACCATCTCAAAGGCGTTCAGCCCGCCGATCACGAGGAAGACTGCGGAAATCGCCACCACCTCCCGGATCGTCGGAAGCGTGATTGAGAAGAACTGCCTCCACTGCGGGGCCCCGTCGATCGCCGCCGCCTCGTAGAGCTCGCCGTCGATGCCCTCCATCGCGGCAAGGTAGAGCACCAGGTTGAAGCCGCAGGCCATCCACACGTAGATCGGGATCATCGACCAGTAGAGGTACTCCGGCGCAAGCCAGGGGAAGCCGTCGAAGCCGGCCAGCCAGTGCCAGCCCAGCAGGCGCCCGAGCGCAGACAGCCCCGCGTTCACGAGTCCGCCGTGCGGTTCGTAGGCGTTCATCCAAAGCAGGGTCGCCGCCACGCCGCCAAGCAGGTTCGGGAACAGCAGGATCGCGCGCAGGGCGCCGCCGCCCCACACGCCGCGGTGGATCATATAAGCGAGCCCCAGCGAAAGCGGGATGACCACGAGCGCGGGCACCACCACCAGAAACGCGTTGTTGCGCAGCGCGAACCAGAAGGCGTCGCTCTCGAAGACCAGCCATTTGAAATTCGTGAGGCCCACCCACGCGTGTCCGCCCAGGCCGTTGGAACGCGTGAAGGCCCAGGCGAGCGACACCACGCCGGGGCCGAGGATGAACAGCGCGTACAGAGCGAATGCCGGCCCGACAAACCCCGCCGCCCGACCCAGGCCCAGCCTCGGCCGCGCGTCGACCGCCGCACCGCCCTCGGCCGGTCCCGCCGGCCGGCGGCGCCGCCTCAAAAGCTTCACGGCGGCGAAACCCGATGCCAACGCCAGCACGAGCACGATCAGGATTCGCCCCGCCATCGGGTGCCTGATCTGGACAAAGTCAGGATCCGCCAGGCGCTCGCGCGACACTCGGGCCGCCGCCTCGAGCCGGGCGCCGAACGCCGCGGCCGTCGTCTGCCCCGTGAACAGCTGCTGCCTCGCATCCGTCATCACCTGCTGCAGCCCCTCGGGCTGGAGCATTCGCGGAGGCGAGGAGTACGTCGAACGCGCCCCGTAGATCACCCGCGCGGACTCGCGCATGAGCGGCGAGAACCGGTCCAGCGGGATGCCCTTCACCGCGACGGGCGAATCGAGTTCGCTGACGAACGCCGCCGCGCGCTCTCGCGAGGTGAGGTATCGCAGGAAGTCGATCGCGATCCGCGTCCGCCTCGGGTCCGCCTGCCTGAAGACGAAGTAGTAGTCGCTGCTGGTCTGGATCGCCGTCGGGTCGGCCTTTCCGTCGGGCCACACCGGGAAGTTCATCGCGCCCAGTTCAAACCCGGGGGGGATCTTGCCCTTCATCTCGTTGACGAACCACGAGCCCGAGATGGTCATCGCCGCCCTACCCTCGAGGAACGCGAGCTGTGCGCCGGTGTGGGTCATGCCCTGCCAGCCGGGCATGAGGTCCTCCGCCGCCAGGCGCCGTACCACGCCCGCCGCGCGCACGAAGGCGGGGCTCGTGCGGGCACCGGGGGCGAGGGCGTTGTAGGCCGCCCAGCCCCTGGGGCCGACCTGGTTGTAATACGCGGCGAGCAGGAAGGTGTCGCCATACCTCAAATACACACCCGGCAGAGCGAGCGGCGCGATGCCCGCCTTGCGGATCCGGTCGCAGGCCGCGAAGAAATCGTCCCAGGTGCGCGGCTCGCGGAGGCCCAGCCGCTCGAAGATCCGCCGGTTGTAGAAGATCGTCCAGCACGAGTACGCGAACGGGAGCGCGTACGTATGCCCGCCGACCTGCCAGCCCTCGAGCGCTCCAGGGAGGAAGGTGTCGCGCCACCGCGCATCGCCCTCCCAGTCCGGTCCGTCGAGGTAGGGCGTGAGATCGACCAACTTTCCCTCCGCGATCAGCTTGGGCCAGGGCAGGTCGACCGTGGTGATGTCCGGGTGGCTTCCTCCGATCACGCGCACGCGCACTTGCTCGGCCATGCGGGGATCGCCGTAGAGGTGGATCTTCACGCCGGGTCGCAGCGCCTCGAACTGGCGGGCGGTCTCCTCGTAAAAGCGCGTGCCGTAGCCCGCCGCGAGAATCGGAATGTCGATCACCGTCTCGGCGGGCTGCGAAGGCGCGGCCCTTGAGGAAACCAGCTGGGTCAGGACGAGCGCCAGTAGCGCGGCCAGCCGGAAGCCGGCCCAGGGTTGCGGCCGGCTGGATAGGCGTCGGTTGTCGTGGTCGCTCCGCATCGCTCGTCTCGGCCCTGAGCAATCAGCACGGTGCCGCGCGGAGGCGAACGAAATCCGCGAGCGACGCCGTTTTCGCGGCGCGCTCAGGCGCTGACCTGGAAGCCTTCGGCCCGAAGCGCGCGATGCAGCGCCCGCACATGGGCCGCGTCGCGCGTCTCCACGGTGCACACCACGTTCACCGCGCTCACGTCCGGTCCGCTGAAGGCCCGGTCGTGGGTGAGGTCCTTGATGCTCGCGCCGCTCTCGGCGATGACCCGTGCCAGGCGCGCGAGCCCGCCCGGCCGGTCGCTGATCGTGACGGTGAAACGCGTCTGACGACCGTCGTGCACGAGGCCCTTCTCGATGACGCGACTGAGGACCGAGGGGTCGATGTTTCCGCCGCAGGCGACGAGGACCACCGTGCGCCCCTTGAGCTCGGGCAGGCAGCCCGACATCAGAGCTGCCAGCGGAGCCGCCGCGGCGCCCTCGACCACGATCTTCTCGAGTTCGAGCATGCGCAGGATCGCCTGGGCGATGAACGACTCGTCGACCCGCGCCACGTGGTCCACGCGGGTTCGCGCGAGTTCAAACGAGAGATCGCCCACGCGCAGCACCGCAAGACCGTCCGCGAGCGTAGGCGCCCGAGGGATCGTGACGGGCCGGCCCGCCCGCAGCGCCGCGGTGAAACTTGCCGTCGCACGGCTTTCGATTCCGACCACCTTGACCCGCGGTTTGAGCGCCTTCACGGCGACTGCCAGGCCCGCGATCAACCCGGCGCCGCCGATGGGACAGACAATCGCCTCGACGTCCGGAACCTGACGCAGGATTTCGAGCGCCATGGTTCCCTGGCCTGCGATGATCGCCGGATCGTCGAACCCGTGGATGTAGGTCAGCCCCTCGGCTTTCGCGAGCCGGTCCGCCTCCGCACGAGCCTCCGCGAAATCGGCGCCGCTCACGACCACGCGTGCGCCGAGGCGCCGGCAGGTGGTGACCTTGATCAGCGGCGCGTAGTCCGGCATCACCACGGTCACCGGGATCTTCAGCAGGCGGCCGTGGTAGGCCAGCCCCAGCGCATGGTTGCCCGCGCTGGCGGCAATAACCCCACGGCGGGCGGCCTCGGCGCCAAGGCACCTGAGGGCGTTCCTTGCGCCGCGTTCCTTGAACGAGCCCGTGCGCTGGAGGTTGTCGAGTTTGCAGAACACCCGCGCACCGGTGATCTCGCTGAGAGGGATGGACTCCGGGCAGGGGGTGACCGTGACGCCCCCGGCGATGCGCCGGGCGGCCGCACGGATTTCCGCGAGAGTTACTTTCATCGGTTGACGCTAGGGGAAAACTCGCGCCGCCAGAAGCCGGAAGTCCGCTCGGAAGGGAGACTTTTGGCGCGCGGAATTACGTTGCGGTGCAGGGGTCGCGGGACAGATTACTCCACGCTCGGGGAATCCCCCTACGACCGACTTTTCCACTCCCGCCGCATCCCATACTGGTCCTCCAGCCAACCGTCCAAGTTTCTATCGAGATGTATCAGGTCACGTTTTCAGAACAGGCGATGCAGGAGCTGAACAGGCTCGACAAGTTGTCTCAAATGGCGGCCATCGAACCGCTTAGCTCGCTCAAACCCGCCGATCTCGCCCACCCCCGGGAGCCCTTGGGCCGCTTTCACCGTCGGGGCAGCGAGTTGTATCGCCTGCGCGTGGACGACCACCGCTTCTATTTCACGGTCAAGGGTGAAGAGCTCCACGTGCGCTATATCCTCCACCGCAACTCACTGGAGGACTTCCTTCTCCGCAACAAGCTTCCCGTCACCGAGCAGCAGCTGTTCGAGCAGAACTCCAAGTTCTGGAAATACCTCGAAACCCTGCGCAAATAGCCCCTGTTCAACTCCGCCCATCCATGGCACGCTCCGACGACGACGCCCAGCGCGAAGCCGACGACCTCGCCGCACGCGAGGATCCCTATAACGTCACGCAGGCAAGCCGTATCTTTTTCCTGCCCAATCTGATGACGGCTGGAAACCTGTTCTGCGGGTTCATGGCGATCATTCAGTGCATCCAAGCCCGACTCGCCGAAACCGCGCTTGATGGGCTTTACCTGCACGACTCTCCCGCCGGTCACTACCGGACCGCGGTGTACTTCATCTTCGCGTCGGCAGCCTTCGACATGCTTGACGGCCGGCTTGCCCGACTCGGCGGGCGCGAATCGCTGTTCGGCGCCGAGTTCGATTCCCTCGCCGACGTCGTCTCGTTTGGCATCGCGCCGGCGATGATGATGTTCTTCTTCATCCTGAAGCCCACGAGCGACTTTCCCTGGTTTCGCAATGTCGGCTGGTTCGTCGGGTTCATCTACCTGCTGTGCGCTGCCATGCGGTTGGCGCGGTTCAACGTGATCACCAACCCGCTGCTGAGGCGGGGCGCCAAGGAGTCGAACAAGGACTTCCTGGGTCTGCCCGTGCCGGCCGCCGCCGCGACGGTGGCCTCGATGGTGCTTTTCCTGCTGGAATTGCAGGCCTCGGACAAGTCGCTCGACCGCTGGTCCATGGCCCTGCCCTTCCTGATGGTTCTGATCGCCTTCTTGATGATGAGCCCCGTGCGGTATCCGAGCGGCAAGAACGTCAACCTGCAGACCAAGACCCGATTGCGCAGCTTCGTAGGCCTGTTCATTGCGGTCACGTTGCTGGTGTACTTCAAGGAGATAGGCCTGCTGCTGATCTGCCTCGGTTACATCTTCTTCGGTCTGATCCGCCACATGCGCCGGGCCCGGCAGATTGCACGCCAGAAAACCAGGACTGCGAATCCGGTGTGAACAACCTGCCAGCTTCTTCCCAACAAACTCAACCCCGTGAATAACGCATCGCCTTGCCGACATCACAATGAGGGTTGTTCACAGGCCTTTTTGGCCCGTTTTCCCTCGGAAACTGAGGGGTTACTGCTACTATTCGCAGCCCATAATAAGACGGATATAATTCATTATTGATCCTCCTATCCTTTATCCTTTGTTAACAGCGCAGAAAATCCGACCAGCCAACGAACGATGAAATTCAAGATCAACCGCGATCATTTTGCCAACGGTCTCGCCCAGGTGCTCAACGTGGTCGGTTCCAAAGCCACGATGCCGATCCTGAGCAATGTGCTGATCGAGGCTGAGAAGGATCAGATCTCGCTCACGACCACCAATCTTGACCTCGGTATCCGCTGCAAGATCAAGGCCGAGGTGAAGGAAGGCGGTGCGGTCACTCTTCCGGTGAAGCGCCTGGCCAGCATCGTTCGCGAGCTTCCCAACGTCGACGTCACGCTGGATTCTTCGCCAAACCATCAGGTGAAGCTGTCCTCGGGCGGTTCGACGTTCCGCATCATGGGCATCGGCAAGGAGGAGTTTCCGCCGCTGCCCGAGTTTGGCGACGAGAAGAGCTACACGATCGACCAGTCCGAGCTCGCCACGATGCTGCGCAGCGTCGCGTACGCACAATCTCAGGACGAGACGCGGTACATTCTCAACGGCGTGTTCTTCAACTTCCGCGATGGCCGTTTCTCGCTGGTGGCCACCGACGGCCGCCGTCTGGCCATGATCTCGAAGGAGATGGAGATCAGCCCGGAGAGCTCCGGCTCGATCATCCTTCCGGCCAAGACGGTCGCCGAGCTGAGCCGGCTCCTCGACAAGGGCGAGAAGATCAAGATCAACTTCAACGACCGCCGCTGCGCCTTCCAGATCGCGAGCGGCAAGGACTCGAGCGGCCTGGTCGACTCGATCTACCTCTACTCCAAGGTCGTGGAGGGCAACTACCCGAACTACCAGCAGGTCATCCCGAAGGAGACGCACCAGCGCATCAAGCTCGAGCGCGAGCTGTTCCTGCAGTGCATCCACCGCGCCGCCCTGGTCTGCTCGGAGAAGGCGAACTCGGTCAAGCTGAAGCTCTCCAGCAATCTGGTCGAAATCACCGCCCAGAGCCCCGATTTCGGCGAGGCGCACGAATCGATGGCGATCAACTACAGCGGTCCGGACCTCCAGGTGGCCTTCAACCCGGCCTTCATGATCGATCCGCTCAAGGCCCTGGCGAAGGACGAGATCTATTTCGAGCTCAAGGATGAGATCAGCCCCGGCGTGTTCAAGACCCTCGACAGTTTCGTGTGCGTCATCATGCCTGTGCGGCTGAGCTGATCCGGAGCGGGCGTCACGGCCCGGATCGAAACCCAGCCTGATTCCCGGACGTCCTCCGGGCGTCCGACCTCACGTCCAGATGGACATTTCCTATCCGATCTTAGCCGGGATGGCGCTCTCGCTTCTCCTGGCACAGGCCAACCAGCGACTTGCGTCGCCGGTGATCGCCATAGTCAACCGGTGGATACGCTGGCTGGTGTTTGCGTTCGGCCTGGCCTACATCGCCGACGTCTTCCACTGGGTCAACCGACCGCTGTGGGCGCTGATCCTGATGGGGTTCCTCGTGTGGTTCCTGCTGGAGACGGTGTACAACTGGCTGGCGGTCTCCGCGATGAGCCTCAGCACCATGCCCCTGTTTCCGGCCTACCGTTCAAATCCGGCGGGCGACGAGTGGCCGATGCAGAAGCGTGTGCTTTCGGTGCGCGACTGGCTCCGCCGCTCGGGCTACCGGCCTGCGCAGGCACTGAGGGCGGAGATGGCCCCGGGCGTGTACCTGCGCCTGTCCGTGTATCAGGACGAGCCGGGCACCACGCGGGTGCAGGTGATGTTCATGCCGCAGAGCAGCGGCGCCAGCGCGATGAGCTGCATGATCGTCTCCCCAACTTCAGACGGGCGGCGGATCGTCACCGATAACCTGCATATCCCGTACGGCGGCTTTTATCCTGAAAACTGGCGCGTGGAGCGCCTGCCCTGGCGCCGCTCAATCGAGCGGCTGATGGCGAGGCATCGGCGCCGGGTCGAGCATGAGTCGCTGGTTGCCTTTGAGGTCGATCCGCTTGTCGACATCGACGTGACGCAGCGCGAGCTGGACCGGCTCAACACCGAGCTTGGTTTCCTGGTGCCGCACGGAGAACGCGAACAGCACGGGAAGATCACGCAGGAGGGACGCTATCGGTTGTGGAAGGAAATCTGGTTGCTGGAGTACCTCGGACGAAGCTCCAGGTACCTCTGACCCGAACGACGGTTGCCGCCATGGCTGACGCAGGCCCCCGATCACTCCTTTCTCCGGCTGAAGCGGAACGACTGGTGGCGGAGGCCATGCCCCGCCTGGGCACGGACCGGCTGCCGTTGGATCTCGCGCGCGGCCGCGTGCTCCGGGAGGACGTCATCGCGGACCGGCCGCTGCCTCCCTTCGACCGGGTGACCCTCGACGGTTACGCGCTGCGAGCGGCCGACGCGGCGGGGGCCTCGGCGGAGTTCACGATTTCGGGATTCCAGCCTGCCGGCCATCCCCCGCTCAGCCTGCCGGCGAGTCCCGGCCACTGCATCGAGGTGGCGACGGGCGCGGTGCTGCCCGACGGGGCGGACTGCGTGGTGCCGTACGAAAAGGTCGAGCGCGCGGACAATCGGGTGATCCTGCGCTGCGCGGAGGCGCCCAGGCCGGGCGACGCGGTGCATGCCCGTGGATCGGACCGGCAGGCGGGTTCGCTGCTGCTGCGCTCCGGCGCGCGGCTGCGCGGTCGCGAGCTCGCGGTCGCGGCCTCGTGCGGAAGGACGGACCTGCTGGTGTCGTCCCGTCCGCGTATCGGACTTTTGGTGACCGGCGACGAGCTCGCCGATCCGGGCGCTCCCGTGATGCCCTGGCAGCAGCGCCGATCCAACGACGTGGCCCTGCGCTCGGTGCTCGAGGCGGCGGGGGCGGAGGTGCGGTGCCGGCACGTGGGCGACGACGCGACGAAAATGGGCGCGATGCTCGCGGAGCTGCTCGAAGTCAGCGATTTTGTCGTGACCACGGGGGGCGTTTCGAAGGGGCGGCTCGATCTTCTGCCCGACCTGCTGTCGCGCGCCGGGGCGACCTCGCGGTTCCACGGTGTGGCCCAGCGTCCGGGCAAGCCGCTGTGGTTCGGACTCTCGGGGGGCCGGCCCGTCTTCGGGCTTCCGGGCAATCCGGTGTCGTCGTTCGTCTGCCTGCACCGGTACGTCCTGCCCGCGCTCGGTTGTGCGGCGGGTGCGGCGGCGCGACCGGTTGATTTCGTGCCACTCGTCGAACCCGTCCGTTCGGACCGGGTGCTCACGCTCTACGTGCCGGCCGTGCTGGTCAGGGGTGGCTCCGGGGGGCGGATGGCCCGGCTGGTGCCGACCAACACCTCGGGGGATCTCACCGCCCTGGTCGACACCGACGGTTTCGTGGAAATCCCGCCCGACGGGGGTTCGCTGCCCGCCGGATTCCTTGCTCCCTTCCGCCCCTGGGCCTAGATCGTGTGCGCCATGTTCAGTCACCTGGATGAAAACGACCGGCCGGCGATGGTGAATGTCGGCGACAAGCAGATCACGCGGCGCACGGCGACCGCGGAGGCGCGCGTCTGGCTGCCTGCCTCCCTGGCGGCATTGCTGCGCGACGGGGACATCGCGTCCAAGAAGGGTCCTGTGTTCCAGACTGCCATCCTTGCGGGCATCATGGGAGCGAAGCGCACGTCGGAGCTGATTCCGCTCTGCCATCCCCTTCCGCTCGACGACTGTCGCGTCGAGATTCGCCCGGGCGAGCCCGCGGCGGACGGCTCGGTGGAGCTCGAAGTCCGGTGCCACGTGGAAACGCACGCGCGGACGGGGGTCGAGATGGAGGCGTTAGCGGGTGCGAGCGTGGCGGCGCTGACGCTGTACGACATGGGCAAGGCCGTCACCAAGGGCATCGTCGTGCGCGAGCTGCGTCTTCTCGAGAAGACGGGGGGGAAGAGCGATTTCCGCGCGTGAGCGCGGGCGCCCCGCGACATGAGGCCCGACCCCAAGCGCCTGCGCGAGGCGGCCGAGGCGATCGCCGCGGCGGATGCGCTGCTCGTCTGCGCGGGCGCCGGGATGGGGGTCGATTCGGGCCTGCCTGATTTCCGCGGCACGGAGGGCTTCTGGCGCGCGTATCCGGAGGCGCGCAGGCTCGGGCTCTCGTTCGAGGATCTGGCCAACCCGACGTGGTTCGACCGGGATCCCTCTCTGGCGTGGGGCTTCTATGGCCACCGATTCGGCCTGTATCGCTCGGTGGCGCCGCATGCCGGCTATGCAGCGCTGCTGCGCTGGGCGGGGTCGAAGAAAAATGGATACTTCGTGTTCACGTCGAACGTGGACGGGCATTTCCAGAAGGCGGGCTTTTCCGACGAGCGGATCGTCGAGTGTCACGGTTCGCTGACGCACCTGCAGTGCGCGCGACCCTGCTGCGCCGGCTCATGGCCCGCCCCCGAGGGGCTCCGCCTCGACGTCGACGTCGAGGCGCTTCGGCTTCGCTCGGAACCCCCGCGGTGCCTGAGCTGCGGGGGAGTCGCGCGCCCGAACGTGCTGATGTTCGGGGACGAACGCTGGGTGGACGGCCGGAGCGCAGCGCGGCAGATCCAGTTCAGGCTTTGGCTGCGGGGGCTCGTGCGCGGGCGCCTGGCGGTCGTCGAGATCGGTGCGGGCACCGCGGTGCCCACCGTCCGCGCGACGGCGGAGCAGATCGCCCGCGCGGCGGCGGCGCCGCTGATCCGCATCAATCCCGACGGAGCCGAGTGCGGCGCCGGGGACATCCCTCTGGCCGCGGGCGCACTCGAGACGCTGCTCGCGATCGACGAGGTGGTCCGCGAGCGCGAACGGCGTGCGTGAGCGCGGGTGCTGGGCCGCGAATCGGCCCTGAAGCGCGGCGTGTCCGCCGCTGATCACGAACGGCTTGCAGCCGTGCATACGGACTCTTCCGCGAAGACTCCGCAATCTGGCAAGCGATCTGCTTTAGGGCCGGTCGGGTGTCGTCCCATCGGGGCCCAAGGCCGCGAGCGGCGCCCGCCCAAGCACAACACAACACCACACAAGCTTATGTCCAAGCATCTGACCCTGTTAGCGGGTTGCGCAGTCTCGGCCCTGGCGCTCGTCTCGAGCGCGCGCGCCGACGTCAAGTTGAATGACAACATCACGCTGAGCGGATACGCAGCCGGCGCCTACATGAACTACAAGGCCAGCGGAGTTCCCGCCGTGGACTCGCTCTTTGACGCCTCGAAGCCGGTCCCCGGCGGTGGCGATGCCAACGACCTGCTCACGAAGTTCACGTTCAACTACAAGCCCGTGACGACGGTGATCAGCTTCAACTATTTCCCGAACCTCACGGGCAGCGAGTTCACGGTGCTCGACGCGTACGCCACTTACGACTTTGGCAACGGGTTCTCGATCACGGGCGGAAAATTCCTGAGCTACATGGGCTACGAGTCGTTCTATCCCGCGAGCATGGACCAGATCAGCTACGCGGACAACGACTTCCTCGGCGCGATTCCCGCGTACCACACGGGCGTGCACATGGATTACACCCAGGGCGCGATCAGCACGGGTGTCGCGGCGCTCGACTCCGTGTACTCTCCCTACGGTCCGACCAAGGGCGACGGCGAGCTCAAGCACAACGCCGGCTTCGAGGGTTATGTGCAGTACAGCGCCAACGGCCTGACCCTCTGGGGCGGCGTGGCGCACGACACGAAGGGCGGCTTCGAGCCGCATTCGGTGACCACCTTTGACGTCTGGTCCAGCTACCAGGCCACCAAGGACGCGCGGCTCGGCGCCGAGTTTGTCTCCAAGGACGGCGGCCCGGGCGCCAAGGGCACCAACTGGATCGCCTTCCTCGACTACAGCTTCTCCGGCACCGTCTCGTCCGCCTTCCGCGTGAGCGGCGAGGAGATGGCCGACGGCGGCCCGAAGTTCACGAAGTACACGGTCTGCCCTGCGCTGCAGGTCACGCCCGCGCTCGCCGTCCGCGTCGAGTATTCGTACTACAGCTACAGCAACTACACCTCGAGCAGCGCGAACTTCTTCGGCGTCCAGTCGATCTTCAAGTTCTGAGCCTTCGCTCCGCAGTCGCCGGGGCCCGCAGCGGTCGCCGGCGACGCTCACCCCTCCCCCGGCCCGCTCCGCGTGAGCGGGCCGACACCCAGGCAAAAACACCATCCCACCCCGCGGGCTTCCGCGCCGCCTGCGCGCAACCCGCAAGACCAGCTCAACTCCCAGACTCATGATCAAGAAACTACCGCAACTGCTCGGCGTCGGGGCCATGGCCCTGAGCGCTTTGGTCGGCTCCGCCCGCGCGGAGGACACCGTCAAGGTCGGCGTGCTCCACTCGCTCTCCGGCACGATGGCCATCAGCGAAACGTCGCTTCGCGACATGCTCCTGTTCGCCTTCGACCAGATCAACGCCCAGGGCGGCGTGCTCGGCCACAAGATCGAGCCCGTCGTCGTCGACGGTGCCTCCAACTGGCCGCTCTTCGCCGAGAAGGCCAAGGAGCTGCTCGAGCAAGACAAGGTGCCGGTCGTCTTCGGCTGCTGGACCTCCGTCAGCCGCAAGTCCGTGCTGCCCGTCTTCGAGAAGGACAACGGTCTCCTGTTCTATCCCGTCCAGTTCGAGGGTGAGGAACTCTCCAAGGACATCTTCTACACGGCCGAGGCCGTCAATCAGCAGGCCATTCCCGCGGTCGACTACCTCCTCGCGCAGGGTGTGAAGAAGTTCTACCTGATCGGCACCGACTACGTCTATCCGCAGACCACCAACCTGATCCTCTACAAGTACCTCCTGCTGCACGGCGTGCCGATCCAGAACATCGGCGGCGGCCTGCGCAAGGGTCCGGACGGCAAGGTGATCTCCGCGGGCAAGTACGTGCCCTTCGGATACACCGACTTCCAGCAGATCGTCGCGGACATCAAGCAGTTCGCCGCCAGCGGCGACGCCTGCGTGATCAACACGATCAACGGCGACTCGAACGTGCCGTTCTTCAAGCAGATCGTCGCGGCTGGCCTGACTCCGTCGGACTGCCCCGTGGTCTCGTTCAGCCTCGCGGAGGACGAGCTCCGCAGCATGCCCACCCGCAATCTCGTGGGCGAGCTCGGCTGCTGGACCTACTTCCAGTCCCTCAAGACGCCTGAAAACGCGACCTTCCTGAAGGCCTGGAACCACTGGCTCGAGACCGAAAACTATCCGGGCGTCGTGAAGGAACACCGCGTGGTCGACAGCCCGATGGTGCTCTCCTACGACGGCGTCTATCTGTGGAAGGCGGCGGTCGAGAAGGCCGGCTCCTTCGACGTGGACAAGGTCCGCAAGGTGCTCGAGTCGGGCACGATCAGCTTCGACGGTCCCGGCGGAAAGATCACGGTCCAGGGCGATCACTACACGACGAAGAACGTGTACATCGGCGAGACGAAGGCCAACGGCCAGTTCCGCATCCTGAAGACCTTCGATCAGGTCGCCGGCGCGCCCTTCATCCTCAAGGGCCTCGACGAACAACTCGCCGCGAAGGGTATGTAAATCACCCGCGCCCGGCGAATTTCCAACTCACGGCCCAGTTCGCCCGGGCGCCCAAGCGGCGCCCCGGCGAGCGGCTCAGAAACGGTTTATCGTTCAGGGGCGGAGGTTCACACCACCGCCCCTTTCCAGTCCATGAATCCCCTCCCACGACCCATTGTTTTTCTCCTTCTCACCCTCGCCCTCCTGACGCCGCGCCTGCTCGCGGTGCCCAAGACGGAGGCCGGGGTACGTCGCGAGCTCGTGCAGACGCTGCTCAGCCATGGGCCCGAGCGCCATGAGCTGCTGCACGATCTCGCCCGCTCCGGCTCCAAGGTCGCCGCCTCGATCCTCACCTCCTGGACGCGCGGCGAGATCTACGCCTATCGCGCGCCCGACGGGAAGGTCATCCCCGTGACGCTCGAGGACCAGGAGGATGCCAACGGCCGGGCCCGCGCGATCCGGGTCGACACCGGTGCGTTCCTGGTCGACGCGAAAGGGAAGGTCCTGAAGTTTGATGACAGCACGCTGGACACGATCGACACAGACATGCGGCTGCGCATGGACATCCAGCAGGCGATCGACGTGCTGTCCCTGGCCAGTCCGGTCCCGGACGAACGCCGCTCGTCCGCGGTGAAACTCGGCAACTCGGGCAAGATGGCCTATCTGCCCTACCTCGAGGAACGGCTCCCCGAGGAAAACGTCTCCACCGTCCGGCGCGCGATCAAGGAGGCCATCGCGACGCTCAAGCTCGGTTCTCCCGACCCGTCGGTGCAGATCGCGGCGGCCCGCAGCCTGGCGCGGCTCAACGCGCTGGGCGCCGTGGACGTGCTCACGCAGTTCGTCGCCAACAAGTCGGCCGATCCCGGCGCCCTCGCAGCCGCGCGCATCGCGCTGCATTCGATCCAGGAACACATCTCCCTCGTCAATTTCTTCGGCACCCTCTTTCGCGGCGTGAGCCTCGGCTCCATCCTGCTGGTCGTTTCGCTCGGCCTCGCGATCACCTTCGGCCTGATGGGCGTGATCAACATGGCCCACGGCGAGATGATCGCGGTGGGCGCGTACACCGCGTACCTGGTCGAGAACCTCTTCGGCTCCGGCATCACCCTGCCCTTCTTCGGCCTGGGTCTGCACGTGCCGGGGTTCAACGCGGCGGGGTCGTTCTACGAGAGCAATTTTCTCTTTGCCATCCCCGCGAGCTTTGTGACTGCGGCCATCGCGGGCGTGGTGCTCGAGCGGCTCGTGATCCGCTTCCTTTACCGCCGCCCGCTCGAATCGCTGCTCGCCACCTGGGGCGTCTCGCTGGTCATGCAGCAGGGCTTTCGAATGGTCTTTGGCGCCAACAACGTCCAGGTCGACTCTCCGTCGTGGCTGCTGGGTCACTTCAGCATCAACGACGTGATGTTCGGCTACAACCGCGTGTTCGTGGTGGGTTTTGCGATCGCGATCGTGATTGGCACCTGGCTGCTCCTGACGAAGACGCCGCTTGGACTGTTGATCCGTTCGGTGATGCAGAACCGCCGCATGGCGTCGTGCATGGGCGTGCGCACCGACTGGGTGAACATGCTCACCTTCGCTTTTGGCTCGGGTCTCGCGGGCCTCGCCGGCGCCTTCCTCTCGCAGATTGGAAACGTGGGACCGAGCATGGGCCAGACCTACATCGTCGACAGCTTCATGGTCGTGGTGGTCGGCGGAGTCGGCAGCATTGTCGGCACGGTGTTCGCCTCGCTCGGCATGGGTTCCGCGGACCAGGTGCTGCAGCAGGTTCTCGGTTCTCCGGTGCTGGGGAAGATCCTGGTGCTGTGTTTCATCATCCTGTTCCTGCAGTGGAAACCGGGCGGGCTATTCGCCACCCGCAGCCGCAACCTCGATTGAGCCATGCGCACGGACCGCTCCCGCATTGAACTGTGGTTCCTGGCGCTGTTTGCGCTGGTGATCCTCGTTATCCTCCCGGGCCTGAATGCCTTCACGCCCGCGGCCAGCGCGCTGCACGTCAGCGATTTCACGATCAACCTTTACGGCAAGTACCTGTGTTATGCCGTGCTCGCGATCAGCGTGGACCTGCTCTGGGGTTACACCGGGCTGCTCAGCCTGGGACAGTGCCTGTTCTTCGCCCTGGGGGGCTACGCCTTCGGCATGTACCTGATGCTGATGATCGGAAAGCTCGGGCAGTACCACAGCAACCTGCCCGACTTCATGGTCTTCCTCGGGTATCCCAGGCTGCCTGCCCATTGGGTGCCCTTCCGCCATTTCTGGTTCGCGGCGCTGGCGGTGATGTGGGTGCCCGGGCTGGTCGCCTACATCTTCGGCTTTCTCGCCTTCCGCTCCCGCATCCGCGGCGTGTATTTCTCGATCCTCACCCAGGCGCTCACCTACGCGGCCTGCCTGATGTTTTTCCGAAACGACTTCACGTTCGGCGGAAACAACGGGCTGACCGACTTCAAGTTCGTGCTCGGCTACGACCTGCGCAACGCGGCCACGCAGCGGGTGCTGTACCTCCTGACCGGCGTGCTTCTGTTCGCAACCTACGGATTCTGCCGCTGGCTCACGTCGTCGAAGTTCGGCAAGGTCCAGCGCGCGATCCGCGACAGCGAGAACCGCGTGCTGTTTTCCGGGTATTCGACTCCCAACTTCAAGCTGTTCGTGTTCGTCGTGTGCGCGGTGATCGCCGGTCTCGCCGGCGCCCTCTATGTGCCACAGGTGGGCATCATCAACCCGAGCGAAATGGCGACCGACAAGTCGCTGGAGGTCATCGTCTGGGTGGCGGTGGGCGGACGCGGGACGCTGATCGGACCGATCATCGGGGCCATCGTCGTCAACGCGATCAAGAGCTGGGCCACCCGCGCATTTCCCGACCTGTGGCTCTTCATCCTCGGTGGCATGTTCATCCTGGTCGTGCTCTTCCTTCCCGGCGGCATCGTGAGCCTGCCGACGCGCATCGGCGAACTCGTCCGAAAGTACCGCCGCACGCGGGCGATCGAGCCGGTGGCCGGCGCGGAGTCGCCCGAGGCCAAACCCGCCCCCGAACCCGACCGCACATGAGCCATCCGATTCTCAACGTCGAGGACGTCACCAAGACCTACGATGGTTTCAAGGCCATCTCGAACCTGACGTTCTATCTGTTCAAGGGGGAGCTGCGCACGGTCATCGGCCCCAACGGAGCCGGGAAGTCCACCTTCTTCGACCTGCTCACGGGTCGGGCGAAGCCGGATTCCGGCTCGATCATCTTCGGCCAGGACATCGACCTGACCTCCCTGAACGAGCATCAGATCAACCGGCTGGGCATAGGCCGGAAGTTCCAGACGCCCTCGGTTTACACGGACCACACCGTCTGGGAAAACATCCTCCTTTCGCTTAAGGGCCCCCGCGGCGTCTTCGCGACGCTGTTCAGTCGGATCACGCCCGCCCAGCGCACGCGCATCGACGAGCTGCTGGAACTCATTCGACTCTCGGAAAAGCGCCACTGGCTCGCCGGACAGCTCGCGCACGGCGAAAAGCAGTGGCTCGAGATCGGCATGCTGCTCGCCCAGGAACCCGAGGTGCTGCTCGTCGACGAGCCAGCGGCCGGAATGACCGACGAGGAAACGGCGCGCACGGGGGAACTGCTGATCAGTCTCGCTGGAAAGCACACGATCGTGGTCGTGGAGCACGACATGACCTTCGTGAAGCAGATCGCACGCGACGGGACCGTCACCGTGCTGCACCAGGGCAGCGTCTTGTGCGAGGGCACTTTCGATTTCGTGCAGAAACATCCCCGGGTGCGCGAGGTGTACCTCGGTCGCGGCAAATAGGAGTCGATCGCCATGCTTTCACTCACCGGAATTCAGGCCGACATCGGCGGCTCCCGCATCCTGCGCGGCTTCGACCTCGAGGCGCCCGCCGGCCAGGTTGTCTGCCTCATGGGACGCAACGGCGTCGGAAAGACGACCACCCTGCGCACCATCATGGGGCTGCTTCCCCTGCGCGACGGCAGCATCACCCTCGCGGGCGAACCGCTCGACGGTCTCCGCACCGACCAGCGCGCGCTGCGCGGCATCGGCTACGTGCCCCAGGGGCGAGACATCTTCCCTCACCTCACCGTGGAGGAAAACCTCCAGATAGGGCTCGTCGTCCACCGGCGCGGCCGCGCCTCCGACGCTGCGGCGCTGGAACGGGTCTACACGCTCTTCCCGGTGCTCAAGTCCATGCTCGCCCGCAAGGGTGGCGTGCTCTCCGGAGGACAGCAGCAGCAGCTCGCCATCGCCCGGGCCCTGCTCACCCAGCCAAAGCTGCTCATCCTCGACGAACCCACTGAGGGCATCCAGCCCTCCATCATCGACGAGATCGGCGACACGATCAGACGCCTGAAATCCGAGTCCGGGCTCACCATCCTCCTCGTCGAGCAGTATGTTGATTTTTGCCGCGAGGTGGGCGATCAGTTCTACGCCATGGACCGCGGCACCGTCGTCGCCTCCGGCCCCATCTCCGAACTCACCGACGATGTCGTCCGTCTCCACCTCCAGGTCTGACCGCCCGGGCCGATCCCTGTCACCGGAAATTTGAACAGAAGGAAACGAAGAGAACGAAGCGTTTGACCGCAGATCATCTCAAGGGGAATGGCGTTATCCTAAAAAAAAGCGGGCACTGGAATCTTGCTTCAGCCAAGGGTGCTATGCTGAACACTCCTTCCCTCTTTCCGGTTCGCTTCCCATGAGCGGATGATTCGCTCCCTCCAACTCCTTTTCGATTGCGACAGTCCTGCCAACCCGAGCTCAGCCTGCCTCCACCCTCTTCGTTCTCTTCGTTTCCTTCTGTTCAATCCTGCATTCCCCCATGCACCTCACCCCCCGCGAACGCGAAAAACTCCTCGTCGTCACGGCCGCGGACCTGGCGCGACGTCGTCAGGCCCGAGGGCTCAAACTCAACTATCCCGAGGCGGTTGCGATCATCACCTATGAGATCATGGAGGGGGCGCGCGACGGGAAGTCCGTGGCCGAGCTGATGAGCTTCGGCACGACAATCCTGAAGCGTTCCGACGTGATGGAGGGCGTCGCGGAAATGATCCACGAGGTCCAGGTCGAGGCCACCTTCCCCGACGGCACCAAACTCGTCACCGTGCACAACCCCATCCGCTGACCATGATCCCCGGCGAACTCATTCCCGCAGCTGACACCGCAACGCTCGAGGCTAACCTTGGGCTCGAGACGAAGACGGTCTCGGTTGCAAACACCGGGGACCGCCCGATCCAGGTCGGCTCGCATTTTCATTTCTTCGAGGTGAACGCCGCCCTCCGATTCGACCGTGCCGCCGCGCGCGGCTTCCGCCTCAACATTCCCGCCGGCACCGCCGTCCGCTTCGAGGCCGGTGACACCCGGACGGTCGAACTCGTCGCGCTCGCCGGAGCGCGCGAGGTCTACGGCCTCAACGCCCTGATCAACGGCAAACTCGACTGACCATGCCCCTCCGACTCACCCGACGCCAGTACGCCGAGATGTTCGGCCCCACCGTGGGCGACCGCATCCGGCTCGCGGATACCGAGCTTTTCGTGCAGGTCGAGCGCGACCTGATCGCCGAGGGCGGCGGCTACGGAAACGAAATCAAGTTTGGCGGCGGAAAGGTCATCCGCGACGGCATGGGCCAATCGCCCACCGCGCTCGACGCCGAGTCGCTCGACCTCGTCGTCACCAACGCCCTGATCCTCGATCCGGTTCTCGGCGTCATCAAGGCCGACATCGGCATCAAGCACGGCCTGATCGTGGGCATCGGCCACGCCGGCAACCCCGGCATTCAGAACGGAATCGGCTCCGTTTTTGCCGATCCCCGCACCGGCCGGAAGAATCCCATGATCGTGGGCGCAGGCACGGAGGTCATCGCCGGTGAGGGCTGCATCGTGACCGCGGGCGGCATCGACTCGCACATCCATTTCATCTGTCCGCAGCAGATCGACGAGGCGATCTCCTCGGGTGTCACCACGATGCTGGGCGGCGGCACGGGGCCGGCGACGGGCACCTTCGCCACGACCTGCACGCCGGGCGCCTGGAATCTGCATCGCATGATCGAGGCCGCCGAGGCCTATCCGATGAACCTGGGCTTCCTCGGAAAGGGAAACGCCGGCACCCCCGAGCCGCTGCGCGAACAGGTGCGAGCGGGTGCCATCGGCCTGAAACTTCACGAGGACTGGGGCACCACGCCCGCCGCGATCGACGTGTGCCTGGGCGTGGCCGACGAGTTCGACGTCCAGGTCGCCATCCACACCGACACGCTCAACGAGGCGGGTTTCGTCGAGGACACGATCGCCGCCTTCAAGGGCCGCACGATCCACACCTTCCACTCGGAGGGTGCGGGCGGCGGACACGCCCCCGACATCATCCGCGTCTGCGGCGAGGCCAACGTCCTGCCCTCCTCCACCAACCCGACCCGTCCCTTCACGGTGAACACGATCGACGAGCACTTGGACATGCTCATGGTCTGCCACCATCTCGACGCGAAGATTCCCGAGGACGTCGCGTTTGCCGAGTCGCGCATCCGGCCCGAGACGATCGCCGCCGAGGACTGCCTGCACGACCTGGGGGCGATTTCCATGACCTCGTCGGATTCGCAGGCGATGGGGCGCGTGGGCGAGGTGATCCTCCGCACCTGGCAGACGGCACACAAGATGAAGGTCCAGTTCGGCGCGCTCTCCGGCACTATCCATCCGGCTGCGGACAACTTCCGCGTCCTGCGTTACCTTGCGAAGTACACGATCAACCCCGCGGTGGCCCATGGCATGGCGCACGTGATTGGCTCGCTCGAGGTGGGCAAACTCGCGGACCTCGTGGTGTTCAAGCCGGCGCTGTTCGGCGTGAAGCCCGAGCTGGTCCTGAAGGGAGGGTTCATCGCCTGGGCGAACATGGGCGACCCGAACGCATCCATTCCCACGCCGCAACCCACGTTCTACCGGCCGCAGTTTGGCGCGGCGGGCCGGGCGCTCGGTTCGACCAATGTCACCTTCGTCAGCCAGGCCGCGGTCGACGGCGGCGTGCTCGCGGGACTCGGCCTGCGTCGCCGGCTTGAACCGGTGCGGCGCTGCCGCACGGTCGGCAAGAAGGACATGGTGCTCAACGACGCCCTGCCGCACATCGAGGTGGATCCCGAGACCTATACGGTGAAGGCCGACGGCCGCGTGCTCACCTGCGAACCGGCCAAGGTCCTTCCGATGGCGCAGCGGTATTTCCTGTTTTGAATACGCCCCGGATTTGGTGAACCACAGAGACACAGAGAACCAGAAGTCGAAGGCCCGATTTCAAAATGCCAGAATTTCAGTCCTTCGGCCTTTCTCCGTACCCTCTGTGTCTCTGTGGTTCCAATCCCCTGTTTCCTGATTCTGGTCCCCCATAACCCGCACTGACTCCGTCCACCTCTGGCGCTTCGTTCCCTTCGTTGCCTTCTGTTCGATCTCCTTCCCATTTCCTCATGCTCCATCTGATTCATTCTCCCGTCGCCGCACCGAACCCAGCGCTTCCCGCTGTTGCGCTCCGCGCCGAACGCCTGCAGGTCGCGAAACGCCGCTGGCGCGGTGTGGCGGAGGACGGCACGGAGTTTGGTTTCGAGTTGGAGCATCCGCTCCGTCACGGGGACACGGTTTTTCAGAACGACACGACGCGTTACGTGCTTGAGCAGCTGCCCGAGGCGCTGCTGGAAGTGGCGCTGGACATGCCCGCTTCGGCGGCTGCGGGCCTGGGCTGGGCCGTGGGAAACATGCACCTGGAACTTTGCTCCGAGCCCGAGCGCCTGCTGGCTCTCGACGAACCCGCGGTGCGCGCGCTGTTCGAGCGCCTCCACGTGCACGCCCACCCGGTGACAGGGGTATTCCGTCCGGGTCATTTTGCGCGCGGACATCACCACGTCGATGAGCTCGGACACGGTCACCACCACTGACTCCGCCTGGATCGCGGGCCTGCTTCAGGCCGGCGACTCGTATTATCCGACGGGCGGATACGCGCATTCGTTCGGGCTCGAAGGGCTCGTGCAGGAGGGGACGGTCCGCGACCGCGAGACGCTCCGGGCCTTCCTCGACCTCGCGGTGCTGCCCGCGCTCCAACATGCCGAGCTGCCGCTCGCCGCGCACGCCTGGCGCGCCCTCGGTGTGCCGCACTGGGAGGCAGTCGGCGACCTGTGCCGCCTGTCGGCTGCGCTGAAGGCGCCGCGGGAGCTGCGCACGGCGTCGGAAGCCATCGGACGCCAGCGCGCGGAGCTCGCGGCGAGCCTTCACGATTCGCCGCTCGCGCGCGATTTCTCTGCGCGGGCCACGGCCGGCGCCTGGCCGGGCTCATCGGCCGTATCGGCCGCACTGGAGGGTCGCGTGCTGGGCGCTCCTCTGCCCGCTGTGCTCGCCGGACTCCTCTATTCGAACGTGGCGGCCGTGCTCGCGGCGGCGATGAAGATCCTGCGCATCGGCCAGAATGCCACCCAGGCGCTGCTCACGGCTGCCCTGTCCCGCGCACCCCAGCTGGTCGCCGCGGCTGAGGCCATCCCGCTTGACCGCATCGGCTGGTCCAACCCCTGGCTCGACATCGCCTCCGCCCGCCACGAAACCGCCGATTCCCGGCTGTTCATCTCATGAGAACGACGGACCCGTTTGAACAGAAGGCCACGAAGGGAACGAAGCGTCCCGGATCGTGCGGCATCAGCCTTGCAGAACAGAGGCGATTTTCCCGAGTTGATTGAGGCTCGCACCCATCCTGCATCCCGCAGCGCTCTTCGTTCCCTTCGTTATCTTCTGTTCCAATTTTCTCATGTCCTCCCGCAAATCCCCCCGTATCGGCATCGGCGGCCCTGTGGGCTCCGGCAAGACCATGCTCTGCCTCCGGCTCTGCCAGAAGCTGCGCGAGCGCTACTCGATGGCGGTCGTCACGAACGACATCTACTGCTCCGAGGACGCGCAGTTCCTCATCCGGCAGACGGCGCTTCCGCCCGAGCGTATTTCCGGCGTGGAGACGGGCGGCTGTCCGCACACGGCGATCCGCGACGACACCACGATGAACGAGCAGGCCTGCCGCGCGCTCGAGGCGCGGTTTCCGGATCTGCAGCTTCTGCTCGTGGAGAGCGGCGGCGACAACCTTACCGCGACTTTCTCGCCGGAGCTCGTGGACGCGTTCATCTACGTGATCGACGTGGCGGAGGGAGACAAGATCCCGCGCAAGGGCGGGCCGGCGATCCGCTTCAGCGACCTGCTCATCATCAACAAAATCGACCTCGCCCCGCTGGTGGGTGCGGACCTCGGGGTCATGGAGCGTGATGCAGCGAAGCAGCGCGGTGCGCGGCCCTTCCTGCTGTGCGATCTCAAGCGCGAACACAACCTCGACGCCGTGATCGCCTGGATCGAACGCCAGGTGCTCTTCGCGGAGGGGGAGAAGCGAGGAGCGAGGAGCGAGGAGCGAGAATAGGAAGTGCGGCGCCCGCCGTCGCGGGCACTGTGGATTCATTCTCGATTTTCGATTCGTCTCGTGAGCATCGGGCGAGCCTGCACCCTTTGGATACGAAGCCGCCGCACTTGGCGGCTCGTCTGCGCGAGGCGCCCATTCTCGCTCCTCACTCCTAAATTCTCTATTCTTTGACTTGCTGATGACTTTTTCCGGACACCTTCACCTTGAAGCGTCCCGCGCAGCGGACGGGCGGACGGTGCTGTCGCGGCAGTCGTTCCGGGCGCCGTTTCACCTGTCGAAGCCATATTGGGACGGCGTGGCGCTGCACGTGCAGGTGGTGAATCCGACCGCGGGCATGCTCGAGGGCGACGAATTGGAGACCGAAGTCGTGGTAAACGTGGGCGCCTCGCTGCTCGTGACGACGCCCTCGCACGCGCGCGCCTTCCGGGTGAAGGGCGAGGGTGGCGTGACGAACCACCAGAAGCTGCATGTGGCGGCCGGCGGCTGGCTCGACTGGTATCCCGAACCCCTCGTGCCCCACGCGGGGTGTGATTATCGGCAGGATACGAAGATCGATCTGGAGCCGGGTGCGGCGCTGTTCTTCTGCGAGTCCCTCGGGCCGGGTCGGGCGGCGCGAGGCGAGACTTGGGCATGGCGGCGCTTGGAACTGCGGCTTGCGGTGCGTCTGGCAGGCGTGCTCCTGCTCAGTGAACGCTACGCCCAGGATGCGGACGATGCGTCGCGCCTAGCGGAGATGGCAGGTCACCCGTGCGCCTGGCTCGCCACCTGTGTGATCGTCGCATCAGGCGTCGATGCCGCGGCGTGGGACGAGCTTCGGGCGCTGCATAACCCTCCGCTCTGGCTCGGCCTCAGCCGCCTTCCGAGTGCGGATGCCTGGACGCTCCGCGTGATCGCTCCCGACGGTCAGTCCCTTCGCGATGCGCTTGGCCGGATACGGGCTTTGTTGAGTCCTGTGATGCCCGGCCTGAACGTATCCCTGCGCCGAGTTTGACGGACCGCGGCTGAGCTCTGATGTCTGATCGCCGGAATCAGCCTGGCTGCCCCGATTCGAGGTCGTAGAGCATGCGCCAGAGGCGATCGAGTTCGCCGCGTTCGACGACCTGCAGCGGGGTCGAGCCCCCGAAGGCCTTGTTGGGCTGCTTCAGCCAGCGCCCGATCTCGGCGGGCTCCATCACCCGCGAGAGTCCGTCGAGCAGCCGATCCATCTCCACCAGCGCCTTCTCCTGCTTGGGCGACGGCGCTTCGCCCTGACTCCACTTCGCGACCGAACGCGGGGAAAAGCCCGTCAACCGCACCAGCAGCGGCTGCGGGAGCTGGAAGGCCTCGCGATAGTGGCGAAGCAGCGCCGGGTAGTCCGTCGCTCCGCCGCGATGGGCGAAGCGGAATTCGCCGGTCACGCGCTTCTTCGTCGCAGGCTTCTTTGTCTTCGTCGCCATGGTCGTCTTTTCTGCCTGCAGTAAAACCTGCAAAAATGCAGGTGTCAAGCGGGCGGGGTCTTTGTCAGGCGGGCGAGCTTTTCGCCTTCGACGACGCAGAGGCGGTCGCGGGTCCGTGGGCCGGGGAAGACGACGACGTTGACACCGGCCCACACGGCCGAGGAGCGCGCGAGCAGGCCGTCGGCGCCGGCGGTGGCGATGGCGCGTCCGAGGGCCTGGGAGTCGCTCTCGCCGCCCGCCTGCTGGACCTTTCGCCAATCCTCGGCGGCGGAGGCCTTGAGCGTGTACTGCAGCGCGCGCCGGATCTCCGGGATCGTCAGGTCGACGATACGCTCGAGGCGCGCCTCGATGGCCACGAGCAGGCGCGGGCTCTTGGTCTGGATGCCGTAATAGCGGTCGTTGGCCTTGCTCTCCTCGAGCGCCGTGGTGTCGCTCGTGCTGCCGTACAGCGCCGCGATGCCGGGCCGGTTCCAACGCCCTCCCCTGCGCTTCGCCCCGTCACCGCTGAGGATGTCCTTCGCGCCGGGAAAGTCGGTGGTCTGAAACCGGAAGAAGGTGCCGCTCCTGGGCTTGAACCATTCCGGATGCGCCGCCAGCGCCGCCGCGAACTCGGCGAAACGGGGGTTGGGGAGCGTGCTGGGACGAGGCATGGCGGGGCTGGCTCCGTCCGAAATTGAACCACGGAGACACAGAGGGCACGGAGAAAACCCGCTTTTCGGGAGCTCGGAATCGATTCACGAGCGGAATCTTTGGGTTTCGAAATCCGATCTCTGTGCTCTCTGTGCCTCCGTGGCTCAAATCGTCGGCATCACGTTTCCGCCGCTGACGGGGATGTAGGCGCCGGTGATGAAGCTCGCGAGGTCCGAGGCGAGGAAGGCGACGACGTTGGCGATCTCCTGGTCGGTGCCGCGGCGGCGAAGCGGGACGCCGCGGTCGTAGGCCGCCTGCACCTCCGTGCCGTTTGCCCGGTCGCGGTCGCTCACGGTCCAGCCGGGCGCCACCTGGTTCACGGTCACCTGGTGCTCGCCGATCTCCTTCGCGAGCACGCGCATCACGCCGTCCAGGCCGCGCTTGCCGGCGACGTACGCCGACTGGGTCGGACCGTTCTGCATCGCGCACTCGGTGTTGATCGCGATGTAGCGTCCCCACTTTTTGGCGACGAGCGCCGGGACGAAGGCCTGGGCGAGGTGCACGGATTGCAGCACGCAGGAGCGAAACTGGCTCTCGTAGTCGGCGGCGTCCTGCTCGAGCAGGGGTTTCCAGGCGTACTGGATGACCGCGTTGGCGACGAGGATGTCGGGATCGCCCCGCCAGGCGCATACGGCGTCGCGCAGGGCGAAGATCGAGTCGCGGGAGGTCACATCCGCCTTGAAGACCCGGGCCTGCCTGCCGGTCGCGGCGATGTCGGCGGCCACCTTCTCCGCGGAGTCGGGGCTGTTCAAATATGTGAGCGCCACGTCGGCGCCGCAGGCCGCAAGCGTGCGCGCCATCACGCGCCCGAGTTGTCCGCTCGCACCCGTGACGAGCGCGAGGTGGCCGGAGAGATCGAGGGAGAGAGGAGAGGTCATGAGGGAAAGAAGCGAGGAGTGAGGAGCGGGAATGATGAATGAGCCTTCGGCTTGGGGAAATGAATCGGCGAATTGCGGGAGGAGTTTGGAGTGGGGGGCTCGCGGATGTGAGGTGGAATGCTCCTAGATTCTAGCTCCTAAATTCTAGCTTCTCCCCTCACCTACATCGTCCAGGGTTTCGCATGCACGTCGACCTCGTCGGACCAGCGGCGCTGGAGGGCGGTGAGGTCCTCGATGAGGTCCGCGGGGAGCGGTTCGATGCTCTTGGCCCGGGCGAAGCGCAGGTAGGCGTCGAGGTGGGGCTGGCGGCTCGCGGAGCCGACGGTGGCGATGACCTGGGGAAAACTGAAGGCGAAGCGCACGCAGAATTCCGACCAGTCGGCGATGCCGGAGCGTTCGAAGATCGGGGCGACCTCCACGGCGCGCTGCTGCAGGTACGGCACCCAGGCCGCACCCGGGACGTCGCGCAGCGTATGCACCGGGGCGCCGCAGACGGTGCGCATCGCGATGACCTTTGCGTCGCGCTCGCGGATGAGGTCCCAGAGCGGATTGGCCGCGAAGCGCTGAAGCGGGTTGAGATAGAAGATGAAGGCGTCGATCAGTGGGTCGGTGTAGCCCGCCTTCAACGCCTCGTACGGGATTTGCGAGGTCCAGGGGAAGACTTCCATCACGAAGCGCCTCACCAGACCCTCGTCTTTCAGACGCCGGAAGTCGTCATAGCACGGGCCGCCGCGACGGAAATCCTCGGCGTATTGACCGCCCAAACACAGCTGGCCGACGTCGATGTGGTCGAGCCCGAGCGGCTCCAGATTCTGCCGGATGTTCGCGCGCAGCTCGTCGAGATTGTTGTGGCCAATCTTGACGATTAGAGGCGGGACTTTTGAGCGATCCTCGTCGAACGCCCGCCCCAGGACCTCCAGGGCATCGTCATATTGCCGGCTCGTGTGGAACCAGACACCCGCGTCCATCGCCGCGCGTGCGATGCGGACGCGGTCGGCGGCCGGGATGCGGGCGTCGCCAAGCCTGGTTGTGCCGTAGACGTAGCGGGAGAGTCGAAGGGGCGCTTGCATGCCCCCAGCCTTTCCATCGACCGCCGTCGCTCAACTTCGGCAGGACTATTTCATGAGAGTGGACGGGCTCAGACGGAGCGCGTCGGGAACGCCGCAAGAAACGGCGCGAAGCGAAGGAGCGGGCCGAGGATTTTTTCATGGGACGGATCGGAGGAAAACACGTCGCGGGCCAATCCTCCGATTCCGTCCCGCGAAGCCTACTGCCCGAGCAGCGACCCGATGGCGGCCTTGCCGATGATGCTCCAGAGGTCGCTTGAGTTCGGTTTCACCGGAGTGCCGGAGAGCGTGAAGGTCGACGACATCGTGTTGTACCCCTTGTCGTCGGTCTGGCCGCTCAGCAGGTTCGCGCGGTTCATCAGGTAGGCCATCTGGTCCTTCGCGGCCAGTTGGAGGGTGAAGCTCATCTGCTGGTTCTGGATGGGCACCCCGGCCTGATACGTGATCTGCCCGCTGCCGGTCACGCGCGTGTCGGGAGACAGGAACTCGAGCTTCGTGACCTTCAGGTTGAGGTCCGCCCCGCGCTCGGCGTGCAGCGTGAAGGTGTCGAAGGGCAGCTCGTTGAGCTTTTGAGCGAGATCGGCGACGGCGACCGTGCCCTGCGAACCGCGGGCGGCGCCAAAGAGGCCGACGAGCGTGGAGACGACGTTGACGGCCGTGCCGGTCTTCCGACCGAGCGCGCGCAGCACGCCTTGGGAACCCGTCACGTCAAACGAACCCCGGACGGACTGCGCGAGCGCGCCGAGGTTGGCACCCTGCCCCTGTAGGTCGGCGTTCACGGAGACCTTGGATTCCAACTGCGGCGGGTCGTCCGGATCGGCGGCCTTGAGGAATGCGCCGACGTCGAAGTTCGTGACCTTCACCGTGGATGTGAGGTTGTAGGGCTGCGGTTGATGCGCGTCGAAGGTCACGGCCGCGCCGACCTGGAACGGGTTTCCGTTCAGGCTTCCGGAAAGGCCGTCGAGCGCCAACCGCGTAGGCGTCGCCTCAGCCGAGCCTTTGATGCCGCTCACGATGTAGTTCGTCCCGTGGGTGATCTTGTCGAAGCGCACCTGGACCTTGCCCGAGGCCCCGGTCCAGAACGGATGAGTGTCGCGTGCTGGGGCCGGTGCCTGGGAAACGGCCGGGGCCGATTCGGAGCCTGTCGCCCCGACGGATTCTTGCGCGGCGGCGGGCTGGGCCGTGGTGTCGGCCTGCGGTGCGAGCGCGGCGAGCGCCTTGAGGTCGTCGACGAACAGGTTGGAGCTGGTGATCGTGCCGTCGAAACCGATGGTGCCGTTGGCGCGTGAGAGCGTGCCGTCGACCAGCACATCGGAGGTGCGGCCGCCCTTGGTGAGCTTGAAGGGAATGTGCAGGCGGTCGGCGCCTCCGCCGCCAAGCGAGGCGTCGACACCGAGGTCCACGTCGCCGAGCGGCTGTCCTCCATTGGCGGATACGAGATTCCGGATCGTGAGGCTGGCCTTCGCGCGGATGAGGTTGGAGAGGGTGGCGTCGAAGGTCGAATCGAGCACGCCACCCGAAAGCGCCACGCCCGCCGGGGCGGCCGGCTGGCGCATGAGGGCAGGCAGGTCCACGTGCAGGGTGCCCTTGGCGGCGATCTCATGCGAGGCGCCGAGTCCCGCCGCGCCGGAGGCGGCCAGGTGCAGGACTGGATGCGTGCCGTCGGTGACGTCGAGGCGCGAGACTTCGTAGTGCACCGTGTCGTCGCGGTCCGCGGCGTTGAACTCGGCGCTGAGGTCGAGCCCGCGCAGGAGCGGCCTGCCGGCGAGCACCACGCCAACCCCGTGCAGCTCCACGGGCTTTGTCGTGGAAATCCGAATATCCTTGAGGGAGCGAAGCCCGATCGTGAACGACGCGCCCTGGAGTTCGCCCGACAGGCGCGCGTTCGGGACATAGGTCTCGGCCCAGCTCAGCGGGACGGCACCGAGCTCGATCCGCGCGAGGTCGCGGGCCGGATCGGCCGGCGCAGCCGAGAGCACGCCGAGGCGGAGCGACACCGGCTGAAGGAGCGCAAACGCGAGCAGAGGGGTCCGGGTGCCGCGCATCACGGTCGTCGCGGCCCGGTCCACCCGAAGGGTGCCGTCTGAGAAGGTGCCCTCGGAACTGGTTTCGATTGTCAGCGGGCCGGTCGGCACGGGAAGGAAGGGCTTTAGGGCGCTGACGACGTGCGAGGTGAGCGCGTAGGAATACGCGATGACGGGCTTGCCGGTGAGCTGGGTGACGCGCGCGTGTGCTTCGCCACCGATCCGGTCACCCTGCGGCGTGACCACGTCAAGTCCGGCGACGGTGGCGGCGACCGCATCGGGCGAATAATCGACCGACGGACTGACTTTCAAGGTGAGCCCCTGGACAATGGATTTTCCGTTCTGGGCGATCGTGAGCCCTTGGACGACGACGGGTGAGGTCGGCGTGAGCTTCACGTGGCTGCCATCCGGCGTAGCGGCGACGTCGAACGCGAGTGAGAGCGTGCCTTCCTTGATGCTGACCGCCTTCGCAAGGGGCTGGGCCCAGACGAGCGGAAGCCTGGAGACGATGATCGACGCGAGTTCGCGGTCCGGATCCTGGAGGCTGACCTTGCGTGACTGGAGGGCATAGCTGACGGGCTGAGTGCTGGTGATTCGCGCGAGCGCGGCGCCCTGACCGTCGCTGACCACGAGCGAGAAGCGGGCCAGCCTGGCCACTTGGTTGGCGACCGATCCGTCGAAGGTGGCTTGCAAGGCCATGGAGCCGACCTGCGACAGGGTGTTGGAGAGGCGCTCGAGATGGGCGAGGTGCGCGTCGATGCGGCCGTTCGTCGATGCGGCCTGGGATGCCGGGTCTGCAGTGAAGGTGCCGGAACCCTGGACCGCGAGGTCGGGAAGGTTGAGGCCACGGGTGAAGGCCGCGAGTCGATCGCCCTGCAGGCTGAGTTTCCACGAGCCGGCAATGCGACGCGTGGCACCGTCGTAACGCCCGTCGACGCCGACGAGCGGGGCGCTCGAGCCGTCGTGGTCGTCGGCGAGCGCGACCGAGTAGGTTTCATTGCCCGCAGTCCGGGCGACGCTGGCGGCGAGCTTGAACTGATCGTCGGGCAGCGAGGGTCCCTTGGCGGAGGCGAGGCCGTTAATCTCAACGGCGTCGACATGGCGATCGGCGGCGATTCGCACGCCGAGGGTGCCCGAGGATTGGGCGGAGGCTAGAGGTGCGTCTTTGGAGGCGTTGGTGAACGTGGCGGTCCACGTGATCGTTCCCCGCGCGCCGGTCGCGAGGGAGTGGACGTCGACTTTAAAGTCGGCGGACTGCGCGCGGGGCAGGAGGACGCGCCCGGAGATCCTGGCTTGCGCGATTGAGAGATCGACGGGGAGCACCACCGCGTTCAACAGTCCGTCAAAGGGCGCGGCGGATTTAGCGGTCGGCTGAACGGCCGCGGCCGTTGTCGAGGAGGATCCGGCTGGCGTGGTTTGACCGGCGTACGTGGCGGCGGCACGGGCGTTGCCGCCGGCGGGCTCAGCTGACCGCAGGTCGGCGACGAGCCCGGAGACCTGGAGGTCCGCGACGGTCACCCGGCGACGGAAGAGGTAGTTCCAAACAGAATACCGCGCCGTCGTATGCTGCACGGAGATCACTCGCCCTGCCTGCACCACGCGGATGTCGCGCAGGTCGGCGGAGGACAGCCCCGCGGAAACCCGCCCGATGGAAATCTGCGTGCCGGCGATGCCGGCGACCGCCTTGCGGGCGGCCCAGGTCTGGATGGTCGGCGTGAACGCCAGGACCAGTGCGATTGCCAGGAGCGCAGCGCAGAGACCTGCGAGTGCGGCAATGACTTTGAGTGTTTTCATGGTACCGAATGTACGTCGGAAGGCGTTAGTAGAAGAGGGACGACGAACTGGCTCAAGACGGCTCCCGCGAGCCCGAAGTTCCGGGGCTCGGCGACTGTTTCAGAAACGGCACGGAACCGCGCGATCAACGGGAGTGCGCCAAAACAAAACGTTCGCAGGCGGCAAAGACCGCGCTGCGAACGTGAAAGGAGTTGCCGTTGGGCGGCGCCCGTCGGGAGTGGCTCAGTGCTTGCGCTTCTTGAGAGCGAGCTGGGCGACGGAAAAGCGAACAATGCCCTCGAGGCGTTCGACTTCCGCGGGCTCCAGGGTGGAAGCCTGCTTCAGGGCGTCCTGAGCGCGCTGGATGGCTTTCTCCACGGCGTCGGGATCGATGAGGTCCTCGCGGACCGCGTGTTCGGCGAGGACCGAGACGCGGTCGCCTTCGATCTGGGCGAAACCGCCGGCGACGGCGAGCATCACGGTCTGGCCATCCTTGGACACCCGGAGCTCACCTTCATTCACCTGGGTGAGCAGCGGGATGTGGCCGGGCAGGATTCCGACTTCGCCCTCGACGGTCGGAATGACGACCGACTCGACCGTGTCGCTGTAGACGCGGGCCTCGGGCGTGACGATTTCGAGCGTGAGCGGCATGGTGCAGCCTTATTTCTTTCCGGCGGCCTTGAGCACTTCGTCGATCGTGCCCTTCATGTAGAAATCGCCCTCGGGGACGTCGTCGAGCTGACCGTCGAGGATCATCTTGAATCCGCGGATCGTCTCCTTGACGGGCACGTAGGTGCCGGGGATGCCGGAGAACACTTCGGCCACGTGGAAGGGCTGGGAGAGGTAGCGCTGGATCTTGCGGGCGCGGTACACGGTGAGCTTGTCGTCGGGCGAGAGCTCATCGAGACCGAGAATCGCGATGATGTCCTGAAGGTCCTTGTAGCGCTGCAGCACACGCTGCACTTCGCGGGCGACGGCATAATGCTCCTCGCCGACGATGTCGGTCGTGAGCGCCTTGGAGACCGAGGCGAGCGGATCGACGGCCGGGTAGATGCCGAGGTCGGCGATGGAACGCTCGAGCACTACGGTCGAATCGAGGTGGGCGAAGGTGTTCGCCGGAGCCGGGTCGGTGAGATCGTCGGCGGGCACGTAAACGGCCTGCACGGAGGTGATGGACCCCTTCTTGGTGGAGGTGATGCGCTCCTGGAGCACGCCCATCTCATTGGCGAGCGTCGGCTGGTAACCCACCGCGGACGGGGAGCGGCCGAGCAGAGCGGACACTTCGGAACCGGCCTGGGAGAAGCGGAAGATGTTGTCGACGAAGAGCAGCACGTCCTGGTTCTTCTCGTCGCGGAAGTACTCGGTCATCGCGAGCGCCGAGAGGGCGACGCGCATACGGGCGCCCGGGGGCTCGTTCATCTGGCCGTACACCAGCGCCACCTTGGACTTGGAGAGGTCCTTCTGGTTGATGACACCCGCTTCGGACATTTCGTGGTAAAGGTCGTTGCCCTCGCGGGAACGCTCGCCCACGCCCGCGAACACGGAATAGCCGCCGTGCTGCTTGGCAATGTTGTTGATGAGCTCGAGGATGACGACCGTCTTGCCCACGCCCGCGCCGCCGAAGGCGCCGACCTTGCCGCCCTTGAGGAAGGGGCAAATCAGGTCGATGACCTTGATGCCCGTCTCGAGGATGTTGGCCTTGGTGTCCTGGTCGACCAGAGCCGGGGAGGGACGGTGGATCGGATAACGCTTGGTGAAATTGACCGGACCGCGGCCGTCGACGGTGTCGCCGGTCACGTTGAAAATGCGGCCCAGCACGCCCTCGCCGACGGGGACGGTGATGGGATTGCCGGTGTCGACGACCTCCATGCCGCGCTTCAGGCCTTCGGAGGACGACATGGCGATCGCGCGCGCGACGCCGCCGCCGAGGTGCTGTTGGACCTCGAGCGTGAGCTTCTCCTGTTTCCCGGCGACGGGAAAGTCAACGGTGAGCGCCTGATAGATGGGCGGAATGGCGTTCTCCGCGAACTGGACGTCGACCACGGGGCCGATGATTTGGAGGATCTTGCCGGTATTCATTTTAAAAGGACGAATCGGGTGTGGGTTGTGTTAAGCGTTCGCGAACTGGGCGGCGGCGATCTCGAGGATTTCCTGGGTGATCGCGGCCTGGCGCGCCTTGTTGTACTGGAGCGTGAGGTCGCCGAGCAGCGTCGTGGCGTTGTCCTTGGCGGTCTTCATCGCGACCATGCGCGCACTGTGCTCGGAGGCCTTCGCGGAGAGCGCGAGCTGGTGGACCTGGCGGTTGACGTAATACGGCAGGAGCGCCTCGAGCACCGTGTCGGCTGAGGGTTCGAAGAGCATCTCGCGGTCGTCGGTGCGCGCGGAGACGGCTCCCGAATTGGACTCACGCGAATCGAGGAACTGGCGGAGGCTTCCGAGAGGGAGCACGGGCCGGCAGATGGGCTCCTGGACGAGCGTGTTCTTGAAGCGCGGATAGATGACCTCGAGGGTGTCGATCTCGCCCGCGAGGTACTTGCCGATCATGAATTCGACGGCGACCTTGACCTCGGAGAACGGCACGCGGTCGTGCAGCGGGAAATCGGCGAGCAGGTTGCGGCGCGTGCGGGCGAGGAACTGGGTGCCCTTGCGTCCGATGACTACAAACTTCGCGGGCGTCTGGATCTCGGCGACCAGCTTGAAGAGGTTGGCGTTGAGCGGACCGCAGAGGCCCTTGTCGGTCGTGATGAGAAGGATGCCGCGGACCTTCACCTCGCGCTTCACGAGGAACGGGTGCTGCGACTCGTCCACCTTCGAGGCGAGGGCGGCGAGCATGTCGGCGAGCAGCTGCGAATACGGCCGTCCGGCCATGGCCGCCTGCTGCGCCTTCTTCATCTTGGAGGCGGCGACAAGCTCCATCGCCTTCGTGATCTGGCGGGTGTTCTTGACCGACTTGATGCGTCGCCGGATGTCGCGTGTGGAAGCCATGGTTCAGTGGGCTGAAGGACGGTGAGGCCGAAAGCCGGTTAGGCCTTGAAGCCCGCCTTCCACTCGTCGCAGGCGGTCTTGAGCTCGGCGTCGAGCTCGGCATCGATGGCGGCCTTGGTGCGGATCTTGTCGAGCAGGGGCTGCTTGCGGGTGGTGAAGAATTCGCGGAGCTTGGCGGAGGCGCCGACGATCTTCTTCACGTCGATGTCATCGAAATAGTTCTTCTGCATTGCCCACAGGAAGGTCGCCTGGAGCTCGATCGGAATCGGATTGAGCTGGGGCTGCTTGAAGAGCTCGACGATGCGCCCGCCGCGGTCCAGCTGGGCTTTCGTCTTGGCGTCGAGGTCGGCGCCGAACTGGGCGAAGGCGGCGAGTTCGCGGAACTGGGCGAGTTCGCCCTTCAGCTTTCCGGCGACCTGCTTGGTAGCCTTGATCTGGGCGGAGGAACCGACGCGGGACACGGACAGACCGACCGAGACGGCCGGGCGGATGCCCTGGTTGAAGAGGTCGGTTTCGAGGAAGATCTGGCCGTCGGTGATCGAGATGACGTTCGTCGGGATGTAGGCCGAGAGGTCGCCCGCGAGCGTTTCGATGATGGGCAGCGCGGTGAGCGAGCCCTTGCCGTCGAGGCGCGCGGCGCGCTCGAGCAGGCGGCTGTGGAGATAGAACACGTCGCCGGGGAAGGCTTCGCGGCCGGAGGGGCGCTTCAGAATCAGCGAAATCTGGCGGTAGGCCACGGCGTGCTTGGAGAGATCGTCATAGACGATCAGTGCATCCATGCCGTTTTCCATGAACCACTCGCCCATCGCGGCGCCGGAATACGGGGCCAAGTATTGGTTGGCGGGATTGTCGGCTGCGGGAGCGGCGACGATGATCGTGTACTCGAGCGCACCGGCCGCCTCGAGGGCGGTCATCGTGCGGACGATGTTCGAGTTCTTCTGGCCGATCGCGACGTAGATGGAATAGACCGGGCGGAAATTCTTGTCGCCGGAGGCCAGGCCGATGCGGTTGATGCGGGCCTGGTTGATGATGGTGTCGATCGCGATCGTGGTCTTGCCGGTGCCGCGGTCGCCGATGATCAGCTCGCGCTGGCCACGGCCGATCGGAATCATCGAGTCGATCGCGGTGATGCCGGTGAACAGGGGCTGGGAGACCGACTTGCGCACGATGATGCCGGGGGCGATTTTCTCGACGGGATAGAACTCCTTGGAGTCGATGGGGCCCTTGCCGTCGACCGGCTGGCCGAGGGCGTCGACCACCCGGCCGAGCAGCGCCTTGCCCACGGGAACGGAGAGCAGGCGGCCGGTCGTCTGGACCTCATCGCCTTCCTTCAGGCCGGCGACGTCGCCGAGGATCACGCAGCCCACCTCGTCTTCTTCGAGGTTGAGCGCGATGCCGATCGCTCCGCCGGGGAACTGGACCATCTCGTTGTACATCACGTCGGACAGGCCGTCGATCTTGGCGACGCCGTCGGCGATTGCGCGGATGGTGCCGGTGTTCTTCTTGACCGACTTGGTCGAGAGTTTGGCGATCTGTTGTTCGATTTGCTCGAGAACGGTGCTCATCGGAGAGGGTCAGGTTTGAGGAGTAGGGCTGTCGTTTGTTGAAAGTCAGCTGGCGTTGGCGAGGGCCTGGAGGCGTCCGGCAATGGAGGCCTCATACACATCGTCGCCCACGCGCACGCGAAGGCCGGCGATGAGGCCGGGATTCGCCTTGGAGGCGGCGGTGATCGTGCGTCCGTAGTGCTGGGTCATTGCGGCGGCGATCGACTTGAGCACGGAGGCTTCCACCGAACCCGCGTGTTCGACGAGAGCGACGCGGCGGGCGAGCTCGATGGCGACCAGGCGGTGGTAGGCCTTGAGTACGAGCACCGCGTTGGCAGGGGCGGTCTTCTCGACGTAGGCGAGCACGCCCTGGACGCGCTCCGCGGACACGGTGCCTTCGGCGAGGCTCAGATTGAACAGGTGCCGTGCGAGGGTCTGGGCTTGCTTCGTGGCGGCGGACATGGCGCAGGGTCTCAGACGTTGGTGAGCTCTTTGGCGGCGGCCTCGTTGAAGCGGCTGCGCTCAAAATCGGAGAGCTCCTTGGCGAGAACCTTCTGGGTCGTGGCGACGACCAGGCGGGCGATTTCGCCGCGCGTTTCCTGCATCATCTTCTTGCGCTCGAGCTCGATAGCCTGCTGGGCCTTCACGATGATCTCGTTGGCGCGGTCGGTCGCGGCCTTCTGCTCGCGCTCGGAGAATTCCTTTGCGGCGCGACGGGCGTTGTCGACGACCTGGGCGGCCTCGGCATGGGCCTTCTGGAGAATCTGGAGGGTCTCCTGGTGGGTGGCGGCGAGCTTCGCCTTGATGTCGGCGGCGTCCTTCAGGCCCGTCTCGATCTGCTTCTGCCGCTGCTGCAGCGTGGCGGCCACGGGCTTGAAGGCGAAGCGCCACAGCACGAAGACGACGATGGAGAAGTTGATCGCCTGAGCCAAAAGGATCGGGCCATCGATGCCGAATTCGTTCAGGATCTGAGTGACGCCACCGGCGGATTGCCCGGCAGCTTCAGCGAGGGGGAGCAGCTCGACGATCATACGTTTGAAAGGTCAATGGGCGCCGGAGGCGGAAGGCCTGCCGGCGCCACTAAAGGAAGACTTACTTTCCGAGGAACAGGGAGTAGAAGGCGATGGCCTCGACGAAGGCCATGCCGATGATGCCCTGCACGAGGATCTTGCCCGAAGCGCCGGGATTGCGGCCGACGGCCTCGACGGCCTTGGTGCCGACGAAACCGACGCCGAGAGCGGCGCCGAGACAGCCGAGCGCGCCCTGGATGCTGCCAGTCATTTCAGCGATGGTGTGGATCATGATGGTTGGTGGTTGATGGTTGAGAGAGCCTCCGTGCACGCAGTGAAGCATGCTCCCGAAGGCAAAGGGGTTAGTGATGCTCCGCGGCGCCCTCGTGGTGGTCGTCGCCGTGGTTGCAGATCAGGCCGATGTAGACGGCAACGAGCAGCGTCCAGACGAGCGCCTGGACGACGCCCACGAGCATCTCCATGAAATAGAAGGGAATCGGAAGCCCCCACGCGCAGATCGCGGACATGGAGTGCATCAGGTTCTCACCGCCGAAGATGTTGCCGAAGAGACGGAAGGACAGCGAGACGGGGCGGAACGCGATGGAGATGATCTCGATCAGGCCGACACCGAAGAAGATGACAAATAGCGGGTAATAGATCACGGCCGGCACGTCGCGTTTGTCGGCCTTGTTGCCGAAGATATCATAGAGGACGGCCTTGGGGCCCGCGTAACGGAGGATGAAGTACAGCCAGGCGATCATGCAGACGCCCGCCATTGCGAAGGTCATATTCATGTCCGCGTTGGCCGGGCGCACGAGCTCCATCCATTCGCCGTGTTCGAGCACCTTGATGCTACCGACGCCGGGGATGAGGCTGCTCCAGTTCTGGATGAGAATGAACGTGAAAAGACCGATCAGAAGGGGGAATGTCGGACCGGCGGCCTTCGGCCCGACGATCGGGGCGAAGAGATCGCGTATACCCTCCACTAGGGATTCCACAATCGACTGGCCCAGCCCCGGGATCAGCTTAGGACGGCCCACCGCGAGGCGCACGATGACGATGAGCGCGATCGCGATGACCCAGCTGTAGACCATGCTGTTCGTGACCGGGAGGCCCAGCAGGTGGAATAGCGGCTCCGCCGCAGGGTTCAAACCGGCGTGCGCCTCCGCCGCTGACGCGGGTGCCGCGGTCAGGAGGGTGGCAAGAGCTGCGAGGGCCATGGAGAGTGTGCGTCGCATGTGGGTCCGTGCGGGGAAAATGGTACCGCTAGGGCTTGCTGCCGGGGCGGCAAACGCGATCTATCCGTTTCTGGCGATAATTCAGGCTTAACATACTCGACGCGTCACTTAGAAGTATTCCGAATAGTTAAGGCTATAGCGGTTGATCATCAACAAAGTCGAAAAAGCTTCGCCCCGTGCGCCGAACGCCTATTTGAGACGGGCATGGGCTATTTCGATCGCTTCAAGAAACGGAACCAACCACCGGCGTCCTCCCCTGCCCCTGTTTCCCCGTCCGCATCGAATTCCGGCGCGGGCGTACCGACCCCCTCCGAGGAGTCCAAGGCGGCCTCGCTGCTGCCGGTCGGCCCGCGCCTGGCCGAAGCTCGTAATCGCCTGGAATCAAAGGATCTAGCTGGCGCGATGGCCCTTTATGAGGAGATCCTCGCGGAGGCCGGAGATCGGGCCGACGTGCTGGTGGCCATTTCCGGGGACCTCGGAACCCATGGGCACCTGATCGAAATCGTCGAGATGATCGCCCCCCGTTACGATGCCCAGCGCCATGGCCCGGCGACCGGCATCAACGTGCTTCAGGCCTACCTCGGGCTCCGGGATGCGGATGCCGCGCGGCACGTGCTGGACATCCTGTTTTCCCTGAATCGTCCCGACCTCGAGGAACGGCTCTTTGGATTCTCCAACGCGATTGCCGAGTTGATGCACGACGCCGGCAGCGCCCAGGCGCGCCCGACGATGCTCCCGCCCGAATCGGTCGCGAACGAACCGGGTGTGACCAAGATCAGCATGATCAGCATCAGCAAGCCGATTTGGTTCTACGGCCTGGAACCGATCGCCGCCGAGGTCCTGCCGCCCAAGTCGGGTCGGCTGCGTTCGATCGCCTTCGCGCAACTCTCGCTCCCGGCCCTTCAAGACTGGGAGACCCCTGCCCGGGCGCCGGAACACGAGCTGACCCGTCTGACCCGAGCCATCCCACTGTGGCTTGCCGAACATCTGGCGTTCTCGCCGCTGTACACGAGCATCGCGGTCACCGGCGTCATGGATGAGCCTGAACACGGCCGGCACTACGCGCTGTTTCCGAACGAGTGGACCATCGACCAGCTCAAGCAGCTTGTATCCACAAATGCCGATCCGCTGGATTATGTCGTGACGGGCGCGCTTCGCCAGACGGCGGGCGACTTCGAGCTGGTGCTCCGCTTGTGGGAGGTGAAAAAATTTCGCGAGCGGAAGCAGTTTCACGCCCGATGGACGCCCGCGACGGCGGACGCCGAGCTCGGTTCGCTGCTGCGCGCCGTGAGCCTGTTCATGGAGCATCAGCCCTACCCTGCCGGCCAGGGGGTGAGCTATGCCCCGCCCAGGAATCCGACCGCCCGGTTCGAGACGCTCGCCGCCTCGCTGAGCCTGTTCCTCGCGGAGAAAAAGGTGCTCCCGACCGGCGCGCTGCGCGTCGACGACCTGCTGCCCGGCATCGCCGGGCGGGCTGCGGACAGCGCGATCGACTCACTGGCTTGGTTGACGCTGAGCCGGCGGGCCCGCTCCCTGGGCTTGGCCGTCGACGTGCCGGAACCCACGCTGGCCGACGACCCGCTCGTCGGCCGGGCTCGCGCCCTCGGGAACTGACGGACGCGCGGGCTTGTGGTTCGCGGTGCGACAGGTGACGTTAGGGCTTCCATGCATCCCGCGACCGCAGACCTCAGGATTCGCAGCACCAAGCCCCTCCTCGCCCCGGCGATCCTCGAGGAGGAATATCCGCAGAGCGATGCCAGCGCCGAACTCGTCCTTCGCAGCCGCCGCGAGGTGGGCGACATCGTCCAGGGGCGGGACGACCGTCTGCTCGTGGTCGTAGGGCCGTGTTCGATACACGACACGGACGCGGCGAAGGAGTACGCCCGCCTGCTGATCGGCGCCACGGCGGGACTGGCGGACAGCCTGTACGTCGTCATGCGCGTGTATTTCGAAAAGCCGCGCACGGTCATCGGCTGGCGGGGGCTGATCTCCGATCCGGACCTGGACGGGTCGTTCAGGATCAACCGCGGACTGCGGCTCGCACGCGGCTTGATGGCGGACATCACCGACCTCGGCCTGCCGGTTGGAACTGAGTTTCTGGATACGACCCTGGGCCAGTATTACGCGGATCTCGTCACCTGGGGCGCCATCGGCGCGCGCACGGTGGAGAGCCAGGTGCATCGCGAACTCGCTTCGGGACTGTCGATGCCCGTGGGTTTCAAGAATCGGACGGACGGCAACGTGCGCGTCGCGATCGACGCGATGAAGGCCGCGTCGCATCCGCACTGGTTCCCCTCGCTCACCCGTGAGGGTGCGCCGGCCGTGCTCGAGTCGACGGGTAACGACCAGACGCACCTGATCCTGCGCGGAGGAAGCGCCGGCCCGAACTTCGGCGCCGAGGCGGTGGAGGGCGCCCTCGAGGCCCTGCGCGCGGAAGGCCTGCCTCCGCGGCTGATGATCGACTGCAGTCACGGCAACAGCGGGAAGGATGCGGAGCGGCAGCCGGACGTCGCCGAGGAGGTCGCGCGCCAGATCGAATCCGGACAGGCGGGTCTCTGCGGGGTGATGCTTGAAAGCAATCTTGTCGGAGGGGCGCAGGCACCGGCGGCGCGGCCGCTCGTTTACGGACGGAGCGTCACCGACGCGTGTCTGTCCTGGGAGCGGACGATGCCCGTGCTCGCCCGGCTAGCCGAGGCGGTTCGGGCGCGGCGTTGCCGGAGTACCTGAGGCCCGCTCCGCTGCGGCTGGCGCTCAACGCCGAAGCGGCTGCACGTCCCACCGGCGAATGCCACGGCGGTCGAACTCCAGCCAGCCGATGCTCGCGGGTGAGCCGCCCCGGGGTTTGCTCGCGCTGCCGGGATTCAACCAGCGCACCCCGAGGGGATCGGTCCAATCGCGCGGCGTGTGGGTGTGCCCGTGCAGCACCACGTTTACCCCGCTCGGCGCAAGGTGGGGGGCGATATGGATCAGCTGGCAGCGGAGGCCCCCGCGTTCGAGTGTGAGCTGAAGGGGCCAGCGTTCGTCGGTATCGCAATTTCCGCGCACCACGACGAAGGGACGTTCCAGCGCCGCCAGCTCGAAATAGACGTCCTGCGTCGTGAGGTCGCCGAGGTGCCAGATCTCGTCCGCGTTGCGGAGGAGGTCGGTCAGTCCCGCCGGGACCGAATCATGAGTGTCGGCGATGACCGCGATGCGCATGGAAGGATGGGAATGGGGTGCGAGGCAAAGTCCGCGGCGACCCCGCGGTCGATCATCAAAGCGGTTTCCCTTGGTGAGGCAAATCGGTGCGGGCGGTGGGGTGGCAAGTCCGTGGCGGGAGTCAGGATGGGTTGGCAAAAGCGGCGTCCTTGCGTAAGGCTTCGACCTGCGTCTCCGTTCTCCGATGTCACGTTTCCACGATACGATCACTGCGCTCGCGACTCCGCTCGGCACCTCGGCGGTGGCCTTGGTGCGGGTGAGCGGTCCGGAGTCCCCTGCCCTCGCCCGGGCGTTGTTCGGCCGGGACCTTGCCGACCGCCGGGCCCGGCATGGCGATTATGTCGATGCGGAGGGGCGCCTGGTGGACGACGTGGTCGCGGTGTTCTTCAAGGGGCCCCGTTCCTATACGGGCGAGGACAGCCTTGAGCTCACGTGTCACGGCAACCCCTATGTTGCGCAAAGGGTTTTGGAAGATTTGGTAACGAGGGGGTGTCGGCTGGCTGCGCCCGGTGAATTCACCCAGCGGGCCTTCCTGAACGGACGCATGGATCTGAGCCAGGCGGAGGCGGTGATGGACCTGATCCACGCGCGAAGCGAGCGGGCGCTGGCGGCTGCGCAGCAGCAGATGCGCGGGGCCTTGGGTCGCCGCATGAACGAACTGATCGAGGTGCTGCTCGGGGCGCTCGCGCGCATCGAGGCCTACATTGATTTTCCGGACGAGGATCTTCCCGCGGAGGATCGGAGCCTGGTCGCCGGGATGATTGCCCAGTGTCAGCAAAGGACGCAGGAGTTATTGGCAACCAGTCACTTTGGAGAACTGCTCCGCGAAGGCATCAAGACGGTGATCGTTGGGGAGCCCAACGCTGGGAAGAGCTCGTTATTGAATGCGCTGGTGGGCCGTGAGCGCGCGATCGTGAGCCCGGAGCCTGGCACGACCCGCGATTTCATCGAGGAGTGCATCCAGGTCGGCCCATACCTGCTGCGCCTGATCGACACGGCGGGGCTCAATCCCCACCCGGAGGCAATCGAGCGACTCGGCATGGAAAAGACCCTCGAGCGAGTGGCGGAGGCCGACCTGTTTCTGATCGTGCTCGATCGGACCCGCCCCACCCCCGCCTTCCCCGCGACCCTGGTTGAGCGGATTCACGCCACTAATTCTGTTATCCTATTAAATAAGAGCGACTTAAATAATTCAGAGCCTGACCTGCCAACGATTTGGGCGGAGGTCCCGACCATTGCCTTGTCGGCCTTGCGGGGTGATGGGATCGAGTTGCTCAAGGAGCGAGTGGAAGGGCTGGCGGATGCGTTTCAGGTGACGGTTGGTGATGAACTCATCGCGATCAACTCCCGTCACACGCGTGCGCTCCAGCAGGTGCGTGCGGGTCTGGCGTCGGGGTTGGAAAAGCTCTCAAGCGGCGGGCCTGTTGAGTTGCTGGCCAGCGACTTACGCGACGCCCTTGAGGCTGCCGGCGAGATCGCGGGGCGGGTGGACAATGAACGGATGCTGGACCAGTTGTTCGCGACCTTCTGCATCGGGAAATGAGAGTGCCGGGTGGTGGTGACGTATTGGCTCCCATGAACGTTGAAACTGGCCGAGTGGCTCCGAGGCGCGCGCCCTCCCCTGCCCTGCGGTTTTTGGGCTTGTTGCCCACGCAGGTTCGCCGCTGGTGTGGGATCTGCCCATGAGCGCGACCTTCCACTATCCCAAGACCTTCGACGTCGTCGTTTGCGGGGCCGGCCATGCCGGGGTCGAAGCGGCGCTCGCGGCGGCGCGTATGGGCGCCGAGACCCTCCTGCTGACAGGCAACCTGGATACGGTGGCCCAGATGAGCTGCAATCCGGCGATTGGAGGACAGGCCAAGGGCCAGATCGTCCGCGAGATCGATGCCCTGGGTGGCGAAATGGCGCTCAATACGGATCTTACGGGCATCCAGTTCCGCCTCCTGAACGAATCCAAGGGTCCTGCCGTCCAGTCGCCGAGAGCCCAATGCGACAAGAAGGCCTATCAGTTTCGCATGAAACACACCCTCGAACTGCAGCCGGGCCTGCAGGTGTTTCAGGCGACCGTGACGGGACTGATTTTCGAAGGCAAGCGCGTGGTCGGTTGCCATACCAACCTGGATATCGACTTCGGGGCGCGGACGGTGGTGGTCACCACCGGTACCTTTCTCCGCGGCCTCATGCATATCGGCCAGAACAAGAACGAGGGCGGCCGCCTCGGCGATTTCAGTGCGCGCACCCTCTCCGGGAGCTTTCAGGAGGCCGGGATCGAGCTTCGGCGCCTGAAAACGGGCACCCCTCCCCGACTCCTGGGCCGGTCCATCGACTTTTCGCGGATGGAGGCCCAGCGCGGCGATGAGCGCCCCACGTTCTTTGCGTTTCACGACACCCGGGCTCAGTCCGATTTGTTCCACGTGGAACAATCCGGGGAACAGCGGCTGGGCTGGACGCCCGGATCCAATCAGGTGCCCTGCTGGATGACCTACTCGACCGACGTGACGGCGAAGATTGTTCGCGACAACCTGCACCGCTCGGCCATGTACTCCGGCGAGATCCAGGGCGTCGGCCCGCGGTATTGCCCGAGTTTCGAGGACAAGATCGTGCGGTTCGCCGACAAGCCGCGCCATCTGCTATTCCTGGAGCCCGAGGGACGCTCGACAAATGAGTATTACGTAAACGGGCTTTCGACGTCGCTTCCGTTTGAGGTCCAGCTGGACCTGGTTCATAGCATTCCGGGGCTCGAGGAGGCAGTCCTGCTCCGGCCGGCCTACGCGGTGGAATACGACTTCGCGCCGCCGACGCAGCTGTTTCCGACCCTGGAATCCAAGCTGGTCGAGAATCTGTTCTTCGCCGGTCAGATCAACGGAACGTCCGGTTACGAGGAAGCTGCCTGCCAGGGGCTCGTGGCCGGCGTCAATGCCGTCAACCGCGTCCACGGCCGTCCGCCGCTGGTGATCGGGCGCCATGAGGCGTATATCGGCGTGCTAATCGACGATCTGGTGACCAAGGGCACGAACGAACCGTACCGGATGTTCACGAGCCGCGCCGAGCACCGGTTGCTGTTCAACCATGGCAGTGCCGAGCTGCGGCTCCTTGATCATGCCCGCCAGCACGGCCTGGTGGATTCGGATCGTCTGGATCGCATGCAGGCGAAGCGGAGCCTCGTGGAGTTGTGGACGCGCCGCCTCGAGTCGGATCGCGCGCCGTCCGGACCTGGTTCCTGGGCTGATTTCGTCCGGCGCAACGCTGCGGCCCAAGGACTGCAGGCCCAGGGCGAGGGCAGGGGACTCGCCAGTCTGCCCATGCCCGAGGAACTGCGCGCCGTGGCAGCGGAGGCGCGCGAGGAAATCCTGTATCGGGTCAGTTACGCGGGCTACCTCCAGCGGGAGCTGCGTCAAATCGAGAAATTCTCCGAGCTGGAGCGCATTCATCTGCCGGCAGACTTGGATTATCGCTCGGTGAAGGGGCTTCGGGCGGAATGCGCTCAGAAATTGGCCTCGATGAAGCCCTACACGCTCGGTCAGGCGAGCCGAATTAGTGGGGTAAATCCCGCCGATATCAGCATCCTCATGGTGCTGATGGAATCGCGCCAGCACGGGACCCGCTGAAGAATCGGGTGGGGTGGGGCGTTTGGCCTGGGGCACTGTGATCAGCGAGGTTTTCAGGGAAGACGTGTGAGTTGGTTGGTGGGCTGGAGTGATAAGATGCTAGGAGGCAATAGCTTATAGCAATAAATTCCTGGCGGATGCAGGGGAAAGGATGCCGATCTGCCGGCTAAAAAGGCAAAAATAGTTGACAGTCGTTAAATAAAAACGATCTAAAAGATCGCCCCTTCCGGCTACCCTATGCACCGGTGCTGCGCTTTTCTGGTCACCATCGCCTTGTCACTGGCCTTCGCCTCCGCCCTCGCGGCGGCAGACGGAGGGCAGGGCGCCCGCCGCTGGTCCGCCGATCTGCTGGATTCCGTGGTCAGTCCGCCCGTGCCGTCCCCGGCAGTCGAATCGACCTCTCCGGCAGAGCCGCGCGGCGTGATCCTCAAGACCTACCAGCTGAGGACGGTGAGGGTAGGGGCCTCGGGGCGCTCCCAGACTCTCCTGCAGACCATGGAGCGGCTGCTCCCGCCGGGAAGTTCGCTCAGGACCGATGTGCCTGCGAACTCCCTTCATATTCTGACGACGCCCGAAGCGCACGCCGCCCTCTGGGATTTCATCTCCGCGGTCGACGCACCGCAGGAGCCGGACGCCACCCAGGCGGCCGCCGCGGCCCGTGACACTCAGCTCAAGGGGGCCCTTGAAAGGCTGGCGACGTCGACTCAGCGCACGGACCAGCTTGCCGCCGCAGTCGAGAACCTCAGGCGCGAGCTGTCCCGTCCGCCGGCGCCTCCATCCTCAGAAGGCGCCGTGGCGAGGCTCGGCTGGGCGGGCGGGCTGTCGCTTGCCGCAGCCCTGGTGTTCCTGCTTGGCCTGAGCCTTGTGCGGGTCCGTGCCCGACGGCGAATCTCCGACCTTCCTCCGCCGGCGCCCATCGTCCCGGCCGATCAGATCGCGTTGGCGCTCGCCCCGGCACAGCAGCGACTTCAGCAGGAGTTGATGGGGGTGCTGAATGCGGCCGCGATCCGCATGGAGTCCTGGTACACCGAGCAGGCGGCACAGAGGACTGCGCTCGAGTCGTCCATCGCCGGGGCTGGTGCGCACCTGCTCGCCGAAAACCAGGCCCTGCTCGAGCGCGTGGAGGCGCGATTTGAGACTTCCGCGGCTCGCATCGAGGCGAACGTCCACCAACTGGCCGCCCAGAATGATCGGGTGGAAGCGCTCGCCGGTGAGCTCGAGCACACCGTCCACGAGCTCGATTCGACCAAGGATCAACTCGTCCGCCTGCAGGGCGACCTCGACGACAAGGGCAGGGCGCTCGATGCGACGCGTTCGGCCCTGTCCCAGCGCGAACAAGAACTTACCCGGCAGCAGGCAAAACTCGCGGCCCTGACGCTCATCCTTGAGGAGGGCGGGCCGCTGCCGACGCACGACCCCGCCGTGCGCCTCGAGAAGACCCCTGCAAACCCCGACTTACCCCGTTCACCATGCACGATACCCCAGACCCCCGACCGATCGCCCCGCCCGACGGCGGCGTATTCGTTCCGATTTCTCCCGCCGGACCATCCGGAGACCTGAGCTCGCCCTCAACTCCGGCGCTGTGGGAACGCGTGGAGGCGTTTCGCGACCTCCTCCAGCGCGGCAGCCGGTTGCTCGGCGAGGTCCTGACCTTCACCCGGAACGCCGAGGATGCGCTCGTCGCAATCGAGCGCGAAAAGGTCCGCTTGGATCGCGAGCGACAGGCGTTGGCGGACGAGGCCGCGCATATGCGGGTGGAGGCCGGGGAACGCGCGGCCCACTTGACTGCTTTGCAGGATGAGCTCGCGGCGCTTCGCGCCCGCGTAGACCGAGCGAGCAGTGAGCATTCGTCGGACCGAAAAGCCCTCGAACTGCGGCTCGAAGAGGCGCTCGCCCGGAGCCAACAGCTCGAGCGGGAACTTCAACACCTCAGCGCGAAGGCCTCGAGCGATGCGGCGGCGAGCCGCCTTCGAGAATTTGCCGACCTCGAACAGCGGACTTCTGCGCTCGAACGTGAACTCGAGCAAACGCGTGCGACCCTGAAGAGCGAAAGGGCGCGCCGCGACCGGGCCATATCGCTCATCAAGCCCTCACCCTCGGGGGCTGCACAGGAAAACCTCCAACAAGCGACGCCATGAACCTGCTCAGACTAGTGTCGACTGCGATCGTCGTCACCCCCGCGTTCTGCGGGCCATCCAAGGCCGGCTTGGATACGTCCCCGCACGACGGGGATCGGTCCACCGTGGTCCGTTGTGGCACCCAATCGTATCATCTCGCTTATCATGAAGATGATGAGCGATGGGAAACCGACGAGTTTCGGCTGGTGGGCGAGCCGGATGGCGGTTGGACCGAGCTGGTCACGGTCCAGCGGTTGAAGCCGGACCATGCTGGCACGGTGGCCCAGCTGGTGGAGTTCATCAAAAGCCATCGCGAAGAGGCGGGGTGGGGTGCCGTTCAAGTGGAGGGGCAGGGGCCTCGTGCCTGTGTGTTCGGCGCTGGCATTGCCGCGCGTGGAGGTGAGTCCGCGTTCAAAGTAGTCGGTTTGATCATCGACCGGGGAACGCAGGCGGGACGGTCCGAGCTCGTGGTGATTCATCACACGACGCGACTGCCCAAGGACGAGTCCGCGCGGTTCCCGGCCATTGGTGCCCAGTGGAGGGAACGGTTTCTGCGCCAGGCGGCTCAGGCGAATGCCTCGCTGAAATGATGGACCCGGCCGAAACAAAGCCGCCGCCGCCTACGAGGGAGCCGCCGCATCCCGGGCACTTGTCCGGGCAGGTTTCGGCGCACACCCCGTCGGCCCTGGCGCTTTCGGAGCGCGCGCGGGCCGACGCGTGGAAACTGATCGGCCTCGCGGTCGCGGTGCTCTCGCTGGGTCTCGCGTACCTCACGATCCGCGCCGGCCGCACAAGCGAGCGGGTCTTCGTCATCGATCCGACAGGGAATCTCGTCGCCGGCCCGCTTGAGCGAATGTCGGAAAGCCGGAGCTTCTTCCATCTCACGGCCCTGTATGCGACGAACGCGGCGCTCCAGCGCTCGTCCGAGGGGTTCGATCTTTATGAACTCCTTGGCCTCTACTTCACGCCCAGGGCGGTCCAGAGGCTGGAGGACGATTGGGAGCGCAGCCGCGACGACGTCAGGCAACGCAATCTCCAGCAGAAACCGGTGGTCGAGAGCATCGGCGAACCAATCCGAGGGGGCGACCGGCGTATCGTCGAGGTTCGGGGGCGCCTTGTATCCGCCGGCGCCTACGCCGGCCAGAGCTTCTACGACGAGCTGCCGTATCGACTGGTGCTCACCTTCAAGAAGAACCCGGACATCGCCAGGGCGGGGGCGTACCCCTGGATCTGCGAGGACTTTACCCTGGAGCTTCGGGAGGGCGGTCGATGAGCCGGGGTCGGCCCAATCCATGTGGCGTGCGCGGAGTCGGCGGATCGGGCGCACTTGCCGCCGCGCTCGCCATCGCTCTTGGTGTTGCAACCATTTCGTTCGCCGAGACTTCGGGTCCCGCAGGCATCGTCCAGACCGCGGTGCTCGATGCAATGCATCCGCTGTTCGTGCCGACTCATCCGCGTGTTGCGACGACCATCCGATTTCCCGGGCCGATCGGCGCGCCCGAGGGCAGGGGATTCACGGAGGATGAACAACGCGTTCCCGGGGAATACCTCGTCACGTGGTCCCAGGGGGATTCGCACCTGACGCTCACACCGCTTGAGGGGGCCGGCCCCAGCAACCTCAACGTGCCGTATCAGGGACTCACCTACGTTCTCTATTTTTATCCCGCGGCCAGCCAGTTTCAGGCGGTGGCCAGCCTGAGCCTGAGGCCCGCACCCGAGGGGGGCCTTCAACCCCAGCCACCTCGCGGGGAAGCCGGGTTCCGCGGGGGGCATCCGGGTTCGACTGCACGGTGGCTTGGCTTGATCGACCGGCTCAAGGTGTTGCGAGCGGCCGCTCCCGGACCGCCGATGAACCGGATCGCCGCTGCCTTCGGCCTCGAATGCCTCGACCTCGAACCAACCTCGGACGCCAGTCCGGGCGGACACGGGCAGTTTCGCACCCAGCTTCTCCGCGTCGTGCGCGACGCAGAAACGAACAGTCTCGGATTCGTCGTTCGCATCGAAAACACCTCGGACCGGGACCTGGCGTTTGATGTCTCGAGTTTTTCCGCCAGGGCGGGCGGCATCCGCCTCCCGCAGGTCCTGAGCGATGCACCCGCGACGCTTGAACGGGGGGCGACCACGGAGGCCTATTTTGTCACAAGCTGTCCAGCCAATCGCCGGCTGACAGCGGACAATCGCTGGATCGTCTCCGTCGCGCTTTCCGCCCCCAGGATCAATCCAGCCGCCGCTGTCATCACGACCTTTGACGGAGATGGCGGCCAGGTTTCGGGAGCTGTGCCATGAAGGGGCTGCTTACGAGCAAGGCCGGCGTGATCGCCGCCTGCCTCTTTGCCGTGGTGATGGCCATTGTCGTGCAGCGGGTCCTGTCGCGTCAGGCGGCACGGCGGACCGCGCAGGTCCCAGTCGCTCCTGTGGCGTCTCCGTCGACTCCGGCACCTGCGGTTGGGACGCCGCCGCCATCGGCGAGCGGGGCGGCCGCAGTTCAACCGGGGTCCGGAGGAGCTACCCCGGCACCGGAGCGCGCGTCGCGGGCTGGCGTGCCTTCGTCGACACAGCGGGAGCTCGTTTTCCTCGACCGGTACCAAAAGGTCGGGTCGGGCTCCCGCATCGACCGGGATCGGCAGGGACGCACCATCACGCGGCGGAGGACGGCCGGTCCCGTTGCCTCGGCGCGCAGCGCAGCTCGTAGTGGAAATTCGGATATGCATCGCGTTGTGCTTCGGATGGGCGGCGCGGTAAAATCGCGTACCGGAAGGGCGGGCGAAGCCGGAAAGTCGGCCCCGTCCCCTGATTCTGCTGTGCCCGCGGGGTCCGGCGAGATCCCGGCACCCGTGGAGCAGCCGGACTTCGTTCCCTACGGACATCCGCTGAAGTGTGAACTGGTGTTCACCATCGACTCGACCCTGGACGAGTCACCGGTTGTGGCGCTGGTCGTCGAGCCCGTGTACAACAACGGACGGCTGGTGATCCCGGCGGGGACGGAATTGCACGGCGTCGCCCGTCCGGACCGGCTGAGGGATCGGCTGTTCTCGGGACAGGACTGGGTCCTTGTCTTCCCGCGCGCCGACGGGCGCGAGAATGGGCGGGCGCTCTCCGTGAAGGGACTCGCGCTGGACCGTGCGGAGCCCGATGGCAACGGACTCACCTGGGGGATCACAGATGGAAGCCTCGGCCTGCAGGGGACCGTGATCCGCACGATGGAGTGGGACGAGGTGAAACGGTTTGCGGCCACCTTTGTCTCGGCGGCGGCGCTGGGGCTGCAGGAGAGGGAAACGGCGCGCGGCGTCTCCCGTGCCGCGAGCACGCCTCGGAACGCGGCGCTCCAGGGAATCGCAACCAGCCTCGAGGAGGTGGCGCGCAAGATCGCCGACGAGGTGGGAAGGAACGGGGTCTTCCTGCGGGTGCCTGGCGGCAAGCAATTCTACTTCTATCCCCAGCAGGCGATCGTTCCTGGAGCCGCGACCGCGCCGGATCGAATGCGCATGCCTGCAGCGTCGGTCAAATCACTTCGAAGTTCATGAAAACAACCTGCGCTCACCCCCGCTTCAATCTGCCCTGGTTCACGATCCTCGGTCTCTCCGCGTTGTTGTTGGGATGCCGGTCGCAGAACCAATCGCGGACTCCCGCATTGTCGGTCCGGCCCGCGACTGTCCTGCTCACGCCGGAACAGGCGGCCGAAAAGGGCCTGTCGGTGGCACCGGAGGAAGCCGCCAGCCGGATGGCCTATGCCGGTCGTACCGCGTCGGTCCTCGTTCCCGCGGACGTGAAGGCGTATTCGATCGGACGCTATGTGGATCCTGCGGATCCGTCGGTGATGCACGAGGCCCACGTGGTCTATCGGAGGGAGGCGGACTCCGGGTGGCGGCTGGAGGCCGATGCCGGTCGCCAGATCCTGGTGGGCCCATCCGTGTCTTCGAAGGGCGGCGATCGGATAGTGCCGCAGGAAACGGAGGCTGTGCTGACGGAACTCCGGCGGTCGGCGGCAAGCGATCGGGAGGCGGTGCGGATGCTCGCCGAAATGGTGGAGCGCCTGGCCCGGAACCAGAATGACGTTGCTGAGCGCCTTGCCGCCCTCGACTCGCGGATGCCCGTGCCCAGGCGGACGGGTTCACCCGTTAAGACCCGCGTAATGGCGCGACCGGAAGCGCCCGCGCCCGCATCCGGCGAAAATCGGCGCCTTGAACCGGCGGCGAGGATCAACGAGAAATGAGCGACCCCAGCCATTCCGCCAGCAAGGAAAGGCTTTCCACACCCCTGTGGATGGCCGCGCCGCGTGACGGCGTCGCGCAGATTGCCTGCATCCATTCCGGCGGCATTCGGCCCATGCGTTCATGAAACCCCGTTCCTTCAGCCTATTCGCTCTCCCCCTGCTCGCGTTCGGGCAGACCCTGCCGCCTGCGCCGAGCGGAACCGATCCGGTGCACAACAGCCCGCTTACCGACACGGAGTTCATCTGGTTCACCAATCCCGGGCACCTGTCGTCGACTGAGGGCGACTACACCCGGTCGACGATTTCGCAGGCCGAGCTGGCCGCGGCTCTGGTGCCCGCGGACCCGGCGGTGCGGTATGCGAATTTCAAGCCGCGGGTTGGCACGGTTCTCCCGACCGACGACCCGAAGACCTGGAATTGGGATCGCGCGGACCGCGCGCAGATGCAGGACGCCTATTACCAGCTGCTGGAGCCGAGCTGGAACCAGCTGCCGGTCTGGACGAATTGGGTGACTGGATACACGCCGGATGCCGCCGCGGCAGGAGGCTACCGCGCGACGTTTCACAAGGCCGGCGATGCGGGTGGAACCGACCCCGCCTGGCGAAATTCGGTGTATCTGCATCTCAACTTCGCGCGGTACCTCAGTTTCGGAGCGAACCACGTGCGCTACGTGACCGAGGACCCGAAGGTCCTGCCCTGGGTGCAGCACGCCGCCTATTGGATGGCAGGCAACGATGTGGTTACCCATACGCCGGGTTCTTCGAGCCTCTTTTATTCGGATCTCGCTTACCAGGGATGCTTTCGGAGCAATCTGGATGACGACTACCAAACGGTGAATGTCTCCGTCTGGACGTATCTCGTTGACCCGGGAAATTATTATCCCGGGCACCGGATGTCGCTGCTCAATGACGGGGCGACGCGCGTGGCGGTTGGCTCGTTTCAAGTCGATCCGGTTGGCCTGGACCCGTCTTGGGGCCACAACGCCCTGTGGATCCGGGATCCGTTGGGCGCGGCTCCTGCGCTTGAGCGCGACCCATTGAAGACCGTGACGGTGTATCCGTCGCCAGGATATATTCCTTGCCCGCTGCTCGCCGACGCCAGCGTCTGCAATCCCGCCTTCGAGGTGATGTTCTCCGTCACGTTTGACGGGAGGAACGCGATATTGAGTGACGCTATGTCGAAGAACCTCTCTGTCAGCGTCAGACGTAACGGGCTCGAAATACCGATCAAAGACGCTCGGTGGTCAAACCAGACGTTTTATTTTACCGTGAACTTGGCTTGGGATGACAGGCAGGAGCCAGGCACCGCCGGTTATTACGCGCAGCTTGATCCTTCAGGATTCGGAGACGACCAGACTTATGTGGTCACTTATCGTGGGATCCAATTCGCGACAGATAATGTGCTTGGCCCAAGCATCGATCAGGATCCGATCGCCTATTCTACCCGCGACTTTTCTTACACCTTCACGCTCTTCAATCCCGAGAAGGTAGTACAACAATATGCCGTCACGCGGTCGAAGATCGTTGGCATCTCGGGTCGATCGAACATCGGCACGGGCGACGATATCGAGGTCGCCGGTTTTCAGATCACCGGATCGGAACCGCTGAGAGTGGCGCTTCGGGCCCAGGGCCCGGGCCTGGCGAGCCAGGGAGTCAAGAATCCGGCCTCCTCCACGCAGGTTCGGCTGTTTCAGATCCAGGCCGACGGATCGAATCCAGAAATCGGTTCGAACCGGGGCTGGAGAAAGAGCCCGAATTGGCGGCTGCTTCAAAGCTGCCTGCTCTCGCCGACTGCCGACAACGAAGCCGCACTGGTCGCGACTCTGCCGCCAGGGCTTTATACAGCTGAAGTCTCGGATCCGACCGGCGTGGGCGGGGTAGGGATCGCCGAAATTTACTCGATCGACACCGTCTCCCAATCCCAGCTCAGCGGGATTTCGTCGCGTGCGGTGGTTGGAACCGGGGAGCAGGCCCTTGTGGCGGGATTCATCATCACGTCCCCGATGACCGTCATGATTCGGGCTCAGGGGCCGAGCCTCGAGAAGCAAGGCGTGAGCAACGTCGTGCGTGCCACGAAACTCGCGTTGGTGCGCATCTCCGACATGACCACGCTCGCGACGAATAGCGGGTGGAAATCGGCTGCGTATCAGAACGATCGATTCAGCACGGATCTTGCGGGCGTTGCGCCGGGATCTGCGGATGAGGCGGCGGTGATCCTTCACCTCGAGCCGGGAACTTATACCGCGACCGTCGAAGCGGCGGACGGGGTGCCAGGCGTGGGCCTCGTGGAGGTCTATCAGGTGCCGGATGCGGCATAACGGAGGCGGCCATGAAGACGGCGGACTTTCCTTTCTATGAATACCCCAAGATGGAGTCCGTCTGTTGTCTCGTTCGTCCTCGCGTCACTCCTTATCACGAAGATTGCCTTCGCTGGTTCATTTACCTCGACCGGCACGCAGCCTTACGTACTGGGTGACCCCAACGAGGCGTTTACCTGGACCGGAGCCTGGCCTGCTCCTGCGTCGACCTATTCTTATCTGACCGGTGGTGGCACCTCGGACGGTCCTCTCGCATACACCTATGTCGACCTGAAGGTCATTCGCCCGGACGGAACGATCGCGAGCCTGAATTCAAATGTGGCTGCATCGTCTGGGGCAACGGCCTCGGTGGGCGTCGGTACGAATGCGCTGAATCAGTTGGGCACTTGGACGGTCCAGGCTTGGAGTGTGGTCAACGTCGGTCGGTGGAATGGATCGGCGTATGTGTATTCGCAGGCTGAGCAGGGATTGATCGGCCAAGCGACGTTTCGAGTGGTGTCGGCGGAGACGCCACCGACGGTGACGGTATCACCAAGTGCGGCATCGGTTTTTGTAACCCAAACGCAGGTGTTCTCCGCATCAATTTCGGGTACCCCGACTCCATCTATTCGATGGCAGTTTTCGAATAACAAAGGAGTGTCTTGGAATGACATTCCGGGCGCGACGTCCAGCACCTACACGATCAACAACGCCACGGTCGAGCAGGCAGGTCTATATCGGTGCATCGCTTCAAATACAGCCGGGTCTGCTTCTGCGTATGGGTCGTTGACTGTCACAAGGACACTTCCTCAGTCCGTGTCGATCACCGCCGATCGGACGATTATTCCTGCGCGAGTGGCAGTGATGTTTACACTGAGTGGTTCAAATACCAGCTATACGCTCGTTGGTGGCCCACCCGACTTTCCTGCGACCAATCCCCAAAACAAAACCGTTCATTTCTCCTACACCTTCCCATCCCCCGGCACGTGGACCATCTACGCGCATGCACCTGCGGATTTGCCCTTTTACGCGGCGTCGGCGGGGGACACGCCCGTCACAATCACGGTCACGGACCCAGGTAAGTCGCCGTCCTCCGCGAGCCTCACGCCGGTATCAGTCGGTTTGGTACACGGGGCGCGGCAGGAGTTCGTCGCGACCACCACGACCGGAACCTATGCCTGGTCCTGTTCAGCGGGATCGCTCTCCAGCACCTCGGCGCAGTCGGTCGTCTGGACGGCACCGGATTCGGGCACGGTCGCCACAGTTTCGGTGAAGGACCCCGGCGACGCCACCCACGACTCGTCGTCGCTGGCAATCGCCAACGTGACCTTGTCCGCACCTCCGAAGTCGGCCTCGTCGGCGTTCATCACTCCCGCTACCCCCACCGTTGCGCTAGGGGGGCGTCAGGTTTTCACGGCCAACACGACCACCGGCCGTTACGCGTGGAGCTGCTCGGCAGGCACATTGACGTCCACGACCGCGCAATCGGTCACCTGGACGGCCCCATCTTCCGGGACGGCCGCCACCGTCTCGGTGTACGACCCCGGCGACGCAACTCGCGACCCGTCGCCTCCGGCAATCGCCAACGTGTCCCTATCCGCACCTCCGAAGTTGACCTCGTCGGCGTATATCACACCCGCAGCCCCCAGCGTTGCGCTAGGGGGGCGTCAGATTTTTTCGGCCACTACGACGACCGGCCGTTACGTGTGGAGTTGCTCGGCAGGTACGTTGACGTCCACGACCGCGCAATCGGTCACCTGGACGGCCCCATCTTCCGGGACGGCCGCCACCGTCGAGGTCGCGGATCCTGGCGATGTGACCCGCGACCCATCGTCGCCTGCCGCTGCCTCCGTTCGTCTGAGCGCCGAGGTCCAGTCCACGTCGGCGTCGATCAGTCCGAGTTCCGCCACGGTGCGCGTGAACGTCTCGCAGGGTTTCGAGGCCGTGACCACCACCGGCTATGTGCGATGGAGTTGTTCCGCCGGCACACTGAGCTTTTCGGGTACTACGCTAGCCCCGGGGACGATATTGCCGACGATTGCGACGGTTTCGTGGCGTGCGCCGGAGGTGAGCGGGACGGCGATGGTGTCCGCTGTAGATCCGGGCGATGCGACCCATTCGGTGTCGGCCCCCGCGAAGGCGTGGGTGACGGTCGAGAAGAACGATTGCGGGGAGCTTTTCATTTCACCTCCGTCCGTGACGGTTGGATATGGCAATTCCTACACTTTCTCGGCGGGCTCGCTCGGAGGGGGACCCTCAAGCTCCGGACTCTACTTCTGGAGCTGCTCCTCGGGAACACTTTCGTCGACCTCGACCAAGACGGTCTACTGGACCGCACCCTCCTCCGGCGGATCGGCGACGATTTCCGTGATCGATCCGGGCAACGCGTCGTGGAATCCCTCGATCGTGCCGGCGGTTTCGACCGTCACGCTGATGAATCCGTCCACCGCGGTCATCAACCCCGCCAGTGCCTTTGTCGTTTACGGAAAGACGCAGGCGTTCACTGGGACCACGACGACAGGGCGCATGCAATGGCGCTGCACGGCGGGGAGCCTGTGGCCCACAATGGGCTCCACGGTGACCTGGACCGCGCCGGCCTCGGGAGAGTCCGCGATGGTCTCTTTGTCGGATCCTGGGGACGACACGCACGCGATGTCGCCGTGGGTTTCGTCGGCCGTGACGCTTGGTGCGACGCTCACGCGGATGACTTCGCTGGCGCCGGTTGCCTCGTCGTTTACCGATGCGGGCGGGCGAACCTATGACCGACTCTGGCAGACGGGATCGACCTGGAACGCGTACCTTGGGCGGAGCGGCCTGCGCTTCGTTGCGACCGGACAGGGCACGGGTGGGGTGCGCACATTCGAACTGCAGGCGAAATCGCCGGCGCCCGGGGCGGTGTATGCCACGCTTGCCTCGGACGTGTTGTCGCCCTCGACGGGACCGGTCAGTCACACGTTTTCCGGATTGATGCTCGACCAACCTTCGTCCGCGAATGCGCTGGTGCCGGCCTCCTATGCCGCCGGGGCGCCGCTCGTGGGCGTGTGGACGTTCCGGGCGCGCCTGCAAGACGCCGGTGGGGTGTGGAGCGGCTACTCTTCGGAAGTTCCCGTGACGGTCGCGTTGCCGATCGTGGTGCGCACCGAAACGCTGCAATCTTATCCTCCGGTCGGGCCCGAGGGGGCGTGGCTGGAGCCGTCGGACCCAAAGACCTTTTCGCTGAAGCTGTGGGTACCGTGAGTGGGCTAGAGCCCGAGCAGACTTCCGTTCTGCTTGATCCAGCGCTCCGCCTCGCGCCAGCGCGGGCAGAGGCGCTCGACCTGAGCCCAGAAACGGTCCGAGTGGTTCATCTCACGCAGGTGCGCGAGCTCGTGGTAGATGATGTAGTCGCGAACGAAATCGGGCGTCTGGATCAGGCGCCAGTTGAGCGAAATCGTCCCGGCCGCGGAACAGGATCCCCAGCGCGAGCGCTGGTTACGGACGCTCACCTGCTTGAGGTCCATGCCTGTTTCCGCGGCGAGTTCCCAGGCGCGTGCGGGCAGCTCGACCTTGGCGCGTCGCGCGAAGTGGGCCTCGAGGGTGGGGCGGAGGTCGCCGTCGAGCCGGGCCACGCGGAAGACGTCCGCGCCGAGGCTGATCGCGGGACGGGCGTCGCCTTCGCAGCCCGGCGGGAGCGCGTCGGCGGCCTTTCGGATTTCGGTGAGCGCGCCGCGCCACAGGAGCGTGGTGCCGAGCGTCCACACGGCCGCGGCCCGCGGTCGGCGTTGCTGGCGCTCGCGCGCCCGCTCCAGCCAGTCGCGCTGCAGTCCGATGAATTTCACCGCCTCGCGCTCGCTGCCGCGCGCCGGAATCGTCGCCACCGCCACGCCGTCTCGGCGCAGGGTGAGTCGGTAGTGGCGCGCCTTCCAGCTGCGTTGGAACAGCACCTCGCCGACGCCCTCGACGTGCGCCCGGTATTCCTGGGTCGACGCCGAAGCCGGCCTCGGGACCGGCGGCGTGTGGTGCACGCCAGCCTGAGGTGCAAACGAGCCAAAAAAATCCTCCTGAAGGCCTGAACTCATCGTAGGCGCGGGGCGCCCGCCCTCCAGTGGACAGAATTCCGGTCGGGGCTCACGCCTTTTTCGCCGGAAACCGCGCGATCACGCGGACTGGATGCGCATCAGGTCGCTGAGCGTCTGCGCGACGTAGCGCAATTCCTTCACCTCTTCGGTGGCTTTTGCGAGCGCCTCGGGGTTGCCCCTGGCCTGCTGAAGGTCGGCGAGGGCGCGGTCGAGTCCCTGGCGGATTTCGACGATCGAGCCGCCCATGTTGGCGAGAACCGTGCCGGCGAATTCGGCGACGGCGGACTTGCGGCCCTCCTCGATCAGGCGCTTGTTGGCCTCCTGAAGCTCCTCCTCGGCGATCTTGTGTTCAGTGATATCGCGGGAGATTCCGAAAGTGCCAATGAGCGTGCCATCGGCGTCGTAGAGGGGAAATTTGCTGGTGGACGCCCAGGTGATCGAGCCGTCGGGCCAGGTCTCGGCCTCCTCGACGTCGAGCATCGGGATCCCCGACTTCATGATCTTCTCCTCGGCGGCCTTGATCTCCCGGATGTGGTCCTCGGAATAGAACTCCGCGGCGGTGCAGCCCTCGACCTGGGACGGATGGTCCCGATCGAATGCGCCCACCATGCGGTTGCTCACGCGAAGGAAGCGGCCCTCGGTGTCCTTGAAGTAGATGGCGTCGGTCGCCTTGTCCAAAAGCGCCCGGAAGAGCACGGCGTCCAGTGTCTGTGACGGAGTCGGGGTGGTAGACATCGATGAAATGGGGCCCCGGAGGCACTAGCCGGTCTGCAATGTCCGGGCAATCCTTTGTTGTCCGGAGGTATCCGAAATTCTGGAGACAGGCCGGTGTGCCCGAGCGGCGCTCAATGGAAATCGCGCAGCTCGATGTCGAACACCAGCGTGGCGTAGGGCGGGATTTTCGGCGGGCTTCCGGCGATTCCGTAGGCGAGCCAGTGCGGCACGATGATGGTCATCTTCTCGCCGCGTTTCATCATCATGAGCGCCTCGTCCCAGCCCTTGATGACGCGGCCCACGCCGACGGGGATGGTGAGCGGACTTCCGTCTTTCACGGAGCTGTCGATGAGGGTGCCGTCGAGCAGGCGCAGATCGTAGTCGACGATCGCGACGGAGCCGTAGGTCGGCGTCGCGGTGCCGGTGCCGGGGCGGCGGACGATCCACATCAGGCCCGAGGGCGACTTCTGTGCCCCCGGGAACTTTTCGGCGATCAGCTTCTCATCGGAGGCCGACAACGAATACGCGGTGGCCGGACGGGTGGCCGAGTTGGGCGATTGATTGTCCTTGGAGCAGGCGCCCGCGAGAAGGACGAGTGCGAGGGCGGCGGTGGAGGGGAGGGCTCGGGTGAGGCGGCTCATGTCAAAAAAAGGGGCGTGCAGCGATTAAGTCCGAAGAGGCCGCCGGGTAAAACCGGAAAATGGAAGGGGTGGGGCCTGGTCCAGCGGCGCTCAAACCCGCGCTTGCTTCGGCAGGCGCCGTCTGTTTGCAAAGGACTTCATGTCCCTGCCCACCCAATTCTCCGGAGTCACGGTCCACACGAAGGCCAACGTCTATTTCGACGGCAAGGTCGTCAGCCACTCGGTCGTCTTCGCGGACGGCGTGAAGAAGACGCTCGGCCTGATCTATGCCGGTTCGTACCACTTCGGCACGGGCGCCCCGGAACGCATGGAAATCGTCGCCGGCGAATGCCGTGTGACGCTCGACGGCCAGACGAACGTGGTTGCGTACAAGGCCGGCGAGTTCTTCGACGTCCCGGGCAAGAGCGGCTTCACGATCGAGGTCGCCTCCGGCATCTGCGAATACATCTGCTCGTACCTGGCCTGAGGGCCCGGTTCGGGGGGCTACGCGGCGGGCGAAACGGCCTCGCGGACCAGCGCGGCCACGTCCGGCGGGAGTTCGAGCGCGAGCGCAGCCGACTGTGCCGCGAGGCTCATCTTGCGCCAAGTCTTGCGGAGGATGTCGATGAACTTCTCCCGCGGGTAATCGGCGTGCTGGGCGGCGAAGGCCCCGATTTCGTTCTCCAGGAACACCAGACAGGCCGCGTCCTCGAGGGCCTGCGTGCCGGGATCGGTTTTCAGGCCGGCCTTCGAAATCCAGGCGCGGGCCTGCTCGGCCTCCGGCTCGGGCACACCCGCCGAGAGCAGGAGTTCCCGGGCGCGGTCGGCCTGCTTCACGTAGAGCGAGCGGCGCCACGCGTGGTAGCCGGGTTTGTCGAGCGGGAAGGCGTCGCGCGGCACGCTCCAGCGCTCGAGGTGCTGGCAGCGGGCCGCAAGACGGAGCGTGGGGCCCGCGCCGGGCACGAGTCGCGCGACCCAGGCCTCGATGCGGTCCGCGTAAACGAGCTCGGCGGGGCGGCCGTCGGGCAGCGTCCGGGGATCGGCGCCGTGGGCCCGGTCGATGGCGAGGCGCGCGCGTTCGTAGGGAGTATCCATGGATAGGTGACGCCGTGCGGGTTCAGCGCCGCGTCGGCGCGAGCGGGAGGGAGTCGGCGATCTCGCGGGCGAGCGCGACGACGTCCTTCGACAGGTCGGAGGCGAGCGCGGCGTAGTCGTGCCCGTCCCAGGCGGTGGCGGGCGCGTTGAACGCCTTCTGGACCTCGAGGTGCGGAGGTTCGCCCGGGCGCGCGATGTCGATCACGGCCACGAAACGCACGGTCGCGCCGGAGGCGCCAAGCACGCCGTCGGCGCGGCGGACGTGGATGGTCACGTCGTAGTCGCGGCGCTCGTCGATCGACATCGGAGCAACCGACACGTGTGAGATCCGCGGGTCGGCGGAAAGGCACATCTGGAGCGAGCGCGAGATGCCTGCGTCGAGCGGCTCGGCCCAGCGGGCAAAATCGTTGAACACGACCTCGTTTCCGCCCTTGCGGACGACGAGCACACCCTTGCGCAGGTAGGGGGCCAGGTCGACGCGGTTGAGCCCCACGCGCAGGCCGGTGCTTGACGAGGGCACGGTGGTCTCGACGGAATCCGGCAGCGACAGCGTGTAATAGTGGGTCGGGTCGGGCTGCGGGGCGGGGATGACCTGGCACCCGGAATTCGTCACCAGGGCGAGGGCCAGGCCGAGGAAGGTGGCGGCGCAGGAGAGCGGTTTCATGGGCTTGGGAAGAGGCTTATTCGGGACCCTTGCGGCCCGAGAGCACGGCGTTGGGATTGCGTTCGAGGAAGTCGGCGAGCCGCTGGACGGCGTCGGCGGCGTCGGAAATGTGCTGGAGCGTCTGGCTCACGTCTCCGCCGACGTGCTGCTGGGCCTCGACGAAGTGGCGGAGCTCGGCGGCGGTGGCGTTGAGCGACTCGGCGGCGCGTTTCGTCTCGACGAGAGTCGCGGCGAGCTTGTCGCTGGTCGGGTTCACCTGGCTTCCGACCTTCTCGAGCACGGAGTTCATCTGCTGCGAGGCCTGGTCGAAATGGGCGATCGCGCTCGTGATCTGGGGGGAGGTGGCGAGCGTCTGGACCGATTTTGCGGCCTTGGTCCACTCGGTGATCAGCTCGCGCAGGTCGGCCTTGTCGACCTGCTTGCGGGTGTCGATCAGCAGCGCCTGGAGTTCCTTGGAGAGGGCGGCGAAGTCGACTCGGCGCAGGTCGGAGAGGATCTCGGTGAGGCTCGCCTGGTATTCAGAAATTGCGGACGGCACCGAGGGCACGACCTCGAAGCGTCCGTCGGACAGGGGCGGCGTCGCGGGGTACTCGGCGGGGTTGTAGAAATCGAGCTCCACGAACAGCAGCCCTGTGGCGAGGCCGACCACTCCGAGCTGGGCGCGCAGGCCGTTCTTCACGAACTGCTGGATGACCCTGCGGTCGGTGACGTCGACCTCCTTGCCGGTCTGGTCGACGATCATGTTGCGGCTGAGCTCGCAGACGACGGCGACCTCGGCCTGGTCGGTCTTGCTGTTGTAGCGGATGTTCATGTCCACGACGCGGCCGACACGCACTCCGCGCAGTTTCACGGGGGAGCCGAGGTCGAGGCCGTGGACCGACTCGTTGAAGAACACGACGAAGCGCTGGGGCTTCGAGAAGAAGTTGACGCCGCCGAACGACAGCAGGGCGATGAGGCCGAGGGCGAGGGCGCCCAGGACAAAGAAGCCGACCACGGCGGGACTCACTTTGGTTTTCATGGCAATGCGCGTCGTTGAGGGGAGTGGGCTGGAGTCGCCGGGCGGCGGACTCGGGATAGAGTAGGCCGGGCGGCGCGGCGGGCAAAGCGGATCTCAGGGTTCATGCCTTGCCCCTCCCGAAGAATTCCCGGACCCGCGGATCCGCGCTTTCGCGGGCGAGCACGCGGGGGTCGCCCTCCGCGACGATCCCCTGGGCGTCGCGGTCGAGCAGGATGATCCGGTCGGCGATGTCGTTGATGGATGCGAGCTCGTGCGAGACGACCACGCAGGTCGTGCCGAAGGTGTCGCGGATCTGCAGGATGAGCTCGTCGAGCTTGCGCGACGTGATCGGATCGAGTCCCGCGCTGGGTTCGTCGAAGAACACAATGGCCGGATCCAGGGCGAGCGCGCGGGCCAGGCCGGCGCGTTTCTTCATGCCGCCGCTGATTTCGGCGGGATAATAATCCTCGAAACCTTGGAGGCCGACCTGACTGAGTTTGAGCACGGCGAGCTCGTTGCGTTCGCGCCGGTTCAGGCGAGTGTGCAGCTCGAGGGGAAGCGTCACGTTCTCCCGGAGGGTGAGCGAACTCCACAGGGCGCCGCTTTGAAAGAGCACCCCGAACGTCTTGAGCAGGTCGCGCCGCGCCGCGCCGGATTTGTCGTCGAAGATCCGGCCATTGAACCGCACTTCGCCGGACATCAGGGGGTTCAGGCCGATGAGGTGCCGCAGGAGGGTGCTCTTGCCGCAGCCGCTGCCTCCGATCACGAAGAACAGCTCCGCGGGTTTGACGTCAAAGGTCACGTCCTTGAGCACGATGCGCCCCTCGTATCCGCAGGTCAGCATGCGGGCCTCGATGGCGGGCGTGGAATTCGGAGACTGTGCCTGGCTTACCATGGCAGGTTACCAGCCGACGATGTTGAAGATCACCGCGAACAGGGCGTCGGCGATGACCATGAGGATGATGGCGGTGACCACGGCGGAGGTTGCCGCCCGGCCCACGCCGGCCGCGCTGCGGTCCGCCTGGAGGCCGCGCAGGCAACCGGACATGCCGATGATGAGCCCGAAGACGGAGGCCTTGATGAGGCCGGTGGTCACGTCGGAGAGGTCCACGATCGACACGAGTTCGACCCAGTAGGCGGTCGGCGGGATGGAGAGGATGCCGAGTGCGATGATCATGCCTCCGAGGATGCCCAGGAGGTTCGCGTACAACGCGAGCAGGGGCGTCATCAGGGCCAGGGCGACCATGCGCGGGACGACGAGGAAGTCCACGGGCTCGACGCCGAGGGTCGAAAGCGCATCGATCTCCTCGTTGGCCTTCATGTTGCCGAGGTGGGCCGCGTAGGCGGCGCCGGTGCGGCCGGCGAGGACGACGCCGGTCATCACCGCGCCCATCTCGCGTGTGACCGACAAACCGATGAGATCCGCCACCCAAATGTCGCCTCCGAACAGGCGCAGGATGATGGCCGCGGTGTAGGCGAGCGTCACGCCCACCAGGAAGCTCACCAGGCTCACGATGGGGAGGGCCATCGCGCCGCACTGCTGCATTTCGTCGAGGCAGTCCTTCCAGCGGAACAGGCGCGGGTTGCGCACCAGGCGAACTGCGCTGATTGAGCATTCGCCCACAAAGTGCGCGAGGCCTGTAAATTGCGCGCCGAGGTCCTGGGCCCCGAGTCCGACCAGGGACAGGATGCCGACGCCCCGCTCCTTGGTCGGGGCGGGGCCGGCGCTGTCGAGCTGGCCCAGGAGGGTGAGCAGGTTGGCGGGGAGGCCAGCGGTTTCGAATGCGACCTGGTTGGCCGTGCACCAGGCGCGGGCGGTGCTCAGGTAGAAGACGAGGGAGCTGTCCCAGAAGAGGCCCTCGTCGACCCGGCACGAGAGCGCCGCCGGTTTGCCCGCGCTGTCGGGAGGGGTCCAGCGGGGCACATCGCCCGTGATCCGCCACTCGCCGCCGAGCGCAAGCTCCAGGCGATCGCCGAGGGGGCGCAGGGTGGCGCTGGCAGAGCGGCTGGTCGTGGGACCGGACATAAATGAGAACGATTGCCAAGAAGGGGTCGCCGGAAAAGCCAAAATTCGGTGGCCAGGGACGCTCGGGCGCCTTTGCCTTTGCGGCAATCATGCGTTTTCGCACGGTCCTGTTCGATCTCGACGGCACCCTGGTGGATCACCTGCGGGCGATTCATCGCAGCTACTGCCACACCCTGCCGCAGGTGGGCTATCCGGCGCCCACCTTTGAGCAGGTCCGCGCGGCCATTGGTGGCGGGCTGGAGAACGCCATGCGGAAATTCCTGCCCGAGGAGAAGATCCAGGCGGCTCTTGAAATCTATCGGCCCTATTGGGATCGGACGATGCTGGACGATCCGGAGCTCATGCCGGGGGCGTTGGAGCTGCTCACCTGGCTGAATGCCCAGGGCGTGGCCTGCGCGGTATTCAGCAACAAGCATGGTCCCTCGGGACGGCGGTTGTGCCAGCACCTGGGGATCACGCCGCACGTGAAGGCGGTGTTTGGCGCGCAGGACACGCCCTGGGTGAAGCCCCAACCCGAATTTGCCCGGCACGTCCTGAACCAGCTGGGGGCGGATGCGGACACGACCCTGCTCGTAGGCGACTCGCCGTTTGACGTGAAGGCGGCGAAAAATGGCGGACTTGGGGCGTGCTGGTGCGTCACCACCGGCACGCACGCCGCGGCCGACCTCACGGAAGCGGGAGCCGACCGGGTGTTCCCGGGACTTCCTGCCCTTCAGGGCGCGCTCGAATCCGGCGCCGCGTGATCGGGACCTCGCGCGGTCAGACTGCGAGCACGGCCTTCAACTCGCGCAGCAGGCGCTCGTTCTGGGACTTTGTGCCGACGGTGATACGCAGCCATTCGGGGAGTCCGTACGAGCCGACCGGGCGGACGATCACGCCGCGGCGCTGCAGGGCGTCGAAGTGCTTCGCGCCAGCGCCCGTCTTCACGAGTATGAAATTGCCGACGCTGGGCACGTAGGCCAGGCCGAGGGCCTTGAATCCCGTCTCGAGCTGGGCGAGGCCGGCGCGGTTCTCCTCGATTGAGCGGCGGACAAAGGCTTCGTCGTCGAGTGCCGCGAGGGCGGCTGCCTGCGCGATGGCGTTGACGTTGAAGGGCTGGCGCACGCGATTGAGCAGGGAGGCGATCTCTGGCGTCGTGTAGCCGTAGCCGACGCGCAGGGCGGCCAGGCCGTAAATCTTGGAAAACGTGCGCAGGCAAATGACCTTGCGACCTTCCCTGAGCAGAGGACGCAGATCAGGCGCCTGACCGGCGTATTCGGCGTAGGCTTCGTCGTAAACCAGCACGACGTGGTCGGGCAGGGCGCGCGCGAAGGCGAGGAGGTCGGCTTCGCTGTTGGCGGTGCCGGTTGGATTGTTGGGGCAGGCGACGAACACGAGCCGCGTGCGGGCTGTGACCGCTCGCGCCATCGCGGCCAGGTCGTGCGTTTGCTCCACCAACGGCACCTCGACGGGCTTCGCGCCCAGGAGCAGCGTGGCGAGTTTGTACACGACGAAGGCGGGATTTCCCATCACGGTCTCGTCTCCCGGGCGCAGGAAGACGTGGGCGAGCAGTTCCAGAATCTCGTTGGAGCCGTTTCCGATCACCACCTGGGCGGCCTCGACGCCGATTTTCCCGGCGAGCTTCTGACGGAGGCGAAAACATCCGCCGTCGGGATAGAGCTGCCCTTCCGCCAACGCCTTGCGGGCGGCCTCGGTCGCGAGTGGCGACGGGCCGAGCGGATTTTCGTTCGAGGCGAGCTTGATGATCGAGGCCGGATCGAGGCCCAGTTCGCGGGCGACGTCTTCGATCGGTTTACCCGGTTCGTACACGGGCTGGGTCAGGACGGAGGGATTCGCGAGGGAGGAGGCATTCATGGCAGGAGGGCGTGTGCCTGGTGCGCGGTGCGCAAGGAGGCTCGCGGAGTTTAAAACGTCGCGTCCGTCGCCAAAAGCAAGCCCGGCGGCGTTACTCAAACGTGCCGGCTGGCTTCGGTTTGCCATGACGCGCGGTATTCGCCAAGGAACCGGTCTGCGCCGCTTCCTCCCCCGGGCGTCGCAAAATACCTTCCCCGCAATGCATCTCAAAAACCGTCTCCCCTCGTTTGCCCGATTCCTCCTTCTGGGGCCCTTGGCGTGCGCCTGCCTTGCCGCCGAGAGCAGCGGCGCCTCCTCCGCCGGCTTTGTACGCGCCGACTCGCCCGAGATCCTCGTCGAGGGCCGCACGGCCACGAGTCCTGAGGGCGGCCTGCGCATGGGGTTTCCGGGGGTGACGCTCCACCTCAAGTTCGAGGGCTCGGACCTGGGGTTTCGCGTGAAGGCATCGTCCAACGACGTTTACTTTGACGTCAGCGTGGACGGAGCCGCCCCCGTCCGGCTTCAGGCGAAGGAGGGCGAGGGCCTGTATCCGCTTTTCCATTCTGCGACGCCCGGTGTGCACCGCATTTCCATCGTGCGCCGGACCGAAAGCTGGGAGGGTGTGTGCGAGGTCCAGGGATTTGAGCTCGGCAAGGGTGGACGGCTCCTTGCGCCGGACCCGCTCCCGGCGCGCAAGCTCGAGTTCATCGGCGATTCGATCACCTGCGGTTCGTCGATCGACGTGCGGCCGGGTGAGCCGCAGCTGGGAAACCAGCGCTCGGATGCGAACCTGACCTTTGCGATGGAGCTCGGGCGCCGGTTCCACGCGCAGGTGTACCTGGTCAGCTACGGCGGCCGCGGAGTGATCCGCGACTGGCAGGGCATCCGCGACACCAACAACGCCCCGCAGTTTTACGAGCGCGCCCTGCCCGACGACCCGAAGTCGCATTGGGACCCGCGACGCTACGTGCCGGACGCGATCGGAATCTGCCTTGGCACCAACGATTTCAATCAGGGAATCCCCGATCAAAACGAATTTGTGAACGCCTACGTCGAGTTCGTTCGCAAGGTGCGGCGCGACGCGCCGAACGCCTGGATCTTCCTCATCGGCTCGCCGATCGTGTGGGACGAACCAGGCAAACCGCCTCGGGGTTCGGTCCTCAATGCATACATCGCCGAGGTGGTCCAGAAACTGGACGATCCGCGCGTCGAAGCGGCGCCCGTGCATCACTACCCGGGACATTCCTACGATGCGCATCCCACCGCGGCGGAACACCAGGCGATGGCGACGGAGTTGGAGCCCCGCTTCCGCAAGGCGCTCGGTTGGTAGGCGCCCCTTTTGGGGGCGCGGGGAGTCGGGCCGTGCGTCTGGATCGGGTGCGAACGGAGTCGCGACTCCGTTCGGGCCGGGTGACTGCCGCCCGGTATCCACGCGACGGATCCGCACTGAGTCGCCGTCGCACGGACGCCCCCCATTGCGGTTTCCCCTGCGCGATTGGAAAGCGCGAGCTTGCATGAGACGCAAACTCACGCCTTTGATCGTCAAATCAGCCCCAGCCATGCCCCGCCTTGACCGACCCCGTGCCGGCCTCCTCGTCGCCGGTTTGCTTTCCCTGTTCTCCGTTGCCGCCTCGGCGAACACGGACCTCGTCTACGCGAAACGCCATGGCTCGTGGGAGCCTGTCATCCGCGTTTTGGGCGACATACCGTATGTCCTCGATGGAGACCGTCTCGCGCCGGCGAATCCCGGTGAGTTCGCCATGCGCCCGATCACCCAGTATCACAAGGGAATGCCCCCGCCGGTGATCATCAATGTGGACAACGTGGATGTCGGCTCGCAGGGCATCCAGTTCGTCGGCGATTCCCAGGTCATCAACAACCAGTTCGACATTTCGATCAAGATCACGTCGCCGATCGACCTCGCCAACGTTTACGTGGTGTTCGTGATTTCGGGCGAACGCGGGCGAAAGAGCATCCTGGTTCGCGAAGTCGGCGACTTGAAGGCAGGCGAGCCGGACTTCTTCGAGTATCATGTGCCGATCGCGAGCGAGATGGGTCCCTTCCGGTATCGGGTTCGATTCTTTTCGAATGGTCTCGAGCTGTTCTTCCCGAGCGAGGGTTGGGGTTACATCAATGCCGAGGTCGCACAACGTATCCGAGTGGAGACGGAGGGAGTGGATCGCGAGAATCCGCGTCCGTACGTGATTGCGCATCCCGAGATTCCGGAGTCCGTCATAAAATCCGGGAAGAAGAAAACCGTCCTGGTGCACGCCACGATCCTTGCGAGCGGGGTTGTCCCGGATGCCCATGCGGCCGCGGGAACGCCCGCCGACGTGGCTGATGCGGCGGTGAAGGCCATCGAGAATTCGTACTTCTTGCCGAAAATCGTCGATGGCTTTGCCCAGAACTGCAACGTCTCGATTCCGGTCGTGTTTGACCCGCGTCAGGCACCGCGACCCAAGTCAGTCGGCGCCAGCTCTCATTGAGGCTCGTGGCGTAACGCGAGAGTGGAGCGGCGCGGGGGATCGGATCCTGAGTCCGCGCCGCCCGGGTGTGGATAAGTCCGGGGCGCGGGGTTGCCATATCGAGGATTGCCAGGTGAGCACGGCAATCCTTGGCTGGCCCGACACCAGCCCACGTCATGCGCCGCCATGCCCGTCTTTGCGCCGGCTTGATCGCCGCCGCCCTGTCGTCCGTGTTTGTCCCCTCCGCGCGGGCGGACACCACGGTCGTCTTCGCTCGCTACCACGATCAGTGGCGTCCCGTCGTCAAGGTTGAGGGAAGCGTCCCCTACGTGCTCTCCAAAGAATCCCTGGTCCGTGCCGAACCCGGACTGTATGCGATGCGAGAGGTTGGAGTTTACCGTCGGGGCATGGTGCCACCGGTCGTCATCCAGATGGACCACATGAGGGTGCGGAGCAAAGGCATCGAGTTCGTCGGGGATCCCACCATTCTCAACCGGGAGTTCGAAATCGATGCGGTCATCACCTCGCCCATTGATTTGCCGGATGTGTACGCGGTCTTCGTGTTCAACGGTCAGGACGGCAGGAAGACCGTGCTCGTGCGGGAGGTGGGCGACCTCAAGTCCTACGAGCCGGATTTTTTCCGGTATCACGTCCGCCTGGACGCCGATCTCAAGATCAAGGGATACAAGGTCCATTTCTTTTCCCGCGGGATTGAAGTCTTCTTTCCCAGGGAGGGCTGGGGGTACATCAACTCGGAGATCGCGCGGCACATTCGTGCCGAGACCGAGGGCGTCGAGAATCAAAACCCGCGCCCCTATGTGCTGACCCCGCCGCAGGTTCCCGCGTCCGTGCGCAAGTCCGGGGTCCGGAAGATCGTGGAGGTCCACGCCACGATTCTCGCGAATGGTTCGGTGCCCGAGGCCGTGGCCGAGCCGGGCACGCCTGAAGACCAGGCTCACGCCGCGGTGACGGCGGTCCTGTCCTCGTACTTTCTTCCGAGGATCGAGAAGGGAGTTCCGACCAACTGCAAAGTGAAGATCCCGGTGGTGCTGGATCCGAGCGCCGCCCAATGAGCCGCCATTTCTGTTTTCCCACCATGAAATCGTTCCTGTTCATCCTCCTCCTGTCCGCCGCGGCGGTCACCAGTCGTGCCGAAACCCGGATCCTGCTGGCACGCTACGACGGCGCCTGGCTGCCGGTGACTGCGGTCAATACCTCGACGCCCCTTGTGCTCAGGGGAGGCAAACTCGTGGCGGCCTCGACGGACGCAGGGTACAAACTCGCCAAGGTGCAAACCTACTGGAAGGGCGTGCCCGCGCCGACAGTGGTCACGGTGAGTGGAGTGTCAGCGCACACGTCGGATTTTCACGTCGGCCATATGGGTGGCAACGAGCTCGGCGTCTATGTCGTGTCGGGAGCCATCGACTCGCCCGATCCGCTGACTCACGTTTATGCCGTGTTCGATGTCCAAATGCCCACCGGAGACCGCGCCCTCATGGTTCGGGAAATCGGGACCCTGGAGGCTGCAAGAACTCGGAACTTTGAGTTCGCATTTCCAACCTCGGTCTTTTCCGGACAAGGCAAGTTCTACGTTCATCTGTTCTCTAACGGCCTGGAGCTCCTCCAGACGGCGGAGGGGTGGACCGCCATTCGCGGTGACATCGAGCGGCGGATTGCGGCGAACATCCAAGGCGTACGGAACCGGGGACCGCAGCCCTATTATGTCGTCACGCCCGCGCGCCCGGCTTCGATGCGCGCCGATTCGCCCGTACGTCAGGTCGACGTGATCGCCACGATCGCCCCGGACGGTTCGGTGTCGGCGGCCAATGCGACCAAGGGGGCGCCGCCGGATTATGCCACAGCGGCTGAACGGGCGGTCTCGAGCTATTTTTTCCTCCCGAAAATCGTGAACGGGAAACCCTGCGGGTGCCGCGTCGACATCGCGGTCCAGTTTGATCCCAAGCTGGATCGCCGCCAGGCCTGAGCGAGCCTGCTCGCACTGCGGCGTGGCGGTGGGCCGGGCTGGAGTTTGGGCCCCATCGGAGTTAGGAAATCAACCCCATGAAACCGATGCTTCTGGTGCTGTTGGCCGCGACACTTGCCCCGGCCGCACGTGCAAACATCACCGTGCTGCTCGCCCGATCGAACAGGGACTGGCTGCCGGTGACCGCAGTGACACGCGAGGTGCCCCTCGTGCTCGAAAACGGGAAACTGATCCAGGCGTCGTCCAACGCCTTCCGCCTCGCCGAGGTGAAGCGCTACTGGCGCGGAATGCCGCCGCCGGTCGTGGTGCGGGTCGAAGGACTCTCCATCGACCACTCGACCGTGCGTCTCTCGGGCGTTGACGGGATCGAGTCGAACATGCGGGTGGTGTCGGGCACGCTGTGTTCGCCCGTGGCGCTCGAGCGCGTCTTCGCGGCCTTTGAACTGCGGGGCACGTCGCGAAAACCGATGCTACTTGTCCGCGAAATCGGTACGCTGAAGGCGGGTGAGCCCAGGACCTTCGAGTTCACGTTCGCGCCGCCGCGCGGTGCAGGGATGGAATCGTGCACGGTCCACGTCTATTCGGACGGCTTTGAGCTGCTGCAGGCGGGCCAGGGGCCGGAGGCGCTTCGCGAGGAGATCGGGCGGCGCATCCGCGCCAACATCGCGGGCGTGACCCGGGGCGACCCCCAGCTCTTCTACGCGCCCGCGCCGGTGCGGCCGGCCGTGACCGAGCCGGAGGCGCCGGTCCCCGAGGTCAAGGTCGCCGTGGACATCGCGCCCGACGGCTCGGTGTCGTCGGCCAGCGCCGCGCCGGGCGTGCCGCCGGCTTATGCGGCCGCTGCGGAAGGGGCCGCCCGCTCCTACCACTTCATCCCGAAGGTCGTGGATGGAAAACCCTGCGCCTGCCGGGTCGTGGTGCCCGTGCGGTTCTGAATTCGCGGACGACCCGCGCCGCCCGGCCGGGTCAGTATCCGGGTGCCTGTGACGCGGCTGCCGGGCCTGCGAGTAGCCCGGGGGGCACGGGTCCGGGCAGTCCGCGCCGGACGGCCTCCAGCAGGATGGCCTCCGTCGCCGTGGCGCCGATACGCGTCACGCCCAGGGCGCGCACGCGCAGCAGGTCGTCGAGCGTGCGCACTCCGCCCGCGGCCTTGATCCGCACGGCCGGACCGCAGTGGGCGCGCATCAGCGCCAGGTGGGCGTCGGTGGCGCCCCGGTATCCATAATCGCCTGACGGCTGCTTCACGAAGCCGTAGCCGGTGCTCGTCTTGGCGAAAGCCACGCCGAGGGAAGTGCACAGCTCGCACAGCCGGATGATGTGCGGATCCTGGAGGTAGTCGTTCTCGAAGATGACCTTGAGGATCGCGCCCCGCGCGAGGCAGGCCTCATTGACCTGCCGAAGTTCGCTCCGGACGTAGTCCCAGTCGCCGCCCAGGACCTTCGCCACGTTCACGACGACATCGATTTCGGTGGCGCCCTCCGCGATGGCCCGCCCCGCCTCGGCGACCTTGAGCGCGGCATGGCTGTTCCCGTGGGGAAACCCGGCCACCGCGCACACGCCGACGCCGGAGCCCGCGAGAAGCTCGGCTGCGAGGGGGACGGAGTACGGCTTCACGCACGCAGTCGCGCACTGGCAGCGCCGTGCGAGCGCCAGCCCCTCGCGGACCTGGACGTCCGTCATCGTGGGGTGGAGCAGCGAGTGATCGATCATCCGGGCGAGGTCGGGGACCGACGGGGTGGGGAGGGATTCAGGCATGCGTGCGATCCCAAGCCCCCGCAGTGCGCACGACAACCGCGGCGCAGGTCATCCGTTTGGGCTGCAGGGAGGCGGATCGCGCTTTTCGGTCGAAGGCAGGCGTTTCCGAGGATGCCGCCTCGGGGCCGCTTGCGATGCCCACGCTCCGGGCACATGGTATCGATCTCTTCGAATTCACCATGTCGATCCTTCACACGCCTCTCAAGGTTGGCGCGCTCACGCTGCCCAACCGCATCGTCATGTCTCCGCTTACGCGCTGCCGGTCCGCTGCCGGGCGCGTCCCGACCCCCTTGATGGCGGAGTACTACCGCCAGCGTTCGGGTGCCGGCCTCATTCTCTCCGAGGCGACCTCGGTCGATCCCATGGGTGTCGGCTATCCGGATACGCCCGGCATCTGGTCGCGCGAGCAGGTCGAGGGCTGGAAGGGCGTCACGCGCGCGGTGCACGAGGCGGGCGGACGCATCTTCCTGCAGCTCTGGCACGTGGGCCGGGTCTCGCATCCGTTCTATCTGGACGGCCGGCAGCCGGTCGCGCCCAGCGCCATCGCGGTGCCCGACCGGGTTCGGCTCCTGCGTCCGCCCGAGCCGTATCCGGTGCCGCGTGCGCTGGAGCTCTCGGAGATCCCCTCCGTCGTCGAGGCCTACCGCGTCGGTGCTCAGCACGCGCAGGAGGCCGGATTCGACGGCGTCGAATTGCATGGTGCTAATGGCTACCTGCTGGACCAGTTCCTCCAGGACGGCTCCAACAAGCGCACGGACTCGTATGGCGGCCCGGTCGAGAATCGCGCCCGCCTCCTGCTCGAGACGGTCGACGCCGCGATCTCCGTGTGGGGCGCCGATCGCGTCGGCGTCCACCTCGCCCCGCGCGGCGACGCCCAGGGCATGGGAGACTCCAATCCCGCGGCGACGTTCGGTTATGTGGCCCGTGAACTCGCCCGCCGGCGCATCGCGTTCCTGTTCACCCGCGAGGGCATCCAGGGCCGCGCCCGCCTGACACCGGATCTGAAGCGGATCTTCGGCGGCGTCGTCATCGCCAACGAGGCCTTCACGGCCGAGCAGGCCGAGCAGGAGCTCGCGTCCGGGAGCGCGGACGCCGTCGCCTGGGGCAAGCTCTTCATCGCCAATCCGGATCTTCCCGTGCGGTTGCGCGCGAAGGCTCCCCTGAACGAGCCCGATCCGACCACCTTCTACGGCGGTTCCGAAAAGGGCTACATCGACTACCCGGCGCTCGCCTGAGCGCGGGCCTGCCACCGACGGTGAGGACCGGGGCCGGTCCCGGTCCTCAATCTGTCAATACAGCCTCGCCGGGAAATCCGAGCGGCCCGGCTGATTAGTTTAATCGTATCATTCATTGGATCAACGAATTGAAACGTGATTGGCGCCGTTCGATCCCCTGCGTATACCTCCGCAGTCCGCGGGTTCGCGGGTGCTTGTTGATGATTTATTGATATGGAACGTGCTCGACGGCGGCTTAAAAACCCGCTGATTGTCGCCGGCGTTCTTTGATCACAGCCGAAGCGGCCGCCCCTTCCTGGGCGGGCGCGCGGAGGAACCAACTTCCCCGGCATGCCGGGGACGGGGCGAACGGACGCGGGCAACCGCGGACAAGGTCACTTCCTAGACCAAGCCCGACAGCTAACTTCGCAGGCAGATTGGAAGGGTGATCCACTAGAGCCGCCCTCCTGGCGGTCTCCAAGGTCTCCCCACCTTCAACGGGCTCGCGCACGCATACGGGAACACCGTATCCGTGCGGCGCCCTCGTCAGGAGACAGGATTCGAACCAAGTCGAACCACAGGGACACAGAGGTCACGGACAACACCGTGAGCCAGACCATCGAAATCGGAAATCGGATGTCAGGCAGTGCTGCGACGGTTTAGGGGGCCTCCCCATTCCCTCGCGGCCCCTCCGCCTGCCATTCCACGCCGTTCATCCCGGCCGGGGAATTGCGTCACCAAATTCCGGATTCAACGGCCCCCGCCTCCTGCCCTCCGGCCCTCCGACTTCTGACTTCTGACTTCTGGTCCCTGGTCCCATTCCCATGTCGCTCAAGACACTTCTCTTCGGCAAGGCCCGTTCGCTCTCGGACGAGGACCTTTTCCACAAGCTCTGGCTCACCGCGATCTTCGCTTGGGTGGGGCTCGGCGCGGACGGATTGTCGTCCTCCTGTTACGGCCCCGAGGAGGCCTTCAAGGCGCTCGGCGTGAACGTCCACCTGAGCCTCTTCGTGGCGCTCGCGACGGTGGTGACGATCTTCGTCATCTGCGCCAGCTATTCGCAGATCATCGCGCTCTTTCCGTCGGGCGGTGGCGGATACCTCGTTGCCAGCAAGCTGCTCTCGCCATTCGCGGGCGTGGTCTCGGGTTCGGCGCTGCTCATCGACTACGTGCTCACCATCACGATTTCCGTGGCGAGCGGCGCGGACGCTCTATTCAGCATCCTCCCCGCGTCGTGGATCGGGTGGAAGCTGACGTTTGCCGTGCTGGGGCTGCTGTGGCTGACGGTCATGAACCTGCGCGGAGTGAAGGAGTCTGTGCTCCTTTGGGCGCCGGTGTTCTTCATCTTCGTCGCCACGCATGCCTTCGCGATCGTGTATGCAATTGGATCACACGCCGGTGGTCTTGCCAGCGTCGCATCGGACACGGTGCACGAGGTGCACACGGTCAGCGCATCGGTGGGCTTTTTCGGCCTGCTCGCGGTGATCATCAAGGCCTATAGCATGGGCGCAGGCACGTTCACCGGCATCGAGGCCGTCAGCAACGGATTGCCGATCCTTCAGGAGCCGCGCGTGAAGACCGGGCGCAAGACGATGGTGTACATGGGCACCTCGCTCGCCATCACCGTGGGCGGCCTGCTGCTGGCCTACCTGTTGTATCATGTGCAGCCGCACGACGGGCAGACCCTGAACGCGGTCCTGTTTCATGCGATGACCGCGGGCTGGGGCCGGACCGGCTCGGCGTTTGTCTGGGTCGCGCTGGCGTCCGAGGCGCTGCTGCTGCTGATTGCCGCGCAGACCGGTTTCCTCGACGGCCCGCGGGTGCTCGCGAACATGGCGGTCGACCGCTGGTTCCCCTCTCGCTTTGCCAATCTCAGCGACCGATTCGTCACCCAGAACGGCGTGCTTCTCATGGCGGCGGCGGGCCTGGTCATGATGCTCGCGACCCGCGGCAACGTGGACACGCTGGTGGTGCTGTATTCGATTAACGTCTTCATCACCTTCTCCCTGTCGCAATTTGGCATGGTCCGGCATTGGTGGAGCGTCAGGGGGAAGGAAGGGAAATGGTTCTCCCACCTGCTGATCAACGGTCTCGGCTGCATGCTTACGCTCGGCATCCTGGGGATGCTGATCGTGATCAAGTTCTCCGAGGGCGGCTGGGTCACGCTTGTCGTCACGGGTCTGCTGATCGGCGTCGCCTACCTCGTGCGCCGGCATTACGACGGCGTCAAGGAGCGACTCCGCCGCCTCGATGCGATCGTCACCGCCGTGGATGAGAAGGTGCTCGCGGAGGATGCGCTCAAGCCCGCCCCCGAGATCAACCCGAAGGCGCGCACCGCGATCGTACTCGTCAACGGCTACAACGGACTGGGCCTGCACACCCTGCTGAACGTCCCGCGCATGTTCGGCGACCAGTACCGGAACTATGTCTTCGTCCAGGTCGGTGCGGTCGACGCCGGGAATTTCAAGGGCGCGGACGAGATCGATTCGCTGCGCCGCTACACCGAGGAGAGCGTGCGCCGCTACGTGGCGTGGGCCCATGCGCACGGCTACGGGTCGGAGGCCTACACGGACGTCGGCCACGACGTCGCGGGCCGCGTCATGCGCCTGGCGGATACGATCGCGGAAAAATACCCTAACCGGGTGTTCTTCGGCGGCCAGCTCGTGTTTACGAACGAGACGCGTGCGAACCGCTGGCTGCACAATCATCTCGTATTCAATCTCCAGCGACGCTTCTTCCTCGCGAGCCTGCCCTTCGTGATCGTGCCGATCCGGGTGGAGTAGCCGCCGGGGAGGAGGGCGGAGATGCAAACGGACCCGGCCGCCTTCGGGCGGTCCGGGTCGGGAAAGACTGGGCGGGGCGGTGGATCCGGCCCCGGGACTCAGCTCTCGGCGTTCTTCGAGAGGGCGCGGTCGATGGAGGCGCGGCCCGCTCCGTGCACCAGGACGATGAGGGCCAGGCCGATGGCGAGCAGGTGGTATTCATAACCCTCGCCCTTCTGGGCTCCGGACCAGTTCATGAAGAAGCCGATGTGACGGTGGATCATCGCGACGGCCACGACCATGTTGGCGGCGATTCCGAGCGCGGCGACGCGGCTGAACACGCCGAGGATGAGGGCGATGGAGCCGGCGAATTCGGCGGCAATCGCGAGGAACGCGAACAGCGCCGGGATGTGCATGGAGCCCGTGAAGAAGTGCATCGTGCCGGTGAAGCCGTAGCCTCCGAACCAGCCGAGCACCTTTTGCGCGCCGTGCGGGAACATGACGATTCCGAGCGCGAGGCGGGCGATGAGTTGGGCGGTGCTGTTGTCGGTTTTGAGCAGGAGTTGTAGCGATTTCATGTGGATTGTGGGTTGAGGAACAAAGGGGCCGGCGCGGGAGACCGGGCGCCGGCCGGGAAATTCAGGCAAGGTCGAAGAGGAGCACCTGTGACGGCTTTGTGGCCGCGAGTTCGATCGCGCCCGCGGTGTCGATCGCGGCGGCGTCACCGCCCGCGAGCGTGGTGCCGTTCAGCGTCACCTCGCCCTCGGCCACGTGGACCCAGGCGCCGCGCCCGGGGGCCAGGGTGTGGCGGAGCTTTCCGCCCGGGGCGATGCGGCCGAGCAGGAGATCGGCGTCCTGGTTGATCGCGATCGAGCCGTCGCGTCCGGTCTTGCTCGCCGCAAGGTGGAACGCGCCGTCCGCCGTCCCCACGAGGGACTTTTCCGCGTAGTGGGGTTTCGCGCCCTTGCGGTCGGGCTGTATCCAAATCTGGAGCAGGTGAACCGCCTCGTCCTCGGAGGGATTGAACTCGCTGTGGCGCACGCCGGTGCCGGCGGCCATGTACTGCACCTCGCCGGGACGGATGACGCGGCCGTTTCCCATGGAGTCCTTGTGCTCGAGCGCGCCGCTGAGGACAACCGTAATGATCTCCATGTCGCGGTGCGGATGCATGCCGAAGCCCATGCCGGGCATCACGAGGTCGTCATTGATGACCCGCAGGCTGCGGTACCCCATCCAGTCCGTGTCGTAGTAGTCCGCGAAACTGAAGGTGTGGTAGGTGTCGAGCCAGCCGTGGTTGGCGTGGCCCCGTTCGTTTGCGCGTCGGATCTTCATCATGGCGCCATCATACCACGCCGCCCCGATTTTCGGGAAAGACCAAGATTCTTGCCTCAGCATAACCAAAAGGCATGCTGGACCGCGCATGGAGCTTCGACACCTGCGCTATTTCGTCGCCGTCGCCGAGGAGGAGAATGTCTCCCGCGCCGCGCTGCGCCTGCATGTCTCGCAGCCTGCGCTGAGCCGGCAGGTGCGCGACCTCGAGGATGAGCTGGGGTTTGCGCTCCTGCATCGCAGCGCGAAGTCGGTGCGGCTCACGGATGCGGGCAGGACTTTTCTCGGTGAGAGTCGTGCCGTGCTGAAACGCGCCGACGACGCGGTCGCCGCCGCGATGGCCGTTGCCACAGGCCGCACGGGCGAGCTGCACATCGGCTACGCGCCGACGCCGACCTCGCGCCTGCTGCCGCCCGCGCTGCGAGCGTTTCAGGCCGAGACACCCGAGGTTCGCGTGAAGTTGCATGACCTGTCGACCGAGGAGATGGTGCGGGCGCTGCGCGAGCGGACCGTCCACCTGGCGCTTCTCGTGAAACCAGGGCGCGCGCTGCTGAGGGGGCTCAAGTTCGTGAGCATCCTCACCGACCCTGTGCGCATTGCCGTGCCTCCGGGGCATCCGTGGGCCCGCCTTCGCAAGGTTCCGTTTGAGCGCCTGCTTTCTGAGCCGCTCGTCGTCTATAGCCGGAAGGATTTTCCGGAGTATCACGAATTCCTCGACGGCCTCTTTGCCCAGCACAAGCGCACGCCAGTCGTCGCGTCGGAGCACGAGAGCGGTGCGAGCTTGGTTGCGGCGGTGGAGGCGGGCTACGGACTCGCCCTGGCCTCCCGTTCGCTGGCCTGCTCTATCGGCGCGCGCCTGAAACTGATTCCCGTCGCGCCGGAGCCAGAGCCGCTTGTGATCGGCGCGGCGTGGCTCGCCGAGGGACTGCCGCCCGTGGGGGAGCGCTTCCTCCGCTGCGCGAAGGACGCTGCGAAGGCCGTCTAGATTCGCGAGGTCTTAGGCGCGGGACCGAGGGGGGCGCGCCTGTCCTCGACTCAGCCTAAAAACCGCAATTGAACCACTGAGACACAGAGATCACAGAGCCTAAAATCCAAGCAAGGGGCGGAATCGGCGCTCACCTCAGAGATGAAGGAGCTTCGATACAAAATTCCAGCCCAACTGCATTTCGCCGTGTTCTCTGTGGCTCTGTGGTTCAATTCCAACTGCGGCATTTAGGATCAGATCGTGAAGTCACTCGGCTCGGGCTTCACGGGAGTATCGCCCGGCAGAAGCATGCCGGCGCCGACGGTCGCGTTCGTGCCGGGCTCGATCAGGATGAACGAGCCGGTGAGGCGGTTGTTGGAATAACCGTCGTAGAACAGCGGCTTCGCCGTGCGGATGCGGATGGCCCCCAAGTCGTTCATCGCGAGCTCGGACGGTGCGGCCTGCGGCTCCAGGGTCTCGATGTCGAGCCGGTGCTCGATCTCCGTGACCATCGCCTGGACGGTGCTGCTCGTGTGCTTGAGAAGATACTTCTTGCCGCGCTGAAGCGCACGCGGATGCATCCAGCAGACCTTGGCATTCAGCTCGGTGCCGCCCGAGGGAAGCGACTCGAGGCCGACGATCATGTTGCCACGGCTTACGTCGATGTCGTGCTCCAGCACGAGCGTGACGGACTGGGGGCAGAAAGCCTCTTCGACCGGGCCGTCGAAGGTGTGGATTTCCTTCACGGTGGTGACAATGCCGGCCGGCAGCGCGAGCACCTTCATGCCGCGCTTCACGATGCCGCCCGCAATCTGTCCGCTGAAGCCGCGAAAATCGTGGAGCCGGGCGTCCGTGGGATTGTTGGGCCGGTTGACCCACTGCACCGGCATGCGAAAGGCCTGCAGGTTCCAGTCGCTGCCGATGTGCACGCTCTCGAGGTGGGCGAGGAGCGTGGGGCCCTGGTACCAGGGCGCGTTTTTCGAGGGCTCGACGACATTATCGCCGTGCAGCGCGCTGATGGGGATGAACTTCACGTCCTTGATCCCGAGCCGGGGAAGGAAGGACTCAAACTGGTCGCGAATCTCCAGGAAGCGCTGCTCGGACCAACCCACGAGGTCCATCTTGTTGACCGCGACAACCAGGTGCGGGATGCGCAGCAGCGAGGCGATCGCCGTGTGGCGGCGGCTCTGCTCGATCACCCCGGCGCGGGCGTCGACGAGCACGATGGACAGGTTGGCCGACGAGGCTCCCGTCACCATGTTGCGCGTGTACTGCACGTGGCCCGGGGTGTCCGCGATGATGAACTTGCGCCGGGGCGTGGCGAAATAGCGGTACGCGACGTCAATCGTGATGCCCTGTTCGCGCTCCGCGCGCAGGCCGTCGGTGAGATTGGCGAGATTGATCTGGCCACCTCCGGTGATGTCGGCGGAGCGCTCCAGCGCCTCGATCTGGTCCTCCATGAGCGACTTCGAGTCGTAGAGGAGGCGTCCGATCAGGGTCGACTTGCCGTCGTCCACGGAACCGGAGGTGTTGAAACGGAGAATGTCGATGGGATGCATGTGGTCGGACGGAGCGGGATTCGAGGCGCGAGAAGCGATAACGGCCGGCTGTGCGCCTGGCGTGTGCGGCTCGCTGACGCTCGCGATCATGTCGGTGTTTGAGATCATGGCTGGCTCGCGGGGCTCATTTGGGCGGGATACGGCGCCAGGCGCCCTTCTGGATTCCCGCTTCTCGATCCTCGCTTCCTTCGGTTCAGAAATAGCCCTGCTTTTTTCGGTCTTCCATGGCCGCCTCGGAGGCCTTGTCATCGGCGCGGGAGCCGCGCTCGGTGACACGCGCCGCTGCGATCTCCGCGATGATGTCATCGACCGTCGTGGCGGGAGATTCGACGCAGCCGGTGCTGATGATGTCGCCGATGGTGCGCACGCGCACGGTCAGCTCCTCCACGCGTTCGCCGGGCTTAGGCGGCTGCAGGTCGTTCACCGGCAGCCACTGGCCGTGGCGTCGGACGCACTGGCGATGGTGGCTGAAATAGATGGTGGGCACCTCGAGTTTTTCGCGGCGGATGTATTCCCAGACGTCCATCTCGGTCCAGTTCGAGAGCGGGAACACGCGCATGTTTTCCCCTGCGTTGAGGCGGCCATTGTAGAGGTTCCAGAGCTCGGGGCGCTGATTCTTCGGATCCCACTGGCCGAAGCTGTCACGGTAGCTGAAGAACCGCTCCTTTGCGCGGGCCTTTTCCTCGTCGCGGCGCGCGCCGCCGATGCAGGCGTCGAAGCGAAACTCCTCGATCGCGGCGAGCAGCGTGGGGATCTGCAGCTTGTTGCGGCTGATCTCACCGGGGGCCGGCACGGCAATACCCTGAGCGATCGCGTCCTCGACCTTGCGCACGATGAGCTTGGCGCCGAGCTGCGCGGCACGACGGTCGCGAAACTCGTTCAGTTCGGGAAAGTGGTGTCCCGTGTCGACGTTGAGCAGCGGCATCGGGAGCTCGGCGGGCCGGAAGGCCTTTTCGGCGAGGCGGAGCAGGCAGATCGAATCCTTGCCGCCGGAGAACAGCAGGGCGGGGCGTTCGAATTCGCCCGCGACCTCGCGCATGATGTGGATCGCCTCGGTCTCGAGATGCTGCAGGTGGTCGAGGTGGTAGTTGGACATGGTCGGTAGGGACGATGTGTGGGCCGGAGCGGCGGCCGGCTCGTGGGTCGCGGCCGGATGTTCCAGGACGGGAAGGGAGGGCGTGCTCACGCGGTTGCGGTGGCTGCGGCCCGTTTTCCCCAGGCGGCGTGAAGGCCGCACTCGCGTTTCTCGTCGGCCTTCGCCGGGTCGAAGTAGTCCCACTCGTTCGGGAGCTGGTGGGTGTTCAGGTACGCGTCGAGATCCTGGTCGGAGTGGTGGAAGAACGGGCTGACCTTCAGAGTGCCGAAATTCTGGTCGGGGCTCAGGATGTCGAGCTCCGCGCGGTTCGGATTCTGGACCTTGCGCAGGGCCGTGATCCAGACCTTCGGTGCGAGCTCGCGCATGCCCCGCTTGAAGGGTTCGAGTTTCATCAGCGCGCTGAAGCGCTTGAGTTGCTCCTCGTCGTCGGGCCCGGGGATCGGACCGTGGATCGCATCGCGATGTGCGGCAGTGATCCGGGGGACGTAGGATTTGAGGTTGAGACCCAGCCGGGTCCGCAGGTCCTCGGCGTGGCGATAGGTCGACGGGCGGTTGTATCCGTGGTCCACCCACAGCACCGGGATGCCCGGTTCGACGCGGGTGGCGACGTGCAGGATTGCGGCCTCGTAGGGCCGGAAGTTCGTCGAGACGATGGCGCGGCCGCCCGCCTGTGCGATGGCCCACCGGACGATGTCCAGGGGGCTCTTGGCGCGAAGGTCGGCGTTCAGGGCTGCGAGCTGCTCGGAAGAGTACATGGGAGGTTGAATTCGGGTGCGAGGCGCGAGGGGTCGGCCCGTGCCGACCCTTGCTTTCCCCGGCGTTCGAGTGGGCTCAGGCGGACAAAGCCTTGGCTGCGTCCTGCTCCGGCCAGACCACACGGGCGACGAAATCGCCAAAGCGCTCGTGGCCGATGCGCTCGTCCTTCCAGCGCAGGAGCAGGGGTTTGAGTTCGGTGATGAGATCCTCGCCCTTGACCGAGGCGCGGTACTCGCGGTTGAGCCGCTGGAGGTCGCCGCCGCCGCCCAGGAGGATGTTGTACTTGTTGGGCGCGCGACCGACGAAGCCGACCTCCGCCATGTAGGGTCGGGCGCATCCGTTCGGGCACCCGGTCATGCGCACGATCAGGTCCTCGTCCTGGAGGCCGAGTTCCTCGAGGGCGCCCTCGAGCTGTCCCAGCACTTTCGGGAAGAAACGTTCCGACTCGGCGAGCGCGAGGCCGCAGGTCGGGAGGGACACGCAGGCCATGGAATTGAGCCTGACCGCGCGAGCCTGGTGCTCGATGGGAATACCGTGCTCGGCGAGCAGCGCGGTGATGGCGTAGCGGTGTTCGTCGGAGACATTCGCGACCAGCAGGTTCTGCGTCGGCGTGAGCCGGAACTCCGGATGATAAAGCTCGGCGATCTGGCGCAGCGCGGTCTTGAGGCGGCGCTTGCCGTCGTCGCGGATGCGGCCGGTTTCCACGTAGAGTCCGAGGAACCAGCGGCCGTCGCTCTGCTTGTGCCAGCCGAAGAGGTCGCCTTGGCGGTTCAGCTCGACCGGACGCGTCGGCTGCAGGCTGAAGCCCGCGCGCTGTTCAACTTCGGCGCGGAACCACTCGGCGCCCCGCTCCTCGAGCACGTACTTCAGGCGCGCATGCTTGCGGTTGGTGCGGTCTCCGGAATCGCGATACGCCATCAGGACCGCCTTCGCGACGTCGACGACCTGGTCGGGCGTGACGAAGCCGAGCTCATCGGCAACGCGGGGATAGGTGGCTGCGTTGCCGTGGGACATGCCCTGGCCTCCGCCGACAAGGACGTTGTAGCCGAGAAGGCGCGTGGGATCGGCTGGATCCGCGATGGCGACGAAGCCAAGGCAGTTCGAATAAACGTCGGTATCGTTGAGCGGCGGAATCGCGAAGGCGGTCTTGAATTTGCGCGGCAGGTACTGTTTGCCGTAAAGCGGGTCCTCGAACTGCTGCTTCTCCTCCTTCGAAAGAGCCAGGGCCTGGCCGTTGACCCAGATCTCGTGGTAGGCGCGCGTCTGCGGAATCAGCGCGTCGCTGACCCGGCGCGCGTCGGCGATCACCAGATCGGAGAGCGGACTGCGGGACGGTGTCGGCGGCGCCATCACGTTGCGGTTCACATCACCGCAGGCGGCGATCGTCGTCACGAGGGCGTCGTTCAGACCCTTCACCAGGGCGCGCAGGCCCGACTTCACGACGCCGTGCCACTGGATCGACTGGCGCGACGTGATGCGGAGCGTGTCGTTGCCATGCGCGGTCGCCAGCTTGTCGAAGGCGAGGTACTGCGCGGCCGGCACGACACCTGCAGGGATGCGGGCTCGAATCATGAACATGTACTTCTTGCCCGTTTTCCGCAGGTCGCGGTCGTCCTGTTGATAGATGCCGTGGAACTTGATGAACTGCCCATCATCCTCGTTGATGTGGTCTGCCGTTGGGTCCGCCAACGTCTCCGCCAAAGTTCCCGCCAGGGTGGGGTCGTTGAGCTTAAGCAGCTCGTTGTGGGTCGGTTGTGCCGTAGTAAGGGTGCTCATTTAAATTAATTTATAACCTGACTAAAGAATAAAGTTGACGGCAAGTCAAGCCTTATCATCATATTCCTAGTATAGATTATGACTAAAGATTCGCCCAAGGTGTCGCTGGTCGGTGCAGGTCCGGGAGATCCGGAGCTGATCACGGTGCGTGGCATGAAGCGCCTCCAGTCGGCCGATGTGGTCATCTACGACGAGCTGGCGGGTGCGGAGCTGCTGGCGTTCGTGCGCGACGATGCGGAGCTGATCTTCGTGGGCAAACGCTGCGGCAAGCACGCGATGGAGCAGGAGCGGATCAATGCGCTGCTCGTCGAGAAGGCCCGCGAGGGCAAGCGAGTGATCCGTCTGAAGGGCGGGGATCCGTTCATCTTTGGCCGGGGAGGCGAGGAACTGGCCGAACTCGTCGCGTCGGGAATCGCCGTGGAAGTGGTGCCAGGCGTGACTGCCGCTGCCGCCGCCGGCTCGGCCGCCGGCGTGCCGCTCACGCATCGTGAGTTGTCGTCTGGCGTGATCTTTCTCACGGGCCACGAGAAACCCGGGAAACCCGAGTCGTCGATCGATTGGCATGCGCTCGCCGCCACGCGCATGACCCTGTGCATTTACATGGGCGTGAAGAAGATCGCATCGATCGCCGAGCGGTTGGTCGAGGGCGGACTCGCCGTGGACACCCCGGTCGCGATCGTGAGCCGGGCAACCTGGGCCGACCAGCAGACGCTGCTGGTGACGCTTTCGGAGCTGATTCGCGAGGAGCATGGCGAAGTGCCCGCCCCCGCCCTGGCCATCATCGGCCCCGTGGCTCGTTTGCCCCGGGTGGTGGCCGAACTCGCGGCCTCTGCAGGGCGAGTGGACTCATCCGGCGCCGCGACTCCCTGAATCAGGCCATCGGTTGCTCGTTGTCGGCCAACAAAACCCGGGCGCGATCCGCCAGCAGGCGGACCAGCCCGGGATGATCGCCTAGCAGACCGGTCATGTAGGGCCGAAGGCCCGCGTGCGCCTCGGCAGCGGATCGGCAGATTCGTGCGATGTCGCCTCCCGGTCCCGCATGACGACCGGGCGAAAGGAAGAGGAGGGAGACGACGACGACCCCGTGGTCAAAATCGGGAAGTGCGAACGCTCTCTCCAGGAGCGGCTCGTTGAAATCGTAGGCCGCGCCCTCGCGGCGCTCCATCGAAGCAGCGCAGACGGCGCGCACACGTTCCCCGAGCGCAGAGCTAAGGCGGGCGGCGAGGCGGTCGCGCAGGGCGCCCAACTCGGGTTTGGGGCTTCCGTGGTCGACCAGGATCAGCGCAGGACGTCCGCCCATCCCGTCGGACGAACGTGCGGCAATCGACTCAAGGGCACGGTCCTGCAGCATCGCCGCGATCCGTTCCTCTCCACCGCCGGGCGCGGCGAGCTCGGGCGCGACGCGCACCCGCAGGCTCGGCTCAGCGGCGCGCACCAATTCGACGCGCGAAGGAAGGTAGTCGGTGATCGCGCCGCTGGGTCCGAAGAACAGTGGCAGGACGATGAAATCGCGTTCGCCCTCCGCGACGCGGCGCCGCAGCCAGGGCTCGAAGGTTACCGCAGGAATCCCATCCATGGCCTCCGCGGGCACCTTGTCGGAATGCAGGAGGGAAACTGGCTCGACCACGGAGCCAAGCTGGGCCGAGAGCTCGGCAGAAATGCGCCGGAGGTTCAGCGTCGCCGCCGGCTCGAGCGAGCCGTTGTCGACCAGCAGAAGCCGTGGCGCTCGGGCGGGCATGAGACTCAGTCGACGAGGGTGCCGTAAAGGGCGGCCGTGGAGAAGCGCTCGACCTTCAGGTTCACCAGTCGCCCGATGTGCTCCGGCGTGGCGTCAAAATGGGCGATGCGGTTTCCCCGCGTCCGGCCCGTGTAGCGGAGTCCCTTCTGGTCGGGTCCCTCCACGAGCACCTCCTGCGTGGAGCCGAGCAGCGCTTCGTTGCGGCGGAGGGAGTTTTCCTCGAGCAGGCGGAGGAGTTCCTGGTTGCGCGCCTCCTTGACCTCGTCCGGCACCTGGTCGGCGAGCGTCGCCGCCGGCGTGCCGCTGCGTATCGAGTATTTGAACACGTACGCCATGTCGTAGTTGGCGCGGATGAACAGGTCGCGCGTCTGCTCGAAATCCTCGTCGGTCTCGCCCGGGAAACCGACGATGACGTCGGTCGAGATGTACATGTCCGACCGCACCGCCCGCAGCGCGTCGACGATCTCGAGGTAGCGCTCGCGGGTGTACGGGCGGTTCATGGCCTTCAGGATCCGGTTGCTGCCGGACTGCAGCGGGAGGTGCACGTACTCGCAGAGCTTGGGCAGGCGCCCATAGGCCTCGATCAGGTCGGGCCTGAAGCCGCGCGGGTGGGGCGAAGTGAAGCGGATGCGCTCGATGCCGTCGATCTCGTGCACCTTCTCGATCAGCTGGACGAAGGGCGTCACGCCGCCGGTGTGCGCGTAATCGCGGCGTCCGTAGCTCGTGACGATCTGGCCGAGCAGCGTGATTTCCCGCACGCCCTTCTCGGCGAGCCCGCGGCACTCGGCGACGATCTCCTCCATGCGCCGCGAGCGCTCATCGCCGCGGGTCTTGGGCACGATGCAAAAGGCGCAGTCCATGTCGCAACCCTGCTGGATCGAGACGAAGGCCGAGACCTGGCGTTCCTCGAGCACGTGGTCGCGGATGGTGTTCTGGGAGCCGGGTTCCTCGTCGATGTCGACGATTGAATGTCCGATCGGCACGCCCGAGTCCTTTGCCGCGCGCAGGTTGTCGAGATAGTCGGGAACCTGATGGAATTTCTGGGTCCCGACGATGAGATCGACGTCGGGAAGCTGGTCGAGCAGGTCCGCGCCGCGGTTCTGGGCCATGCAGCCGAGGATTCCCAGGATGAACCGGGGCTGACGCCGCTTGCGCCCGGCCGCATGGCTCGCCTTGCCGATCGCCTTCTGCTCCGCCATGTCGCGCACGCTGCAGGTGTTGAGCAGCATGATGTCGCAGGTCTGCTCGTCGGAGACGATGCGGTAACCGCGGGCGCGCAGCATCGCCGCGACCGCCTCGCTGTCGCGCTCGTTCATCTGGCACCCGTAGGTTTTGATATAGACTCGATTCACGTGAAGCCCCTGCAGACGCGCGGAAAGACGCTCAAAAACAGCCAAATGTCCAGCCCCGGCCTTGGGCTGCCCGATCGGCGGCGAAAAATGCCGGGAAACCAAATCGGTTCGCCGTGGGTCTGAGGGGCCGCGGCGCTCCAAGGCCTCCGATCTCATGCTTTTCAACCGCACTTCCGTTCTCCACACTGGCGCCGTGCGCCCCTCCCTGCTCCTTCTCGCGCTCGCGGGCCTGGCCTCGCTTCCGGCCCTTGGAGCCGACACCGACAGCTCGGATTCGAAGACGCAGCCCGCTCCCGCCACGCAGCCCAAGCAGGACGATTCGCTCGATCCGGACCAGCTTTACGCCGTGGGCAAGGCCCTGTTCGACCGCTACGCCCCCCCGGAAATCAAGGCCAAGTACGAATTCCCGAGCAAGGAACAGTGGGACGCCTTCCTTCCCCGGCTTCAGAAGGCTCTCAATGGCAATTCAATGCAGGACCTCGCTGCGCTGGAGCCGGAGGCCAGGCGGGCGTTGCGTTATCTCGACAGCGTACCGAATGCCTCCGGCCTCGCTGATTGGCTCCGTCAGCGTATCGAACTGATGGATGCGGCGCGGGCCCTGAGCCAGCCCGTTCCCGAGACGCCCGCTCCGCTCCCGCAACCGCCCGAACTCGCGCCCGCTCCAGGACCGACCCCGCCGCCTGTGCCCGCTCCGGAGCGTCCACCCGCGCCCCCGCCTCCGCGCTCCGGCTGGAATATCCCGGCCTATAACTTCTTCTATGCCCGACTTCTCCAACGGCCTGCACCTGCCGACGCCGGTGAACTGATGCCTGTGCTCGTCCGCGCCTTCACCCTAGAGCATGTGCCGGGAGCGCTGTCGTGGATGGCCGAGGTCGAATCGTCGCTGAATCCCTCCGCCAGGAGTCCCACGGGGGCCAAGGGCCTCTTCCAACTCATGCCCGATACCGCAAAATCGCTGGGCCTGAGCACTTGGCTGCCCGACGAACGCATGGAGCCCGACAAGTCGGCCCGCGCGGCCGCCCGGCTGCTGCATTCCCTGTTCGGCACCTTCCACAGCTGGCCCCTCGCGATCGCCGCCTACAACGCCGGCGCTGGCCGCGTGAAACGGATACTGGCCAGCCATCCCGGCGCGAAATCCTTCGCCGACATAGCAGGCTCGCTCCCCGTTGAAACGCGTCTGTACGTGCCAAAGGTCCTCGCCACGATCGCCGTGCGCACCGGGGTGACGCCCGACCAGCTCAGCCGCATGGGCGAGTGACTGCGCTCCGAATTGCCAAGATCCCCGCGCCGGGCTCATGCTCGACTTCATGGAGTTCCCGGCGCAACCGATGCCCCTGCACACGCAGGAAAAGAAGCCCAGCTTTCCGATAAGCGAAGGCCTGCGCCGATACCTCGTCCGCTACCGCCGCGACCGGCCGCTTCCGGCCAGCTACCAGCGGCTCCGCCGCTTCGCGGAAAGCGCCCCGCTCAGCGACGCGGCGGGCCGTCCCACACTCTGGGAAACCGTCGTGTATGACCGCTTCGAGATGGAGTCGCTCAACGAGGACCTCAAGGAGATGTACGCCCTGCTTCGCGTCGATGGCGACCTGTCCTTCATGAAGCATCTCTACATCGACCGCATCGACTTCTGCGCCTTCGGCAATTCCGCGCCGTTCCGCATCCGGATCGTCAATGCCTACAACGACAACCCCGACTACTTCTACATCAAGAAGGGCGACGCCTCGCGCATCTACGGGCTGGAACTCGAGCACCTGCTTTCGCCGAACCGACTGACGTATCTGACTTATGGAGACACCCTCGTCGAGGAACACATCGCGGGCATCCCGGGGGACATCTTCGTCAAGCGCTGGCTGGACAGCGAGGAACTGCGGCCGATCCGCGTGGCCAAGGAACTGGTGAAGTTCAACGAGCGCTGCTTCGTGCGCCTGCTGGGCGACATGCGGAGCTACAATTTCGTGGTCGTCATCACGCCCGATTTCGAGGGCGCGCAGATCCGCATTCGCGCGATGGACTTCGACCAGCAGACCTACGAGGGCCGGATGAATTTCTACCGGCCCCAGTTTTTCAAGGACAACCAGCCCCTCGTCGCCTACTGCCTCAAGCACCTCAATCTCGAGACCGCGCGACAGTACCAGCGCGAGGAGCAGGTGCTCATCCTCCAGCGGCGCGCGATCGTCGACGAGCGTGTCGACCAGCTGTTGACGGCCATGTCCGGCGACCAGCTCGCCCCCGAGGAACACTTCGTCCAGCTGCGCGATTCGCTCGCGGAGCATCACAAGCGCCGCGAGTACCTCGCCTGTCGCTCGATGGGCGACCTCATCCGCGAAAACCTCGAGACGATCCGGCTGCGGGTCACCGCACCCCAGGAGGCGGCAAAGCCGGGCGAGGTGGAGTGACCCCGCCGGGGCGGTCTCAACGCCCCTTCGTCTGCTGGTTGATCACGGGCATCTTCCCCGAGTCGATGTACTCCTCCAGGACTGGGTTGCCCAGTTTGATGTCCGGCTTGTACTTGTCGGAGGCATCGGCCCAGATGGGATGTGCCGTCTCGCGGCCGATGTACGGCGCGGCGATCGCAAGCATGGTTGGTAGCGTCTCATTCATCGCCAGTCCGCGGGAGGGGCAGCTGATCCGCGTCTTCCACAGCGGCACGGCCTTCGAATGCTTCGCGAATTCCGCATAATCGTAGCCGGTCAGCGCCGCAACGTAGAGGTCGTCCGAGGCGGTCGACAACAGCGTGCTCTGGTCCGGCGTGTTGAAGGTCAGTCCCAACGGCGAGTCGAAGGTCGAATCGAGTCCGCCCCGGTGGTAGATTCCGAGTTGTTCGCCGCCCAGGAATTTCAGCTTCTGGGCCAGGTTCAACTGGATGTCCGGCAGGTTCGGATTGGGCGACGGAATCGTCACCGAGTACATCGTTCCCCACGCATAGGCGATCACCTCGGTGGGCGGATGTTGCTTGGTCGCGGGCAGGAAACCGTGTTTCGCGAGCACCTTGGCGATGACCTTGATCATTTCCGCCGGAGTGGGCTTCCGATCGCCCGCGATGATGCCGCCAAAGTCGTGGTAACCGACGTCGATCGCAATGTAGTAAACCGGATGCCCGGGGGACGGCGGGGCCACTTTTCGACCCTGGTCCGTGATCTGCGTTGAAGTCACCACGGACACATCGTGTCGGAACAAGGCGTCGAAGAAGTTGGCTCGACACGAGACTGCGACGAGCGCGGCGAGGGAAATGAATCGGAGGAGGCGCATGGCGACAATGGACTGGTGGTACGATCAACGCCGGGGGCTGGGGCATCCCTGCTGAGTCCTGAGAACCTGCCGTTGGGCGTCCGGGGTGTCCAGACGCTTCCGGAACCCGACTCGTATCAAGTCGCTGTCGCGAACCCGTTTTGGAGGTATGCCTTTTTTGGGAATCACTCGCCGTCGTTTGGCTCAAGCCCGACAGCAGAGGCTGGCGAATGTCCCTTAGGGCGGAAATTGGAACACGTTTAAAAATAGATCGTTGTGCAATTCAAATGAATCGGGCGGCGGCGGATGCCCGGCACTCCGCAGCGCGTTCGGACGGGGCGGCGGCGTTGACTCTTCGGCCCTGGCGGAGATTTCCTTAGGTCGCGTCGATTTCGCCCTGTTCGATCGCCTGTTCTCATGCACCCGATTGTCGCCAAGGTTCAACTCAGCCCCAACGTCACGCGACTCGAAGTGACGGCGCCCCGCATCGCGCAGATCCGGAAGGCGGGGCAGTTCGTCATCGTGCGGAAAGGGGAGGGCGCCGAGCGCATTCCCCTGACGATCGCCGACTCGAACCCGACAACCGGCACGATCACGCTCGTGATTCAGGCCGTGGGGAAGAGCACGCGCGACCTCGTCGCGCTAGGGGTCGGAGACGCAATCCGCGACATCGCCGGCCCGCTTGGCCATCCCACCGAACTGATCGAGCGGGGCCGCGCAGTCTGCGTCGGTGGCGGCGTCGGCACCGCGGTCGTCCATCCGATCGCACAGGCGCTGTCCCGGACCGGGGTCCACGTGACAAGCGTCATCGGCGGCCGGTCCCGCGATTGGGTCATTTACGAGGACGAGCTCAAGCGTCTGGGCGACGTAGTAGTCTGTACGGACGATGGAAGCTACGGTCGCAAGGGCTTCGTCACGCAGGCCGCGGCCGAACTGCTCGCGGCCGGTGGCGTCGACATCGTGTATGCCGTCGGACCGGTCCCCATGATGCGGGCGGTCGCGGAGCTCACCCGTCCGTACGGAGTCCGGACGATCGTGTCGCTCAATCCGCTCATGGTCGATGGAACGGGCATGTGCGGCGGGTGCCGGGTTTCGGTCGCGGGCAAGGCCTATTTCGCCTGTGTGGACGGCCCGGAATTTGACGGACACCAGGTGGACTTCGCGATGCTCGCGGACCGCTCCACGACCTACCGGGAGTTCGAGCAGGCCGCTCTTCAGCGAAGCCTGGACCACGAGTGCCACATCGGCCTCGGAAAACCCTGAGCAAGGCCAGGACCACAGCCCCTTTTGAGGAATCCTCCCGTGCAACCGACCAAGATCACCACCAAGGAACGCCTTCAGCTGAAGCGCCAGGCGATGCCTGCGCAGGACGCCGGCGTGCGCCGGTCGAATTTTGAGGAGGTCAATCTCGGGCTCCCGGAGAAGCTGGCCCTGGTGGAGGCCCAACGCTGTCTGCAGTGCAAGGACCCCCGGTGCATGAACGGTTGCCCGGTGAACGTGAACATCCCGCGTTTCCTCGACCTGCTCACCCAGGGCAACCTGCCCGAAGCGGCGCGCAGCCTGCTCGCGGACAACGCGCTGCCCGCCGTGACCGGTCGCGTCTGCCCCCAGGAAAGTCAGTGCGAATGTGAATGCATTCGCGCCGTGAAGGGCGAACCTGTCGGCGTCGGGTACCTGGAGCGCTACGTCGCCGACTGGGCCCGGTCCCACCCGGATGCCATCGCCACCGCGCCCGTGCAACCCACCGGCCGCCGCGTCGCCATCGTCGGTTCCGGTCCGGCCGGACTGACCGCGGCCGGGGAGCTCGTCCGGCGTGGACACGACGTCACCGTCTATGAGGCGTTGCATCGCCCGGGTGGCGTGCTCGTGTACGGCATTCCCGAGTTTCGCCTGCCCAAGGCCATCGTCGACCAGGAGGTCGAGCGGCTCGTCGACGCCGGCGTGAAGATCGAGTGCAACGTCGTGGTGGGCCGCACCTACACGCTGCCCGAGCTGCGCGAACAGTTCGACGCGGTCTTCGTGGCCAACGGCGCGGGACTGCCGGTGTTCATGAATCTTCCGGGCGAGCACCTGAAAGGCGTCTACACCGCGAACGAGTACCTCACCCGGGTCAACCTGATGGCCGCGTTCGGGGCCGACTCCGACACCCCTGTGCTCAAGCCTCGCCGCGTCGCGGTGGTCGGAGGGGGCAACGTCGCCATGGACGCCGCCCGCACCGCCCAGCGTCTGGGGGCGGAGGTCGTCTCGATCGTTTACCGTCGCACCAAGGTCGAAATGCCCGCGCGTGTGGAGGAAGTCCACCACGCGGAGGAGGAGGGTATCCAGTTCGAGCTTCTCGCCGCACCGCTCGAGATTCTCGGCACCGATAAGAAATGGGTGTCGGGCCTCAAGTGCGTCCGCATGAAACTCGGGGAGCCCGATGCCTCCGGCCGCCGCAGTCCCGTGCCCATCCCGGGATCCGAATTCGTCCTCGACTGCGACATGGTCGTCTCCGCCCTCGGCACTCGCGCGAATCCACTTCTCACGGCCACCTGCCCCGATCTCAAACTCGACAAGCGGGGCAACATCGTGGTGGACGACGACCTCATGACCAATCTGCCCGGTGTGTTCGGCGGAGGAGACATCGTTCGCGGCGCGGCGACGGTGATTCTTGCGATGGGCGACGGAAAGAAGGCCGCGCAGGCCATCGACCGCTTCCTCGCTGCCCAGGTGGACGCCGCCCAGCCCGAAGCCGCCACCGGCACCGCCTGACCCGGTCGCGTAGAGAGGGCCGATCCTCTGACCTCTGACCTCTGGTCGGTTCTCAGATCACCCAGTCGCTTCCGCCGGGTACGTCCTCAGCGCGCAGCGTGATGACCATCTCCTCCTTCTTCTTGCGCTGACGAATGGCCAGCGTGCTCCCCTTGTTGTAGGCGAGGCTGTGGGGCGGGACGGACTGCATGATGAACACGTTGGCGCCGACGACCGACTGGGTGCCGATACGCGTGTCGCCGCCCAGGATCGTGGCATGCGCGTAGATGGTGACATGGTCGTCCACGTCCGGATGGCGCTTAACGCCCTTCACCGGATTGCCGGCGTCGTCGACTTCGAACGACTTCGCACCGAGCGTCACGCCTTGGTAGATCTTCACATGGTGGCCGATGCGGGCCGTCTCGCCGATGACCACGCCCGTGCAGTGGTCGATGAAGAAATGCGACCCGATCTGGGCGCCGGGGTGGATATCGCAGCCGGTGCGCTCGTGGGCGTACTCGGTGATCATGCGCGGGAGCAGGGGGACCTTCTGCTCGTAGAGGACATGCGCGATGCGTTGCAGGGAGATCACGAGCACGCAGGGGTAGGCGAGGATGATCTCGTCGATGCTCCTGGCGGCCGGATCTCCGTGGTAGGCTGCGGACACGTCGGTGTGCACCAGCCGACGCAGGGCCGGCAATTCGCTGAGCAGGTGCATGGCGGCCTCACGTGCGCGTAGCGCCGGGTCCGGTTGTTGCACGAACTTCAGGCTCTTCTCGATCTCGGCGATCAGCCTGGCCGCCACCCCTTCGAGCCGAAGGCGCGTGACATCCGCGATCTGCTGTTTCGTCACCGCGCTCGTCTCGAAGAAGCCGGGAAACAGCAGATGCATGAAATCCGCCGCGAGCCGGCTTACGGATTCCTGGTCGGGCAGGTTCGTGCCATCGAGGTGATTGATCCCCCCGTCGGCCTCGTAGGAGGCGAGGAGCGCCTGTTTGATCTGGTCGAGCGTCATGCGTGAGAGGGGGTGGCCGGAAGCTTAACGGTACACACCAAGGCCCGATTACGGCCAAGCGCAATCTGCGCACCGCGCGCGGTGACGGTCGTGGACAACGGACTGGCTCAGACTGCGCGTTTATTGGCCATACAAGACCATTTTATGAGCCTGAAATGATGATGGTTGGTTATTTGCGGTGCGCCTTCTTTATAAGTTTAGCTGATCTTATATGGCGCCTGGGACAGAATCATCCCTTTTCCCATTCTTTACTTCCCCGGAGGCTCTGGTGTACCAAGAAGCCTTCGCGGTCCAAGCCGGCCCGCATTTGATCATCCAGACCAACCCTACCTCGCGATGAGCTTACTTGGTAATCTGTTTCGTTCGTCCGTGGGACGAAAGTTCCTAATGGCCATAACGGGCTTCGTGCTCGCCTGTTTTGTGACCGGCCATTTGATTGGCAATCTGCAAATCTTTGCCAATCCGGACCATATCAATGGCTACGCCCACTTCCTGCAGTCGCTGGGGCCGGTCCTGTGGGCGGTCCGGGGATTCCTGCTGATCTGCGTGCTGGTCCACGTGTGGGCAGCGGTGACGCTGGCCCTTGAGAACTACGCCGCACGCGGCGACCAGCGCTACGACAACCACAAGTGGCTGCGCGCAACCGTCTCCTCGCGGTACATGCGGCACACGGGTGTGATCGTCGCGATCTTCATCGTTTATCACTTGCTCCAATTCACGGTTGGCACGGCTCAGGCCGCGACCTTCAAGACCCACCTGCCGGAGTACACGATGACGGAGTCCTTCCACGTGATGGGTATTCCCGTCGTGGCGGCCGGCGCGAAGGTGCTCGATGTCTGGTCGATGGTGTACCTTGGGTTCAGCAACGTCTGGATCTCCCTGTTTTACATGTTCGCGATCGGCCTGCTGACCCTGCATCTCTGGCATGGCCTGGATTCGATGTTCCAGACGATCGGCTGGAGGAATGCCAAGTGGGCCAACTGCCTGCGCCGCGTCGTCGGCATCTACTGCCTGCTTTACTTCCTGGGCAATATTGCGATTCCCGGCGCGGTGCTCGCCAAGGTGATTCATCCACCGGCCAACACCGCCGCCGCCCAGATCCAGGCGGCCTCCTCCTGCCCCTACCTCAACGCTCACAACAAGTAATCCATTCCCGCCATGGCCAACCTTGACTCAAAGATTCCCTCCGGCCCGCTCGCCGACAAGTGGCGCAAGCACAAGGCGGATGGCAAGCTCGTCAATCCCGCCAACAAGCGCAAATACGAGGTTCTCGTCGTGGGCGCTGGCCTCGCCGGCGCCTCTGCCGCCGCCACGCTCGCCGAGCTCGGCTATAAGGTGAAGTGCTTCGTGTTCCACGATTCCCCCCGCCGGGCGCACTCCATCGCCGCCCAGGGAGGCATTAATGCCGCGAAGAATTATCAAAACGACGGCGACAGCGTCTTCCGCCTGTTTTACGACACGATCAAGGGCGGCGACTATCGGTCCCGCGAGGCCAACGTCCACCGCCTCGCCGAGGTTTCGGTGAACATCATCGACCAGTGCGCCGCGCAGGGCGTGCCTTTCGCCCGCGAATACGGCGGCCTCCTCGCCAACCGCTCCTTCGGCGGCGCCCAGGTGTCGCGCACCTTCTACGCCCGAGGCCAGACCGGCCAGCAACTCCTGCTCGGCGCCTACTCCGCCCTCATGAAGATGGCCGGCCAGGGCGCCGTGGAAATCTTCCCCAACGAGGAGATGAGCGACCTCGTCGTCATCGACGGCCAGGCCAAGGGCATCATCACCCGCAATCTCATCACCGGTGAGATCCGCCGCTGGGCCGGTGACGCCGTCGTCCTCGCCACTGGCGGCTACGGCAACGTCTTCAACCTCTCGACCTACGCCCGCGGCTCAAACGCCACGGCCATCTGGCGCGCGTACCGCCGCGGCGCCTGCTTCGCCAACCCCTGCTACACCCAGATCCATCCGACCTGCATCCCGGTCTCCGGCGACTACCAGTCGAAGCTGACCCTCATGTCGGAGTCGCTCCGCAACGACGGGCGCATCTGGGTCCCGAAGAAGAAGGAGGACTGCAAGAAGGATCCCAGCCAGATCCCCGAGGAAGACCGCGATTATTACCTCGAGCGCATCTATCCGAGCTTCGGCAACCTCGCGCCCCGCGACGTCTCGTCCCGCGCCGCCAAGCGCATGTGCGACGAGGGCCGCGGAGTCGGCGAGACCGGCCTTGGCGTTTATCTCGACTTTTCCGACGCGATCAAGCGTCTCGGCGAGGCCGGCGTGCGCGAACGGTACGGCAATCTGTTCGATATCTACCACGAGATCACCAACGAGAACGCCTACCAGACGCCGATGCGCATCTACCCGGCCGTCCACTACACGATGGGCGGCATGTGGGTGGATTACAACCTGATGTCCAATGTCCCGGGTCTGTTCTTCCTGGGCGAGGCCAACTTCTCCGACCACGGCGCCAACCGCCTCGGCGCCTCTGCGCTGATGCAGGGTCTGGCGGATGGCTACTTCGTCATTCCGTACACGATCGCCAATTACCTCGCCACGCAGAAGCCCGGCTCGCGTCCGAAGACGGAAGCCCCTGAGTTCGCGCAGGCCGAGGACAACGTCCGCGGCATCATCAAGCGCCTGTTGGCCGTCGACGGAAAGGAACCGGTCGCCCACTTCCACAAACGCCTTGGGAAACTGATGTGGGACTACTGCGGCATGGCCCGCAACAAGGCCGGCCTCGAAAAGGCGCTTCAGGAAATCCCCGCCCTGCGCGAGGAATACTGGAAGAACGTCAAGGTCCCCGGCTCCGCCGAGACCCTGAACCAGGCCCTCGAACGCGCCAGCCGCGTTGCCGATTTCCTGGAACTCGGCGAACTCATGTGTCTCGACGCCCTCGAGCGCGAGGAAAGCTGCGGCGGACACTTCCGCGAGGAACACCAGTACCCCGACGGCGAGTGCAAGCGCGACGACGAGAAGTTCGCGCACGTCGCCGCCTGGGAATTCCAGGGTGAAGGCAAGAAACCCCTCCGCAATGTCGAGCCGCTCAATTACGAGGCGGTGAAGATGAGCGTTCGCAGCTACAAATAAACCCTGAAGGCTGAAAGACTGGAGGCTAAGCCCGGCCTTCGGTCTCGAAGCCACACGCCACAAACTTCAGCTCTTCAGCCTACAGACCTTCAGCCATTTCAAATCATGGTCGCCGAATCTTCCACCCAACTCATCTCCGTCACCCTCCGCGTCTGGCGCCAGGCCGGCCCTGACAAGCCGGGCAAGTTCGCCGAGTACAAGGCCACCGACCTGAACCCCAACATGTCCCTGCTCGAGATGCTCGATGTCGTGAACAACGAACTCGAGCGAAAGGGGGAGGATCCGATTGCATTTGCGCACGATTGCCGTGAGGGCATCTGCGGCACCTGCTCGATGGTGATCGATGGCAAACCCCACGGCCCTCACAAGGGCGTGGCCACCTGCCAGACCTACATGCGCAGCTTCGCCGATGGCGCGGTCATCACGCTCGAGCCGTTCCGCGCTAAGCCCTTCCCGGTGGTCAAGGACCTGATCACCGATCGCTCCGCCTTCGACACGATCCAACAGGCCGGCGGATTCATCAGCGTGCGCACGGGCGCCGCTCCTGATGCCAACTCGATCCCGGTGCCGAAGGACAATGCCGACCTCGCCATGGACGCCGCGGCCTGCATCGGCTGCGGCGCCTGTGTCGCGGCCTGCAAGAACGCCTCCGCCATGCTGTTCGTATCGGCCAAGGTCGGCCAGTATGCGCTGCTGCCGCAGGGGCAGCCCGAGCGCGACAAGCGCGTGCTGTCCATGGTCGCCAAGATGGACGAGCTCGGTTTTGGCAACTGCACCAACCAGTACGAGTGCAGCGCCGCCTGCCCCAAGCTCATCAGCCACGACTTCATCGCACGCATGAACCGCGACTATATCGCCGCGAGCTTCCGCCAGGCCCTCAGCCCCAAGTCGGCGGCCGCCGCCGGCGGCGCCTGAACCGACGTCCGGACTTCCACGATTTCCAAACGCCGTGCCCCGACCCGGGCGCGGCGTTTTTCTTTAAAGGCCAACCGGTTAAATACTTGATGTCGCCCAACGCCTTGTGTAACTGGCCTGCATGGAACCTCACCAGTTCATGAGCCGGTCCACGCTCGTGGGCGCCACTTTTCTGGCCGTGCTCATGGCCATTCTTGCGGTATGGTCTGACCTGCCCGGGCCGGCAGCGGACGACCTGTTCTATGTGGGCCCTGCGATCAGTTACGCCCAGCACGGGCGACTGTACATGCCGCTGCTCGCCGGCCAGCAGTTCCCGACCCGCGAGTTTCTCATCTATCCGGCGTTCTACCAGTACATGCTCGGCGGCTGGCTCAAGGTATTCGGAATCTCGACCCGGTCCATACTCGCGTTTGTCCAGTTGGGATACCTGGTGGCGGGTTTTGCAGGGACCTTCCTCGCTTCGCGCCTCGCCGGTCGGCTTCCATCGCCAGGCTGGCTGTGGCCCTCGATGATCATGTTGGGTCTTCTGGTCACGCTCGGAACCATGGGCTTCCGGCCCGACGTGTGGGCGTTTGGCGTCATGCTCGCGGGGTTCTGCGTATGGATGAACGGCGCCTTTGTGGCGCGTGCGGCGGGGTGGTTTGGGGTGGGCTGTTCCCTGATGATCTCACCCAATGTCCTGCCCTACGCCGCCGTGTTGGCAGTGCTCCTTCTGCTGTGGCGCGATGGCAGGCCGGGGCGGCGGACCGCCGCCGAAGTCGGTCCGCTCGCGTTGGCGGCCGTGCTCGTGGCGGCGCTCTTCCTCGCTTCGATCCAGGGGCGCTGGACTGAATTTCACCAGGCATTCCTGTTCCATGCGCGCCGAGCCGTGCTGCCACCCCTCGAATCGCTCGATGTTGGCCTGCGCCGCTACGTGAACGGGTTCCGCGCCCATCCGGCCTTCTTCGTCTCGCTGGCCGTGTGCGCCCTCGCGACGGTGAGGGCGGTTGCCGCACGGTCGCCGGGCCGCCCTGGCGCCTCTCGTTTCCTGGTCTGCCTGACCGCCCTTTTCGCGGCCGGCCTGCTGTCTGTCGCAATGACGTGGATACGTGAGGAGCTCCGGCTGTTCACCCTGGTGCTTGCGGCGGGCGGTGGCTGCTTCTGGATCCTGCTCGAGGGCGGACCTGCGGCACGTCGCATGGCCTGGGTTGGTTTCGTGGCGGTGTTCGCCGCGGCGTCGTGGATCAAGGATCCGCTGGAGCCCCGCTGGCTGCCCGCTGCAAGGCCGGATCCCGCCCATGTGCGCGAGGCCCTGGCATGCGTTGCGCGGGAGCCGGGGCGGATCTTCCTGGTCGACGCGTACACGGCCCGCTCGGTGTTCGACTACCATCTGCCGGTCAACGCCCGCGACTGGGAGTTCTCGATGCCGTTCCCCAAGCTCAACCCCACCAGCCCGTATGCGATCCCTCCGTCCCAGACCTGGATCGTCGCTGGCCTTACGTTGAAGATGGTCGAGCCTGCCGTGGTTCGATTCGTGCCCTTTTCGATCGGCCCGCTTCGGCTGCGGCGGATGGCGCGCGCATTCGACGTCTACGTGATCGACGGCAGGCTTCCGGCCCGGAGACAGCTGGGGTTGCCCGAGCCGGCCGTCCGCGCCGCCGCGCGCTGAATGCCGGGCCGCGGCCTCCGCGGCTCAGTCCAGGCTTGTCACACGAATTCCAATACCATCCGAGGTGCGGAGGTCCGTGTATCCGATGCCCTCGGACTCGGTGAACGCCCCAAGTTGGCGCATGGTGGAGGACAGCTCGCGCGGTTCGGGGCAGGGGCTCATCGCGAGCGTGAACCGGTCCAGCCCGAGGCTGCCCGCCGGCACAGCGCGACGACTGCGCCAGGTGTTCGCGCCGAAGTGGTGATGGTACCCGTCCCGGCCGAAAAACAGCGCGCCGGGGTAGTTTCGCTGTCGCACCGAAAAACCGAGCCCGCGCGCCAGCACCTGTTCCGCGCCGGGAAGATCCGCGACACTGAGGTGAATGTGCCCGATCCGCACGCCCTCTGGGCCTCCGCCAGGCTCCCCTTCTCCTGCCTTGAGTATCCCGGCGACGTCCACCTCCTCGGTGTACATTGCGACTTCCCCCGTGCTCGACTCAGGCCATTCCTCGGCAGGCCGGTCGGCGTACAGCTCGATTCCGTTGCCCTCGGGGTCTGCGAGGTACAAGGCTTCGCTGACGCCATGATCGCCACCTCCGAACGGCACTTCGAGGTCGACCAGCCGCCGGGCCGCTCGGCCAAGGCTGGCGCGATTGGGGTGGAGGAAGGCGACGTGAAACAGTCCGGCAGCGTCACGCGGTCGAAGTGGCGCATTCGCGGATTCCACCAAGACCACCAGGGCCGGTACGTCCTGCGAATAGCCCAGTTCGATCTGGCCGTCCCGCCCGCCGAGGGCGCGCATGCCAAGCGTGTCCACATAGAATCGGCTGACGTTTTCGAGATTGCGGACGCGCAGCCTGAGCTCGGACAGCCGCACATGCTGGAAAAAGGATTGGGAAGGACTCATTGCGGGGGATGGGGTTGATTGTAGATTGGCGCACCGAAATTGCGATTCGCCGGGCGATTTCGGCGAATTTCCGTTCGGGCACCTGCTAAGGCCAGCTTGACAGCGCGGAAAAGGTTCGGCACTTCCGTTAACTCTTAATCAGTCACATACCATGAAACCAACCTTCCGTCCGCATCGCAAAAAGCGCGCCCGCAAGATCGGCTTCCGCGCCCGCTCGAAGACCAAGGGCGGCCGCAAAGTGCTCGCCTCCCGCCGCCAGAAGGGCCGTAAGCGCCTGACGGTGGTCTGATTCCGTTATTTCCGACCCGCGCCCCGCGCCGCCGTCGGGTCCCGCCCCATGCGCTATCGCCCTGAGCAGCATCTTCGCCGCCAGAGCGACATTCGCACCGTGAGGGAGCGGGGCCGCAGGCTGGACTGCGGGGCGTTCACGTTGTGGTGGCTCGCGCGCGATCCCGCGCCGCAGACCGCTCCTCCCGCCGCAGGCGCCGGCCCTCTCGGGCCACGCGTCTGCGTCGTCGCGTCCACAGCCGCCGTGGGCAAAGCCCATCGTCGCAACCTCGCGAAACGCCGGCTTCGCGAACTGTTTCGACTCCATCAGGGCCGCATCGACCCCTCGCTCGACCTGCTCCTTGTGTCGCGATCCGCTGTGGCGTCGGTGGAATTCGCAGGGCTCGAACGCCGGTTTCTCCAGGCCGTCGACCGCCTGCCGTCCCCGTCCCATGGACGCGCCCCCGCCCACTCTTGAGATCGAAATCACCCGGGGCCCATGTCGTGGGCCGGGCTGGTTCGCTCGAACCCTGATCCTCGCGGTCCGCGCCTATCAGAGGACGTTGTCCCCCGTGCTGCCGCTCCTGTTCGGGCGCAACGCAGGCTGCAGATTCTACCCGACCTGTTCGCACTACGCCTGTCAGGCGCTCGCCTCGCACGGTGCGGTGCGGGGTTCCTGGTTGTCGCTGCGAAGGATTGTCCGTTGCACGCCCCTGAGCGCCGGCGGCATCGACCCGGTTCCGCCCCCCCGGCTGCCCCGCCAAACCCCGACTTGCGTCCGCGGCTAATCCCTGCTCCCTGCTCCTTTTCCCTCGTTCTTCAAGACACTTTCCGAATGGACAAAAAGAACACCCTCATCGGCGTCATCCTGCTCGTCGCGGCTTTCGCGACCATGTACTTCAGCGCAAGGCTTTCGCCTCCCGCGCCTCCCGCCCCCGAGATCGTCCAGACCCCCGGCCCCAACATGGCCGGCCAGACCATCACGCCGACCTCCCCGAACGACGCTTCGTTCGCCGCCCCCGCCAAGCCGACCGCGGCTCCGTCCTCCGTCGTGCTCTCGAACGACGTCATCCGCGTCACCTTCACGAACTACGGCGGCGCCATCAAGAGCGTTGCCCTGGTGTCGACCGCCCACGCCCGCGCCGACGTGCCCGGCAGCCTTCAGTATCCGGTCAGCCTCGCCGAGCCGACGGTCCCCTACGTCCTCAACGAGGACAGCAACGACCCCGCGCTCGCCATCGACCAGTTTCCCGGTCTCGACCGGAGCTCCCCCTACCAGCTGGTCGCCAAGTCCGCGACCGAGGTCGAGTATCGCGCAGTCTACGACAATCGCCTCGAGGTGATCCGCCGTTACACGCTCGTGCCCGGCAATGGCGACGCGAAGAGCGATCCGTATCAGATCCGCTACGACACCATTTTCCGCAACCTCACGAAGCAGACCATCCTGCCGATGCCCGCCGTGCTCAACCTCGGCACTGCGACTCCCCTGGATTCCTCCGACTCCGGCATCTACCAGACCAACGGTTACCATATCGGCACTAAGACCAAGTTCATCACCCGCTCCACCTTGGATGGCGGCGGTCTGCTGAGTTTCGTTGGCATAGGCTCCAAGGAGCCGAAACCGCTCGTCGAGACGGATGCCTCGGTCTCCTGGATCTCGGTCCAAAACCAGTTCTTCGTTTCCCTGCTCACGCCCGACAAGCCCGGCACGGGCCTGTACACGCGCCGCATCGAGCTCGCTCCGTTCCCCGGAACGACCGTGCCGGCGATCGGCCTGAAGAGCGAGGCACGCTTCGAGCTGCCCGCGATTGCCCCCGGCGGCACGGCACAGCTCTCCGGCGGTTTCTATGCCGGCCCCAAGGAGTACAAACGACTCTCGAACGCGTCGGTCTTCAAGCTCGACCAGGATGACGTGATGGAGTTCGGCATCTTCTCGTTCTTCTCGAAGCTGCTGCTCACCCTCCTCAACTGGATCCATTCGGGCTTTGCCAACTGGGGCGTCGCCATCGTTCTCACCACCCTCCTGCTCAAGATCGTCTTCATGCCGTTTACGCTGACCGCGTCCAAGTCAGCCCGGCGAATGCAGAAGATTCAGCCGGAGATGACCGCCCTGCGCGAGAAGTACAAGGACAGCCCCCAGAAGCTGCAGGCCGAAACGATGGCCCTGTTCAAGAAGCACAAGGTCAACCCGATGGGCGGCTGCTTCCCGATGCTGATCACGATCCCTTTCTTCATCGGTTTCTTCGAAATGCTTCGAAGCAACGCCGCCTTCCGCTTTGCGGGATTCCTGTGGGCCCATGACCTCTCGGCCCCCGATACCGTGGCGCATATCTTCGGGCTTCCGATCAACATCATGCCGATCCTGATGGGTGTGATGACCGGCCTGCAGATGCGCATGACGCCTCAGCCCACCGTCGACAATGCCCAGGTGAAGATGATGCGCTTCATGCCGTACGTCTTCGCGTTGCTCTTCTACAATTATTCCTGCGCGCTGGCGCTCTATTCGGCGGTCAACAGCGGCTTCTCGGTGATCCAACAGATGATCATCAACCGCATGCGGGATGCCGAGGACACTGCCGGCACGGACAAGGGTGCCAAGGGCTCGAGGAAGGGTGGCCGCCCAATCAAGAACGTCACGCCGGCACGGTGATTCAACTCAAGGAAGCGAGCAGCGAGGCCTAGGAATCGAGAATGAAACCGTGGCGGCTCCGGGCCGCTCCGGATTCCGTGGCTGAAATCCTTCCCGCTGCTCGATTCCCGCTTCTCGCTGCTTTACCCCCCATGGCTGGTCATAACAAGTGGTCCAAGGTTAAGCGCATCAAGGCCGTCACGGATGCGCGCAAAGGCAAGGTCTTCAGCCGTCTCTCTCGCGACATCACGCTCGCGGCGAAATCTGGAGGAGGTGACCCGGAGGGCAACGCACGCCTGCGCACTCTGCTGCTCAAGGCCCGCGAGTCCAACATGCCCGCGGACAACGTCGACCGCGCGGTCAAGAAGGGCACCGGTGAACTGCCGGGCGTCAGCTACGAGGATATCACTTACGAAGGGTATGGTCCCGGCGGTGTGGCCTTCATCGTGAAGGTGACCACCGACAACAAGAACCGCGCGGCCGCCGCCATTCGCAGCCTGTTTACCAGGCACGGGGGCAATCTCGGCGGAACCGGTGCGGTCGCGTTCCAATTCCTCCATGCCGGACAGATTCTCGTGGGCAAGGACAAGGCGACCGAAGACACCCTCATGGAGGTCGCCCTCGAGGCCGGTGCGGACGACGTCATCGCGACCGAGGAGGGATTCGAGGTGCGTTGTGGCGTCCACGGTTTCGACAAGCTTCTCCAGGCGCTCGACAAGGCCGGCATCAAGACCGACAGCGCGGAGATCGCCTACATCCCGACGAGCACGGTGCCCGTCACGGACCTGGCCGCAGCGCAATCTCTTGTGAAGTTCCAGGAGGCGCTCGAGGAGGACGAGGATGTCCAGGCCGTGTTCTCGAACGAGGAGATGGACGAGAAGCTCAGCGCCGCCGCCCACGGCGAGTGAGCGCGGGCGTGGTGTAGTTGAACCGCGGAGACACCCGCCGCAGCCTTGGCGAAGGCGGATGTCCCTGTGATTCAAATCCAGCGGTCAATTGCCGCGTTCAGAACAGAGCCTGGGCAGCCGAACCGACCGCTGACACGGGAGCTTCGTCGCTCATGCCGTCGAGCGCCCGGTCGAGTTTCTTGACGGCGCCCTGCGCCTGAATGTACAGGCTGTCGTCGTTGAACAGCTTTCCGAGCGTGCCCTTGCCCTGGTTGAGCTTGTCGGACAGCTCGCGCACATTCTGCAGCGTCACCTTCAGATTGTTGGCCGAAGCCTTGTCGTAGAGGAGCACGCCGAGGGTGCCCTGGCCGCTCTTCACCTGGTTCACGATCGACTGGGCGCTTGCGACGAAATCCTTCGTCTCGGTCGCGGCTCCCTTGATTTCGCTCACGGTGGCGAGGAGCTGGTTGTTCAGGGTGTCGTCGTTCACGAGTTTGCCTATCGTGCCCTGGCCTCGGTTGATCTTGTCGGTGATCTGCTGGAGGTTCGTGGTGATCTGGCCGATCTTTGCGCTGTTGTCGTCGACCATCTTGTCGAGTTTGCCGATCAGGCCCGGGCCGGTCTTTCCGCCGTTGAGCGATTGGTTGAAGCCGCTCAATGCGGTGTCGATCTTCTTCCCCACGTCGCCGAGCTCGCGAACGATCGTGTTGAGGTCCGGAGTGTCCTCCGTGTGCACGGTCGCGCCGGGCGCGAGGTAACCGGCCGACTCCGAACCGAGGTCGAGGGAGATGTAGTTGCTTCCCAGCAGGCCGGCCATCGCGATGGTTGCGGTCGAGTCCTTGGCGACCTTGATCTTCCGGTCGATCAGGAGCACCGCCACCGCATGGCGGCCGTCGAGGCGCGTCTGTTCGACGGCGCCGATCTTCACTCCGGCCATGCGCACCTCGTCGCCGACCTTGAGTTCCTTGAGCGTCTTGAAATGCGCGACGAGCTCGTAGCCGTCTTCCCGGGTTATCTTCCCGGTCGACAGCGATTGAAACACCACCCAGATCAGGGCGACGCCGAACACGAAGAACAGGCCCACGCGGGCCGACATTTGTGCGTTACTCATTGGAGACCTCCAGTTGTTTGAAGCGGGGATTCCGCGGATCGATCTGCGGATTCAGAAAATCGCTGATGACCGGATCGCGCGTGGCGCGAATTCCGGCCGGCGCGTCGACCGCGAGCAGCCGGCCCTGGCGAAGGATGGCCACCCGGTCGGAAACCGTCAGGGCCAGGTCGCGGTCGTGGGAGACGACGATGCTGGTCACCGTGAACTGCTCCTTGAGCGTCGCGATGATCTCCGCGATGGTCGCGCTCATGACCGGGTCGAGTTCGCTGGTCGGTTCGTCGTAGAGGATCAGCTGCGGCTCCATCACGAGCGCCCGGGCGATCGCCACGCGTTTCTTCATGCCGCCCGACAGCTCCGCCGGCCGCTTGTCGACCGCGTTCTCGATCGAGAGAATCTGAAGCGCGTGCATTACGCGTTCGCGGATCTCCTTCTTCGAGCAGATGCGATGCTCCAGCGGATACAGCGCCAGGTTCTCGTATACGGTCAGCGAGTTGAAGAGGGCGCCAGCCTGGAAGACCAGCGCAACGGCGAAGCGGTCGCGCGTCGCGGGCTCCCTGGGATCGAGCCCATTGATCTTCACCTCGCCCGAATCGGGAGCCTCGAGGCCCGCGATTTGGCGGAGCAGCACGCTCTTCCCGGATCCGCTCGGGCCCATGATCGTGAAAATCTCACCGGGCTTCACCGACAGGGAGATATCGTAGAGCACCTGCTGGCGCTCGTAACTCTTCGAGAGGTGGGCGACCTCGACACCAACCGCACTTCGGTCGTGTCGCTCGATTCCCGGCTTCGCTGTGGGTTTGAGGGCGCTCATGGCGGGTCAGGCGAGCATCTGGGTTACGAAATAGTCGAGGATCAGGATCGCCACCAGCGAGCTCACCACCGATTTGGTGACTGCCAGGCCGATCTCACGAGGTCCGCCGCGGGTGCGCAGGCCGGTGTTGCAGGCGATGAGCATAACGACGAAGCCGAAGACCTCGGCCTTGATGAGGCCATCCAGCATCTTCTGCGTGGTCATGAATTGCTTCAGGCTCGCCCAGTATGCCTCGGGCTGCACTCCGATGAAACTGTGGGTCTGGCAAACGACCATGCCGCCCAACCAGCCGATCACGATGCCTATGATCGTGAGTACGGGCATGAGCAGGAGCACGGAAAGCAGGCGCGGGAGCACCAGCAGGCGTTCAGGCGGGATGTTCATGGTGACCAGCGCGTCGACTTCGGAGTACACCTTCATCGAGGCGAGTTCGGCGGTCACGGCGCTTCCGACGCGTCCGGCCAGGATGATCGCGACCATCACCGGCCCGAGTTCGCGCGCCATCGACTCGCCGACGAGCGTGCCGATGAACTGCTTCGCACCGAAGTCGCGCATCGAGATGCCGGCCTGCAGGGCCAGCACTGCGCCGATGAAGAAGCTCAGGATGCTCACGATCGGCAGCGACGTATAGCCGCCGAAGTAGCCGTGCTCTGCGGTGCGCTTGAGGATGCGGGGCGCAGAAGGCAGCGAGATGAACGAGCGGATGGCTAGCATCACGGCGTCGCCGATGCTTTCGAAATACGCGAGGATGCGGTTCATGGCTTGGAAGATCCCGGGTTGAGTTTGCCCCCGAAGTCGGCGAAGCGCAGGCGCCAGCCGGCCCCGGGGGTCTTTGAAAGTGAAACAAGGCCTTCAAGCAACGCGTAGCGGCGCGCCCCGTGCGAGCGGCTCGCCTCGATCAGCGGGCCCAGATGAAAATCGGAGGTTCGGGCCGGTGCGTTGCGCTGGAAGCTGATCGCGTCCCAAAGGAATGAATACCGAACGTCCCCGGGGGCGCGCTGGTCGAAGCGATACACGGCGAAGAGGGGCGAGTATTCGGTGCGGATCTCCCGGTTGTAGCGAAACAGCGGCTCGAGCGGGCTGAGCAGTTCGAACTGCCTGCGTCCGGCCCCGTTGTCCCAGGCGCTGAACAGCGGCCACAGGTGGGTCTTTTCCGCGGCCCGCGCACCCTCGGGGCTGCCTGCCCGCTGCTGGCGCAGCGACCAGTAGAGGAAGAACAGCACCTCCGTGCGCGTTTGATCCAGGCCCGACTCGGTCCATTTCTGCTGCTTCCACAGCGGCCACAGCACCCAGGTCTTGTCCATGCCGCTGATCACGGAATGGGTGTAAAACGGAGCCCAGCGGTTGCGGTAGCGTTGAACGCCACGGCCCTGGACCAGGAAGGGCCAGAAATAGCGTGTCTCGTGGTAGGCCTTCGGACCGCTGCGGTTCAGGTAGCCGAAGAAGGGCCAGAGGTAGGTCTCGCTCCGCAGTTCGGGCCCGCGCTGGCTGGCGTAGAAGGGGAGGAACCCCTCGTTCACGGTGGGCTTGGGCGAGTCGAGGTTGTACTCGTCCTTGTAGAACAGCGGCCACAAGTAGTACTGCGAGCGGGCGGCGCCATCCACACGCCGGCCCGCAAGCGGCCACAGGGCCCAGCCGTGGTGATCCCCGCCGCGAATGATGCGGACAAACGGCCAGGGCGCCGTGACCACGACTTTTTGCCCTTTCTGGAAACGCCCGTACAAGGGGAAGAGCACCCACTCGACCCGGTCGTTGAGGAACCGGTCCTTCACGTCGCCGTAGAGTGGAAACACCGCGTGGTACGAAGTCGCGGGCGAGCCTGTGTTGCGGGAGAAATACACCGGCCACACATCGAACCCCTTGGGTTCATCCTGTTCACCGGGCCGCGCAGGCGACGTGCGGTTGAACAGGTTCAGCACGCTCCAGCGCCACCGGTCGCGTCCATAGCGATAGACGAACAGTGGATACAGGACGCCCGTCTCGCCTCCCGCCGAGTCGCTTCGGTTGAACCAGAACGGACGAAATCCCTTCACCTCCGAGCCGTCGTCGAAATGAGTGTCGAAGAACAACGGCCCGGCCGCCTGCCAGCCGGTCGCCTTCGCTGCGTCATCCCTTCGCCCCACCAGCGCCGGCCACGCGTTCACCTCCTGCGTCGCCTGGCCTCCTGCCTCGGACGCAGCCGCGACCGGCGACGCGACGAGCAGCGCGCCCAGGACGAGGGTCGAGACGAAGGTGGTGGCGTTCATAGATCGGTCATCACGGTCAATCTGTGCGCAAACGCACAGCCCGACACCTCATCCCATGTCGGCGCGGACGAGGCTCTAGGTAGTTAGGTTCCTAACAAGGCAGGAATCCCCTCAAAAGCAAACGATAATACCGCCGGGTCCCCTGACGGTTCCGCAACATTCGCGTGGCGAATCAGCGCGTCAGGTCATACAGCGCGTAGCCTGCCAGGAGGTTCGGAAACATGGCACAGGGGCGGTGCCAATCCCCGCGGAGATGGACCCTGCGGACAACCTGGATCCGCTCCGAGCTGCAGAATCGCTCGAAGTCGGCAATCGACACGGGATTGGCTGGCCTGCTCGCATGCCAGGGTGTCGTGTAAACCTGATTGTGTGGCTTGCGGCCATACAGGGCGGTCTGCAGCCGATTCTTCCAGAAGGCGTGGTTCACAAATCCCACGGCCACGGATCGGCCCACCCGGAGGGCTTCGGCGATCACCGATGAAGGGCTCTGCAGCTCCTCGAGCGTGCGCGAACAAATGACCAGATCGAAATGCCCGGGCGGGAATGCGCGCATGAACTCCATCATGTCCCCCTGATAGGCCGTGATCCCGCGGCGCACGCACGCGGCCACCTTGGCGACATCCATGTCCACGCCGACACCGAAGACCTGCTTCGTGTGGACCAAGTAGTCGAGCAGCACGCCGCGACCACATCCGAGATCCAGCACGCGGCTGCCCTTCTCGACCCAGTCGCCGAGGATTTGCATGTCGACCGTCCGCTTGACCGAGAGTTTGCTCATGCGAAGTCCCTCTCGAAGAAGTCCCGGATGAGGTCGTAGAGCTGCGGCGACTCGAGCAGGAAGGAGTCGTGACCGAGGTCCGTGTTCAGCTGGGCGTAGGTCGCACGTTTGCCGGCCCGCAGGAGCGCGAGCGCGATCTCCCGATTCTGCTGCGGGGGGAAAAGCCAGTCGCTCGTGAATCCGACCACCAGGGATTCGGCCTGCACCGGTTCGAAGGCCTTTTCCAGCGATCCGTACGACGCCGGCAGGTCGAAGTGGTCGATCGCCCGGGTTATGTACAGGTACGAGTTCGCGTCGAAACGATTGATGAACGTTTCCCCCTGGTGTTTCAGGTAGCTCTCAACCTCGAACTGGACGTCGAAATTGTGGGCCCCCGAGGCGGGCGTGCTCTTGCGTTTGCGCCCGAATTTCCGGTCCATCGAGGCGTCGCTGAGGTAGGTGATGTGCGCCATCATGCGCGCGATCGCCAGCCCGACTCGCGGTCCGCCCCCCCGCGAATAGTCGCCGTGGTTCCACTCGGGATCCTGCATGATCGCCTGTCGGCCCACTTCGTTGAAGGCGATTCCCTGGGCGCTCTCGCGTGCGGTGGTGGCCATCGCGGCGACGCGCCTGACGAAATCCGGATACTCGATGGCCCATTGGAGCGCCTGCATGCCGCCCATCGATCCGCCCAGCACACCCTGAAGCCGGGCGAGGCCCAGATGGTCGCAAAGCCGCTTCTGGGCGCGCACCATGTCTCGGATGGTCACGAAAGGGAACTCCATCCCATAGGGACGCTGCGTGCCCGGATTGGTCGATTGAGGTCCGGAGCTCCCCTGGCAGCCGCCCAGCACGTTGCTGCAGATGACGAAGAACTTCGTTGTGTCGACTGCCTTTCCCGGACCGATCAGGTTGTCCCACCAGCCCGGCTTCCGATCGTTGAGCGTGTGGATGCCGGCGCAGTGATGGTCGCCGCTCAGCGCGTGCAAGATCAGGATCGCGTTGTCGCGGGCCGCGTTGAGACGCCCGTAGGTCTCGTAGCGAAGTGTAAAGCCGTCCAAGTACTGCCCGCTGTCGAATTCGAAGCGCTCCGTGCTCACGAAATCCCGGGGCTCGACGAGACCGACGTCGCCCGGTTCCGGACGAAGCTGGTGGGTCTGGTCTTGCGCGTCATTCATGGCGGGACGAGTGAGGGGCTACAACGACGAGACCGACAAAAAAAGCAAGCAGCGAGGCCCGCGAGAGCCCGGCGCTCCCATGAGCGACTTTTTTCGACGTGGAGGTTGACATTAGCTTGGCTTTTGTAACTGCCTTGCGCGAACTTCCTCTTGCGAGACAAAAAGCGGAATCTATACCTTGCGCCGTTTTTGACCTTGCACACCGTTATAGCATGAAGATTCGCGCCTATCTCAAACCCTCCTGTGGCTGGTCCAACGGCGTTCGCGCCGTGTTGCGTAAGTATTCTCTGGAATATGAGGATGTTGATGTTGTCAACAGCCCGGCCAACTACGAGGAAATGGCCCGCAAATCCGGTCAGGGGCTGTCCCCCTGCGTGGAGATCGATGGCGTGATGCTGGCCGACGTGTCGGGTGAGGAGGTCGAAAACTACCTCCTCAGCAACCAGCTTGTCGCGCCCAGCCAACAGGGTGTCGACGTCTCGATCAACTCGGGCTGCAATCACGAGAATCACGCGGCCCGCGCGGCCCAGACGACCCGCTTCTTCTGAGGCGCGGATCCATCCGGCGCCTCTTCGTCCTCCCCCTTCAGCTTCCCAGATAAACCTAGCACCTGATTGTGAACACCGTTCAGCATTCGGATAATTCGTCCTCCGCCCCGCATTCCAGTGGCATGACCCGGCAGCTCCGCCCCGGTCTTCCGCCGAAGCAGGGACTCTACGACCCGTTCTTCGAGCACGACGCCTGCGGTGTCGGCTTTGTCGTGGATATGAAGGGCCGCAAATCCCATCGGGTGCTGCAGAATGCCATCCAGGTGCTTGAGAATCTCGATCATCGTGGCGCCGCCGGAAGCGAGCCCAACACCGGTGACGGCGCGGGCGTGCTCCTGCAGATTCCGCACAAGTTCTTCCAAGAGGTGGCGAAAAAGGCCCGTCTTACGCTTCCCGACGCCGGTCAGTACGGTGCCGGTCTGGTCTTCCTCCCGGAGAGCTCGACGAAGCGACGCGGCCTTGAGCAGCGTTTCGAGCAGATCGTGCAATCCGAGGGACAGACTTTCCTCGGCTGGCGCACGGTTCCCACCAACAACTCCTCCCTCGGAGAAACTGCGAAGTCCTGCGAACCCTACGTCCGTCAGGCTTTCATCGGTCGCAATCCGTCGCTCACCGACGACCTCGCGTTCGAGCGCAAGCTCTACGTGATCCGCAAGCGCGCCTACAACGAGATCCGCGCCGCGGGCCTCGACGGCGGCGAATTCTGGTATCTTCCCAGCCTCTCCGCCCGCACGATCGTGTACAAGGGCATGCTGCTGACCACCCAGCTCACCAGCTACTTCCCGGACCTCACCAATCCGGCCATGGAGACGGCGATCGGCATCGTCCATTCGCGCTTCAGCACCAATACGTTCCCGAGCTGGGACCGCGCGCATCCGTACCGCTACATCGCACACAACGGCGAAATCAACACGCTGCGCGGCAACATTAACTGGATGCACGCCCGCGAGGCCAATATGGTCTCCGACGCGTTCGGCGAGGACCTCCAGAAGGTGTTTCCGATCATCGATCCGAACGGTTCCGACTCGGCCATGTTCGACAACGTGCTCGAGCTGCTCTACCTCTCCGGACGCGAGCTGCCGCACGCGGTGATGATGATGATCCCCGAGCCCTGGTCCAATCATGAGACCATGGACGAGCAGCGCAGGGCCTTTTACCAATACCACTCCTGCCTGATGGAGCCGTGGGACGGCCCCGCCTCGATCACGTTTACCGACGGCAAGTGCGTCGGCGCCGTGCTCGACCGCAATGGCCTCCGCCCCTCGCGCTATTATGTCACCAAGGACGGCATGGTCGTCATGGCCTCCGAGGCCGGCGTGCTCGACATCGATCCGAACAACATCGAGACCAAGGGTCGACTCCAGCCGGGCCGCATGTTCCTCGTGGACATGGAGCAGGGCCGCATCGTCGGTGACGAGGAAATCAAGACCAAGTACGCTTCCGAGCGCCCCTACCGCCAGTGGATTGAGGAGTACGTGCTCCATCTCGAGGATCTCGAGGAGGCCCCGCACGTCCCGCTCCCGGATCATGACACGCTCCTGCAGCGCCAGGTCGCCTTCGGGTATTCACACGAGGACGAACGCATCATCCTCACCCCGATGGCGCGCGACGGTGTCGAGGCCATCGGTTCCATGGGCAACGACGCCCCGCTGGCTGTCCTCTCGAACAAGCCGCGGATGCTCTACGATTACTTCAAGCAGCTGTTCGCGCAGGTCACCAATCCGCCGATCGACTGTATCCGCGAGGAGATCATCACCTCGTCCGAAACCCGCCTGGGTTCCGAGGGCAACCTCCTCAACCCGCAACCCTCTGCGTGCCGCCGCCTCGAGCTGAAGTGGCCCGTCCTCACCAACGAGGAATTCGCCAAGATCCGCCGCATGGAGCTTCCGGGCATGAAGGTCGGCGTGCTGTCGATCCTCTTCCGCGTCAGCAGAGGCGAGAAGGGCCTCGCAAAATCCCTCGAGGAACTTTGCGCGATGGCCCGCCGCATGATCGAGGAGGACGAGGTCACCGTCATCATCCTCAGCGACCGCGGCGTGAACAAGGACTTCGCTCCCATCCCGTCGCTGCTGGCGATCGCCGGTCTCCACCACTACCTGATCCGCGAAGGCCTGCGCACCCGCGCCTCCCTCGTGCTCGAGACCGGTGAAGCCCGCGAAGTTCACCACTTCTCGCTGCTCATCGGCTACGGCGTCAGTGCGATCAATCCGTACCTCGCCTTCGAGACCATCGACGACATGATTCGCGAGGGGCTGCTGCCCAATCTCGACCACAAGGCCGCCTGCAAGAACTTCGTGAAGGCCGCCTCCAAGGGCGTCATCAAGGTTATGTCCAAGATGGGCATTTCCGCGATCCAGAGCTATCGCGGCGCTCAGGTGTTCGAGGCGGTCGGCCTCCGCCAGGACGTCATTGACACCTACTTCACCTGGACGCCCTCGCGCGTCGGCGGCATCGGCCTGGACGTCATCGCCCAGGAGGTGCTCACCCGCCACCACGAGGCCTTCGCCGAGCGCCAGTCGCCCGATCACGTGCTGCCTGCGGGCGGCCAGTACAAGTGGCGCGACGACGGCGAATACCACCTGTTCAATCCCGAGACCATTCACAGCCTGCAGAAGGCCGTGCGCACGGGTAGCTTCTCGGTCTTCAAGAACTACTCGTCGCTGGTCAACGACCAGGCCCGGCACTACTGCACGCTGCGCGGTCTGCTCGATTTCAAGCAGGCCGACGCCATCCCGATTGAGGAAGTCGAGTCGGTCGAAAGCATCATGAAGCGCTTCAAGACGGGTGCCATGTCGTATGGCTCCATCTCGAAGGAGGCGCACGAGACGCTCGCCATCGCGATGAACCGTATCGGCGGCAAGTCCAACACGGGCGAGGGCGGCGAGGATCCGAATCGATTCGTCCCGCTCGAGAACGGCGATTCCAAGAATTCCGCGATCAAGCAGGTCGCCTCCGGCCGCTTCGGCGTGACGAGCGAATACCTGGTCAGCGCCCGCGAAATCCAGATCAAGATGGCCCAGGGCGCCAAGCCCGGCGAGGGTGGCCAGCTGCCCGGCACCAAGGTCTATCCTTGGGTCGCGCGCACCCGCCACACCACCGCCGGCGTCGGCCTCATCTCGCCGCCGCCCCACCACGACATCTATTCGATCGAGGACCTCGCGGAACTCATCCACGACCTCAAGAACGCCAATCGCCGCGCCCGCATCAGCGTGAAGCTTGTCGCCGAAGTCGGCGTGGGCACGATCGCCGCGGGTGTCGCCAAGGCCCATGCGGACGTCGTCCTCATCTCGGGCCACGACGGTGGCACCGGCGCCTCGCCGCAGACCTCGATCAAGCACGCCGGTCTGCCCTGGGAGCTCGGCCTGGCCGAGACCCACCAGACGCTCGTGCTGAACAATCTTCGCTCCCGCATCGCGGTCGAGACCGACGGTCAGCTCAAGACTGGCCGCGACGTCATCATCGCCGCCCTGCTCGGCGCCGAGGAATTCGGCTTCGCCACGGGTCCGCTCGTGGCCACGGGCTGCATCATGATGCGCGTCTGCCATCTGAACACCTGCCCGACCGGCGTCGCCACGCAGGATCCGCGTCTGCGCGCCAACTTCCAGGGCAAGCCCGAGCACGTGGTCAACTTCATGCGCTTCATCGCCCAGGAAGTCCGCGAACTCATGGCCCAGCTCGGCTTCCGCTCGATCGAGGAAATGGTCGGCCGCGTCGACCGCCTCGAGCCCAGGAAGGCCATTGAGCACTGGAAGGCCAAGGGGCTCGACTTCTCGAGCATCCTCTATTCGCCCGATGTCGGCGACTCGGTCGGCCGCTATTGCCAGATGGCTCAGGATCACGGTCTCGACAAGTCGCTCGACCTGACCGTCCTGCTCGATGCCTGCAAACCGGCCATCGAGAAGGGCGAGAAGGTCGTTCTCGACGTCGGCATCAAGAACGTTCACCGCGTCGTCGGCACAATCACCGGCTCGGAGGTCACCCGCAAGTACGGCCCCAAGGGCCTGCCCGAGGACACCATCACCGTGCGTTTCAAGGGCTCCGCGGGCCAGAGCTTCGGCGCCTTCGTGCCGCCCGGCATGACCTTCCTGCTCGAGGGCGACGCCAACGACTACGTCGGCAAGGGCCTCTCGGGTGGAAAGCTCGCGATCTTCCCGCCTGCCGGTTCGACCTTCAGGGCCGAGGAAAACATCATCATCGGCAACGTCGCCTTCTACGGCGCCACCTCCGGCGAGGCGTACATCCGCGGCATGGCTGGCGAGCGCTTCTGCGTCCGCAACTCCGGCGTCAATGCGGTCGTCGAGGCCGTGGGCGACCACGGTTGCGAATACATGACCGGCGGTCGCGTAGTCGTTCTCGGTTCCACGGGCCGCAACTTCGCCGCGGGCATGTCCGGCGGTGTCGCCTACGTGCTCGATGAGACGGGGGATTTCCCGAAAAACGTGAACCTCCAGATGGTCGCCATCGAGAAGCTGTCCGACGCGAAGGAGATCGCCGAGGTGCGCTCGCTGGTCGAGAAGCACTTCGCGTACACCCGGAGCGCGCGCGCCGAACAGGTGCTCGCCAACTGGGACACGATGATGCCCAAATTCGTCAAGGTGATGCCGAAGGACTACAAGCGCATGCTCGCCTGCATCGAGCGCGCCCACGCCCAGGGCCTCTCCGGCGAGGACGCCATCATGGTCGCCTTCGAGGAAAACGCCCGCGACCTCTCGCGCGTCGGCGGCAACTAATCGACCCCTCACCTAATCGCCCAACCTTTCACGACGATGGGAAAGCCAACTGGATTCATCGAGTACCTCCGGGAATTGCCCGTGGACCGTCCGCCTCTGGAGCGCGTCCGCGACTGGAAGGAGTTTCACCTCCACATGGAGGAGAAGAAGCTCCGCAACCAGGGCGCGCGCTGCATGGACTGCGGTATCCCCTTTTGCCATACGGGCAAGCTGGTCAGCGGCATGGCCTCGGGGTGCCCCGTCCACAACCTCATCCCGGAGTGGAACGACCTCGTGTTCCGCGGCCTGTGGCGCGAGGCGCTCGCCCGCCTCCACAAGACCAACAACTTCCCGGAATTCACCGGACGCGTCTGTCCCGCGCCCTGCGAGGGCTCCTGCACGCTCGGCATCATCGACCCGCCCGTCACGATCAAGAACATCGAGTACTCGATCATCGAGAAGGGCTGGGAGGAGGGCTGGGTCCTTCCCGAGCCGCCCGCCGTCCGCACGGGCAAGAAGGTGGCCGTGATCGGCTCCGGTCCCTCGGGCCTCGCCTGCGCTGCGCAGCTCAACAAGGCCGGTCACACGGTCACGGTGTTTGAGCGCGCCGACCGCCCGGGCGGCCTCCTCATGTACGGCATCCCGAACATGAAGCTCGATAAGCAGGAGGTCGTGATGCGCCGCGTCCGCCTCATGGAGCAGGAGGGCATCAAGTTCATCTGCAACGCCAACGTCGGCGAAAACGTCGAGCCCCAGATTTTCCTGAAGGAGTTCGACGCCACCGTCCTTTGCGTGGGCGCCACCCAGGGCCGCGACCTCAAGGTCGAGGGCCGTGAGCTCAAGGGCATCCACCTCGCGATGGAATACCTGAAGGCCAACACCCAGGCCGTCATTGGCGGCAAGCCCGAGACCGCCGCCATCGCTGCGGCGGGCAAAGACGTCGTCGTCATCGGCGGCGGCGACACGGGCACCGACTGCGTCGGCTCCTCGATCCGCCACGGCTGCCGGAGCGTCGTCCAGATCGAGATCCTTCCCAAGCCTCCCCTCGAGCGCCAGCCCGACAATCCCTGGCCCGAGTGGCCGAAGACCCTCAAGGTCGACTACGGCCAGGAGGAGGCCGCCGCCAAATTCGGCGCCGATCCCCGCGTGTATCTCACGACCGTCAAGAAGTTCGTCGGTGACGAACAGGGACGCGTGAAGGAACTCGTGACGGTCCAGATCAAGTGGGACAAGAACGAGAAGGGCCAGTTTGTGCCGACGGAAGTCCCTGGCACGGAGCAGACCCGTCCCGCGCAGCTCGTGCTGCTCGCCATGGGTTTCACCGGACCGGAGCAGAGCATCCTCAAGGAACTCGCGCTGGAGACGGACGCCCGCAGCAACATCAAGGCGGAACACGAGAAGTACACCACCAACGTGCGCGGCGTGTTCGCGGCCGGAGACTGCCGTCGCGGCCAGAGCCTCGTCGTGTGGGCCATCAACGAGGGCCGAGGTGCCGCTCGCGAGGTGGACCGCTACCTGATGGGCCAGACGGACCTTCCCTGAGCGCGTATAAGTTTCTCCATTACACGGAGCCGCACCCTGTCCGGGTGCGGCTTTTTTATTCCGGCGACATTGACTTGCCCAACAGCCGCTGGCGGGCTTGGCCCATGTCAAAGGCGTCCACCAGCGCCCGGCTCGGGGTTGTTTCACCGCGGAAGCTTCCGGTCTCATACCGCATTGGCCTGATCTCGGCCGCCGCGGTCATGCTCCTGCTGCCGACGGTATATGTGGCATTCATTGCGCTCGTTGTCGCTGGAGTCGGCCTTTGGACTGTCTTTGGCGTGGGACTCCTTGCGACGGGCTTTCCGGGTTTCCTCGCGTACGTGGTGCCTGCGGGCGCAGGCGGCATCCTGGTCGTCTTCATGCTCAAGCCCCTGTTCCTGCGACCTCCGAGGCGGGATGGCCCCACGAAGATCGACCCGGAAAGCCAGCCCAGACTCGCCGATTTTGTGGCTGAGGTCAGCCGTACCGTCGGCGTGCCGATGCCCGCCGAGCTGCGCGTTGACTGCAACGTGAACGCCAGTGCGAGTTTTCAACGCGGTTGGCTCGGAATCCTGCGTGGCCGGCTCGTGCTGACCATTGGGTTGCCGCTGGCCGCCGACCTGCAGTCGGACGAGCTGGCTGCAGTCATCGCCCACGAATTCGGGCACTTTGCCCAGCGTGGAGCCATGGGGGCGTCATTTGTCGTCAATTCGATCAACCTCTGGTTCGCGCGGGTCGTGTATCAGCGGGATCGCTGGGACCAATGGATCGAGGTCCAAAGTCGCCGCCGCGGCTTCATCATCAAACTCACCGCGCAGTTGGCGAAGGCCGGGGTGGTGGCCGGGCGGCGCCTGCTGTTGGTATTGATGAAGGCGGGACATGCAGTGAGCTGCTATCTGCTACGACAGATGGAGTATGATGCTGATTATTATGCCGTGCAGGCGTTGGGAACCGAAGTACACCTGCGTGCCACGGACCGGATCGTCCTCTTGTCGGTTGCCGAGCAGCGTGCGCGCGCTGACCTGAGTGCGATGTGGCGCGAGAAGCGCCTGGTCGACAACCTACCGGCGCTCGTCGTGGAACGTCGTTCCCGCCTGATGCCGGATGTCGGTGAGCGATTGCGTGCGGCCGCGCAGGAGCAGAAGGGAAAATGGAGCGACACGCATCCGACTCGCGTCGAACGGGAGCGGCGATCGAGACAGATGAATGCCGCTGGAATCCTGCGATTCGAGGGTGCTGCGAGGGAATTGTTCGACGGATTTGATGAGCTGTGTCGCGACGCCACCTGGCAACATTATGGGGTTTCAAGCGATATGGGCATCGATCGAAACGCCTTGTGGCCGGTCGCCCAGGCGACGAGACTCGGAGACCAGCGTCAGCGGGAAGCGGATGCGCTAGCTTCGCTCGCGCCGGGGCTGGTGGATTGCCGACGTCCAGTGCTGTACAGTCCGCGTGATGGGACGGGCGTTGAGTTGAAGCAGCAGCTCGCTTCCAAGCGTCTGTGGTTGAAAGAGCACCAGAAGAATGACGCCGAGGCGCTTGCCGAGTATGGACGACATGCGCTGGCCGAGGACAACGCCAATGCCGCACGTGCGTTCATCGATGCCGGACTCAAGGTCAGGCCTGGAAGCTTTGATTTGATCGACTCCACCGCTGCCGCTGTGCGGTTGAAATTGGATTCGGCCCGGCGTGGCATGATGGACGCTGTTGATCGGATATCTCCGGCGGATGAGGCATTGGCGTCTTGGCTGGGCGCTGGAGTCGGCTACGGCCGGCTGGTGACGTCGGCGAAGGTTGAGGGACGGGATGCGGATGCTGCGCGGTCTCTATTGGCTGCGGATGGCGTCTACAGGGCGGCGGAATCGCTGTGGAAGTCCCTGCCGGAAATGAGGACGTTGCACTTCGTGTTTCATACGTTCTGCATAAACGCGCCGGCCCTGGGCCCCTTGCTTTCGTTTAGGGCGACTCTCGCCAAACAGCGCGAACAGTTGGATGAGCTGATCGATTCGAATTTGGCCTCGACGGCTCACTTGAGTTTGCCCGAGGAGATGGCTGGGCGTCCGATGAGGCTTGGCGAGTACGTCGACCTCAATGTTCGTTCGTCGGATGGGAACGTCCGCGCTCAAGCGCGTGCGTCTGCGCTCTACGAGCTTCAACTCCGCCTCATCGGTCACATGGCTGCCTGCATCGAAGTGCTCGAACGATTGCCACCTTTCGCCTCCCGGTAGTCGGTGATTCGAGGGACAGGTCCAAGCTGAACGTCAGAGTGACGTTCGAAGAAACGTTTCGAGTTCGCGAACAGCCCCGGCGATCGCAGTCCGTCGTTTCAATTTTCTGGATACCACAGAAATCCGCCCGAGTTCGCGGTCAAAGCGCGGTTCCACGTGGCCGATCAAACAAGTGCCCTTCAGTACGGGGAGCGTATAATAACCCCGTACGCGTTTTGCCGCGGGCGTGTAGACTTCCCACGTGTAATCGAAGTCCCATAATTTCGAGGTCAGTCTTCGGTCATAAATCAGCGGGTCGAGCGGTGCGAGCAGCCTGGGGGTTGGGTCTTCGGTGCCGGCGTGCGACTCGAGCAACGGCAGGTCTTCGGTCAGACACCACAGGCGTGGCCCCTCTGCCACCTGAACCTCAGTGACGAGGTCGCCTAGTGGTCCGCTCTCGTCTGCTCGAAGCGAAATCAGGCGCCTCTGTCTGACCCGCATGTGGATGGACCAACGCCGAGCTTCTTCAAGGTCCACGCCAGTCGACCGCCAGACGTCCGCAGGGAGAACGTTTTCGGGGAGATCGTAAATGCGCCGGAATCCGCGCCTCGCAGAGATCAGCACCCGCCCATGAGCGAACAACTTCTCGAGTACGATCTTGGCCCGACGCCCCCTCGATCCCCAACCAGTCACGGCTTTCTCGTCGTGATCGATTTCATCTGAGCTAAGGGGGCCCCGTTCCCGGATCTCTTCGAGGATACGGTCCGCCAGGCGTTCCTCAGGAGGGGACAGGCGTGCAAAGTAACCGGATTTTCGGCGCCTGCGGTCTTCGAAGGCGGGTTGGAGGAAGGGCCAGGCGTTGAATGGAAACCCCACCAGGATTCCGCTGCCGGGAAGAATGTGTTCGAATCCCCCGCGCATTTCGCGCCGCGCGGTGGAGCGTTCCAGTCCCTGGCTTCCATGCAGGTGCCGCATCAGCCCTCCCTCGGTGTAGCCAGGCACCCGATTACGAAGGATCAGGTCGTGCATTCGGCCGCAGACATTGAGCGGGTCGATCTGCACGTAGCCAAGACGCTTGAGGATCGCGGCAACTGGAGACGCCGTCTCGTCGAGCCCGACGGCCCTCCGATGAAAACGCCGGGCTTCGAGAGGGGTGAGGCAAAGAGGAGGGCGCGGCATGCCGCTAAGCAGTCGGGAAAACGCAGCGGCGCAAGTTCAGCAGGCTCAGTCCTCGTCGTCGGTCACGAAATGGCAGCCCTTGCTGCGCGGATTGAGCGTTGCGGCGTGCACGACCGCGAGCGCGGTCTGAACCGCATTGCGCAGCTCGATCAGCGGACGCGAAAGGCGGCAGTCGCGGTAGAACGACTGGATCTCCTCCCTCAGTTCCAAAACGATGCGGCGCGCGCGTGTGATACGCTTGGGCGAGCGAATGATGCCAGCGTAGTTCCACATCGTCTGCTGCAGGAGCATCATGTCCTGGTTGATCAAGGTGGGATCGGGCTCGCGCGATGGGCTCTGCCAGGGGCGCGGATCGGGAAGCGAGAATCGATTGGCCGTGATTTCCGCGATATCCGCCCGTGCCGAGAATTTCGCGCTCGTCAGGCACTCGAGCAGCGACGTGCTCGCGAGCCGGTTCGCGCCATGTAATCCGGTGCAGCCCGTCTCGCCGATCGCATTGAGATGCCGGACATTCGTGCGGCCGTTCATGTCGGCGTGCACGCCGCCACAGGAATAATGCGCCGCAGGCACGACCGGAATCGGTTCCCGGAGAATGTCGACGCCGTATTCCCGGCACCGATCGTGAATGTAGGGAAAGCGTTCGCGGATGAAGTCCGGCTTGAGTGCGGACAGATCGAGGAAGGCGCAGGAGTCCCCCGTCGCAGCCATCTCCTGATGAATGGCACGGGACACCACGTCGCGGGGTGCGAGCGAGGCCCGGGGGTGCACCTTTTCCATGAAGCGATCGCCGTGGGCGTTGACCAGCACCGCGCCTTCTCCTCGCAGGGCTTCCGTGATGAGGAACCGCGGCGCGCCCTTCTTGAAGAAGACGGTCGGGTGAAACTGGACGTATTCGAGATCGATCAGGCGGGCGCCCACGCGGAATGCCATCGCCACGCCATGGCCGACGCTGCCGGGCTGGTTGGTGCTATGCTGGAAGATGTGGCCCAGGCCCCCCGTCGCGAGGATCGTCTTCTTGGCCACAATCGCGCAGACCTCACCGGTCGAAGTATCCAGAACATAAGCACCAAAGCAGGTGAGGGGCTCGTAACGGGCCCGCGGATCCCCCGTGTTGTGCGAGAGGGTGAGCAGGTCGATCGCAATCCACCCCTGTCGCCGCGTGATGTGCGGCGTGGCATCGACCTTGGCGACGACCGAGGAGAGGATGGCGTGGCCCGTGGTGTCCTTCGCGTGAATGATGCGGCGTTCGCTGTGGCCGCCTTCACGCGTGAACTCGAGGCCGCCGTCGCCGGTGCGATCGAACGGCACCCGCAACTCGTCGATCAACAGCTCGCGGACCGCGACAGGGCCTTCCTTCACGAGCTGGTCCACGGCGAGCGGATTGGCCGTGTTGCCGCTGGCCTCGAAGATGTCCCGGGCGAGAATGGTCGGGTCTGGCGAAACGTTGTAGATGATGCCTCCCTGGGCCCAGTCGCTGTTGGCCACGAGAGGCCCATTGAGGGAGAGGAGCTGCACCTCGAGTCCCGCCCGTGCGGCGTGAAGCGCATACGCGCAGCCCGCAAGCCCGGCGCCTATGACGAGGCAGTCGGTTTGGATGACATTCATGAAAGGAGAAGGGGCGTGGCCATTCGAGGGAAACCCGCCCCGGGTGCTGTTCAGCGACGGCGCGCGCGCCCTTTGGGGGCCTTCTTTGCCGGTTTCGGCTTGTGCTTTGCCGGGGGGAGCAGAGTGAGGCTCAGGTCGGCCGCCGGCGCCGAGTGTGTGAGTGCGCCGACGCTGATGACATCAACGCCCGGGAGGGCGAAGTCGCGCAGCGTTTCAAGCCGCACCCCTCCGGAGATTTCCACGAGGGCCCGGCCCGCGATCACCGCGAGGGCGTTTCGGACCATCGGCGGCCCCATGTTGTCGAGCAGGATGACATCCGCGCCGGCCTTGAGCGCTTCCCGCACCTCAGCCATGGTCTTTGCCTCGACCTCAATGCGGGCGGTATGCGGGGCGGCGTCCCTGCATCGCGACACCGCGGCGGCGACGGACCCGGCCGCGGCGATGTGGTTGTCCTTGATGAGGACATGTTCGCCCAGCGAGAACCGGTGATTGGAGCATCCTCCGCAGCGCACCGCGTGTTTTTCGAGGGCGCGGAAGCCGGGCGTCGTCTTGCGCGTATCCGCGATTCGGACACCCGTCGGTCCGGCGGCGTCGGCAAAACGTCGGGAGAGAGTCGCGATTCCCGACAGGCGCTGGATGAAATTGAGCGCCGTCCGCTCGGCTGTCAGGAGGGAGGCCGTGGGCCCGGATACACGGAGCACCACAACGCCCTTCTTCACGAAGTCGCCGTCGGCTGCGGTCAACTCGACCTTGAGCGCGGGATCCACGCGGGTGAAGACGCGGGCGGCCACTTCCAGGCCGCAGACCACGAGGTCGTGTCCGGCCTCGATCACGGCGCGAGAGCGATGTTGGGGTGGAAAAATCGCGCGGCTGGTGAGATCGCCGAGTCCGGCGTCCTCCTCGAGCGCGAGGTCGATCAGGGTGTCAATCCGAGGGTGCAAGTTCGAACATCCTTTCCAGGCAATGCGCCGCGCGGCGGCGCAGGTCCTCGTCGAGGGTCACGATCTGATGTGGCCGCGGTGAAGCCAGGACATCGCGGATCTTCTCGAGCGAGTTGAGTTTCATGTATGGGCACAGACGGCATCCGCCGACGAAGGCCTTTTCGGGATTCTCGACCTCGAGACGCCCAACCAGGCCGCATTCCGTAAGCATGAGGAAATACGGTGCCTGGGTCGAGCGAACGTATTTCATCATCGCGCCCGTGCTGCCGACGAAATCCGCCGCGGCGGCGACTTCCGCCGTGCACTCGGGATGCACGACCACCTTCAGCCCGGGAAAACGCTCGCGGGCCTCGGTGATCTGCGCCGGAGTAAACTCCTCGTGCACCATGCAGGTGCCATCCGAGGAAAGGATTTCCTTGTCGACGCCCCGTCGCTTCAGTTCGGCACGGATGTTTTCCGCCATCAGGCGGTCCGGGACAAAAAGGATGCGCTTCTGCGGGAGCCTGCAGATGATGTCGTAGACATTCCCGGAGGTGACGCAGACGTCGCATTCGGCCTTAACGGCCGCCGTGCTGTTGATGTAGCACACCACAGCTGCGTCAGGGTACAGGGCCTTGAGCCGGCGGAGGTGCTCGGCCGTGATCGAATCAGCCAGTGAGCAACCCGAGCCCCGGTCCGGCACGACCACCGTGGCGTCAGGGCAGAGGATCTTGGCCGTCTCGGCCATGAAGACCACGCCCGAAAAGACGATCATCGGAGCCTGTGCCTTCTTCGCCTGAAGGCTGAGGAAGTAGGAGTCACCCTTGAAGTCGGCCACACCATAAATGATTTCCGGCTCGACGTAGGAGTGGGCGAGGATGATGGCGCCCTTTTCGCGTTTCAAACGCTGGATTTCGAGGGTCAGCGGAGCCAGCTCCCGGCAGGTATCCAGGTTCCAGGTGCGGAGTGCGTCGCATTCCACGTGCATGAGCGCGCGGAGCAGCCGATCGGCCTCCGCTTCAATTTCGTGGGCGGTAAAGTTCATACCAGAGCAGAGAAACGTTGCCCGACTCGCCAACGCTGCAACTCAAAATGCCTCCTCCTGCGCGGCGACGTCGCCCGACCTGTGCGGCAGGCCGGGAAAAATGCGAAACAAATAATCTTGAAAAAAGTAAAATAGATTTTACCTTTTTAATGTCGAAGCCATGAACCCCGAATTCCTGCTATCTCTCCCCCTCGCAGCCTTTTCGCTGCCTCCGAAGGTAAAGGACAACTTCTCCTATGGATTGCTGGTGATCATCGCCGCCTCGGCGGTGTTCTGTGTCATCAAGTGCATCCAGGGCGCCGATATGTTGGATCGCGGCGAACAGGGAAAAAAGAAGATCTATGCCGGCATCGCGGTTGGAATGGCACCCTGGCTGGCGGTCGCAGCCTTCGAGGCAACCGGACTATGGAAAACTTTGGATCTGTCGCTGGTCCCGTCGGGCGTTGTGAAACTGCCCGACCAGCTCATCGATGTTGTCCAGCTCGCCACCTGGGCGGTGATCGGGATCGCCGCGCTGTGGTGCGTAGCGAAGTGCGTCAACGGTGCCGCGATGCTCGAGCACGGGGAGGACGGCAAGCGGAAGATATTTTCCGGTGTGGCCATCGCGGCGGCACCGTGGCTTGCGATTTTTGCCCTCAACCTGTCGGGGTTCTGGGATGCCCTGGGGCTCAAGCTGCTTTGACGGTCAGTTTCTCCTCCCATGGCTGCAAGAACCACGCGCACCCATAGCGGCCCCGACTCAAAGGGCGTGGTGCGATTTGGTCGCTGGGAGCTCGAAGGCGAAGCTTATCTGTTCGTTGTGGCCGGGGCGGTGATCGCGATCCTGGTTTTCATTCTCGCTGCGGCCCTGGCCTTCCCGACCAGAGTTTGCGTCACATCGTTGCCCCTGGTCGTATCAACCGCGTGGGTTAAGATTTTCGTCATAGGCCGGCCACCTCATTACGTCGGCGACTTCTTTGAGGGCCTGATCGTTGGCCGCCATTTTGATCTTGGTAGAACGCTGCGTTCCCGGTCGTCACATCCCAGGCCCTGGCGGGCGAATCCGCGGGGTGTCTTTGGAGGCAGGCCGTGAGTGCACACTGGCTTTGCGCGCTGCGCGCGTTGATCGAGACGAGACCCCCCGATGGCTGGTTCGAGGGGGACCTGCTCTGGTTCGACGACGCGCTGAAACCGTCGACCGTGCTCGCGCGCGGCGCGCATCTCGACCTTCCGGACCTGAAGGCTGCCGACGAAGGCACGCGCGACGACTATTACGACGCCTTTGGCACCTTCTTCTGCCAGCTCGCGCCGGATGAGGCAGTGCAGTTTCAGTGGCGGGTCGATTCCGACTATCATGCGGAACTGGAGCAGTATGGCAGGAGGACGACGGAGGCTGGTGCGCGTGGGTGGTGCGCCAGGGTTCGGGAGGAACGGCACGAGCGTTATCGTCGCCTTCAGCACGAGGGGCGCCTGCGGCGGGAGCGCTTGGACATGTATCTGGCGCGTCGATGCACATCGGTTCCCGGGGCGGGCTTTCGGTCGCGCGATCAGATCGACCGGTACCTGGAGCAGAACGCAAAGAATTTCTCGGACCGCTGTCTTCAACTGGCCGGCCGCCTGCCCGGCGCCCGGATGGAGATGATGACCGATCGAAGTCATTTTTCGGCGTGGAGGGCGTTTTGTCAGCCGAGTCGTAGGGCTGCCGGTGCAGGTGCCTCATCGGGATTCAACCCGCGGGGGACGATCCTGGAAAATTGCTGGCCGGGCGGTGGAGTCTCCACCCGGGATGCGGAGGGCAATGTCTTCTTTCGCCTCGACGGCCACTATCACACGCTCCTGGTCCTTCGTCGTTGGCCGATGGAGACTCATTTCGGGATCATCTGGGCGCTCACCTCGGCTCTTGCGGGTGACTATTGTCTCACGCTGAACTGTTACCCGCTCGACGCGACGGCTGAAGTGAGGAAGACGGAGGATGAGCTGCGCAGACTGCAGGGCAGTCGAAGGAATGAGGACAAGGCCTCGTTGGACGACGTGATGGCGCGGAAGAAGGCCAGGATCTCGGCGTTGCAGGGCGGGTTTGCGCGGCCGTTTGGCGTCCTGCCGGTGATCCGCGCGTGGGATCTGACTCTTACCGGCCTCATGGCCAAGGTGCAGGCTCTCAAGGAATCCGTCGGAGCCATGGGCGGCGCGCAGTGCTATCAGGTAGAGGATGAGACACAGGCAAAATGCCTCTTCTTCGAGACGCTGCCCGGGTGGACCGGCGGGAGGTACCGTGACTGGGATCTTTTCGCCCTGGCTGGGCGGGATCCTTCGGTCTGTTTTCTCCAGGATCTCATTCCACTTTCGAGTTCCTATCTCGGACATCCCGAGGCGGGTGAGGCATTGTACGATGGAGAGGCGGGAAACCTCGTCGGCATCCGCACCTATGCCGGCGGCACTCCCCAGCACGCGGTGATGATCGGTACAACCAGAGTCGGTAAGTCGAGTCAGACCATCGATTACCTTTCCCAGACCGACTGTTTCTTCGCGTTTCGCGGCATCATCGAGGAGGGATTGTCCTATGGCACGCTGGTGCGGCTGCTTGGGGGCGAGTCGATCATCCTGCATCCGGATGGAGACTTGGTTATCAACTATATGGATACACAGGGCCTTCCGCTCACGCGGCTCCAGGTGGGCTCGGCCGCGGGCCTCTTGCTCGTGATGGCCGGCAGAGGGGCGGACCCGGCGGCCAACCAGCAGCGAAAGGCGATGCTGGGCGAGTATCTGGAGCAGCTGTACATCGACACGTGGAGCGACGTCCGTCTTCGCCATCCCGAGCGGGAAGTCGAGGCGGCCCGCCTGGCCATCGTTCTCGAGCGAATGCGGCGCGAAGCCCAGTCCGGCACGGCGGTGGTCGCTCCGCTCGAACTCTTTGCCGATCTTCGCGAGCAGCTGGGATCGAACGAGGGAAGAATCCGCGAGACGATATCGTCGATAGGGGAGTCGGAAGCGATCGCCCACGCGAGGAGGCCGGAGTCGGCGGCGGCGGTGCGCGACGTTGGATTCTCGCTGCTTGGCGCCGCGGACTTCCCGACGCACCTGTCCCTCGTGGAGTCTCTCAAATACAACCGCCTGCCGCACCATTCCAAGGAAGCGGTCGACCGTCTGGCGTCGCAGTTGAGCGTCTGGCAACGGGGCGGACCGCATGGACGCCTGTTCGACGGTCACACGAATCGCCGCCTGGACAGCCGCCTGATTCACTTTGAATTCGGTCTTCTGCCTTCGGCCAATGTGGAGATGAAGGAGGCGGCGGTGTTCCTGGTAGCGAACCGCCTCCGGCAGCGGATCATCACGCTGCCCCGGGCTCTGCGAAAGCAGTTCATCTTCGAAGAGCCCTCCCGCTACCTTCAGGTGGGAGGGATGGAGGAGCTGCTCGCGGAGTTCTATGCGCAGATGGGGAAGTTCGGATGTCACATTCTTCCCGTGACGCAGCAGTACGGCCAGCTCGCGCGAAGTGTGCTGCGGCCCGTGATCTTTGGAAATTCGAAGCAGTATTTTCTCTTTCGCCAAAATGACCGAAAGGATCTCGACGAGATTGGCGATGCGATCGGACTGCCTGCGGCGGCGAGGAATGCGGTCCGCACATTCACGGCGCCTGAATATCAAAACGGCGATGACCGTTTCTCCCAGATGGCCGTCTTTTCGGTCGAGGGCGAAGGGTGTTCGTGTGGCGTGGTGCGCAATCGGGTCACCCCGGAGATGCTTTACGTCGCCGATTCCAGTGGAGCCTGTTTTGACGAGCGGACAAAGGCTCTCGCGGGCTACGCGGATCCGGTGGAGGGAGTGTGCCGCGAGGCGGCCAAGCCGAAAACGCGCAATGAAACTGCGGTCGCCGCGGGGGCGAGCTTATGAATGCGGACCAGTTAAAATTCGAGTGTAGGGAGTGGCTGGGCGCGGCCGTGGAGCACCTGGTGGTCGCGCTGGCAATCGTCACCGTCGCCATTGCGAGTGGAGGTTGCACGCAGGTCGACAGTACGGCGAAGCGCGCCGCCTGGGTGGGCGCAGGCACCGCGGCGGGTGCGTTGGGCGGGCATGAGCTGGGCGACGGCGATGCCCGCGCTACCGCGGCCGGCGCGATTGCAGGGGCCACCCTCACGCATCTCGCGCTCGGCCCGGACAAGGCTGTTCGGCAGGAGGGGTTTGACCAAGGCTATGTCCAAGGCCAGAGCGATGCGATCAAGCGCCAGTATTTTCTGCGACACGCCTTGGAAAAGCGTCCATTGGAAGAGCGGTCGGAGGGGCGTTTCCGGACCTACCTTCTTCCAGCCCCGGTAATTCCAACGGAGGGTGGCAACACAGAACCCGGTCAGCTCGCGATTCGCGTCGTCGAGTGATGCGGCGCATTTCCCATGAAAACATCGATTGTCTTACGTCGGATTCGCGCGGTCAGCCTGGCGACGCTCGCCTTGGCTGCCATCGCGCCGTGTCATGCGATAGGTGGAGTCGGAGATGTGGTGATTATCGCCGCGGATCAGATGGACGGCGTCAAATGGACACGTGAGAAGACCGAGTGGGAGGAGGTCCAGACGCTGCTGAGGCAGGAACTTGAACAGACTAAGCTTCTCGTCGAACGGATGGGTAACCCGGGGGCGCCGGCTTCGGTTGTGGCGGGTGATGTTGCGCGGGTGACTGAGCCCGCTGAGGCGGCGGTAGCGCTGCAGTCCAGGCAGGAGTCGATGAGGCAGGGGCTGAAAGACTTTGCGGTCGGCGCCGACAAGACGGCGCCATTTTCGAAGGTCAACACCGTCGATTCATCCTATCAGGTCCTGGGTGACCAATACTCGCGAAACTCGGCTCGATTCGCCTCCCTGGCCCGCGAGGAAGGTCTCCTTGAGCGGCGAATGCAGGCGTTGGAAAACCAGGGCCTCGTTGCGAAGAAGGAAATGGAGACTCAGAAAAGGTTGCTCGAACGACTGAAGCGCGCCACGACCCAAACTGAAATCGACGCGGTCGACGCGGCTATCGCAGCCTCCCAGCAGCGCCTCGAGGTCACCCGTCAGATGTCCGAGCAGGCACGGGGCGATAGCGAATCCTTGGGAGCCCGACTTCGCATTGAGACGGAACGGAAGCGGGAGGCGGATTTGGAGTGGGCGGATACGTTCGTGGAGAAATTGCGGGCCAGGGCCCTCACCTCCCTGCATGCCCAGCAGGGTGAAAACCATTAGCCGCCGGAGCCCCAACGATGAGATCGGGCATGCGTTGGATTCTGGCGGCGATCGCGTTCCAGTGTCTGGCGCTGGGGGCGCCTGACGAAGCCCGGATGCGGGACGTCGGTTACGTGTTTCACCCCGTGCGTGTCGCGCTCGAGTTGGGTGACATCGGTGAGCGCATCCTGCTGTTCTCCCAGGCGGCCTCCGTGATGCTCGTGATCGGTGGGCTTTTGGCACGCATGCGCCGCGGAGGGGCGAATTTGGAGCACATCGCATCGATGATTCTGATCGTGGGTTTCATCTCAACTGTCCCGCTCTGGCGCACCTTGGTTGCCGAGACCGGCGATGCAATTGCGGACGCCATGGGAAATCGCGCCGTCTCGGTTCCGCCGCTGGAAACCGTGCCTGCGGACGGACCCGTTTCGCTGACCCCGTTCATGCTGACGTTTGGCCAGGTGCTCGAACACTGGACCTTGGCCTCCAGCCCTTCAGCCGACGGTTTGGACGGGATGTGGAAACCCGGGGATGGCCGCGAGGAACAATGGCTGGGGAAGGGCTGGAATTGGGCCAAGCCGCCTGTGTTTGCGGCATCCACACCTGCCGAGCAAACGTGGTCGGTCGCCACTTCGGTCGAGCGAGCGGGGCTGGTTCAGCGTATCATCCTCAGCGTCGAGTTCGTCGCACAGGTCACGCAGTCGGGGTTCTATCTGGCTGAAGCGGTCCGTTGGGTGCTGTTTCATGCCGGTTTTGCCCTGATGCCATTGGTGTTGGCGGGGCTCGGTTCGGAGTCGCTGCGCGGCATCGGCCTCCGGTGCATGATCGGGCTCCTAGGGGTGTCTCTATGGCCGACAGGCTGGTCGGCTCTGAATACGGCGTCGCTTGCCATGATGCGGGCGGCTGTCGACATCATGGGAAAGACGGCGCACGCAGCGCTCTATCCGGAAATGCCGGCTGGTACGGTCAGGACGCTGGCTCAGGCTGCGCCGCATCTGTCGTGGGCGCTCATCGTCGAGATGACGGCGATCACGGTCGTCTTATGCGGCTGGATGTTGCTGACCCTGGTGCTTGTGCCGGTGGTGGCCCACGGGCTCACGTCGGCGGGGGCGCGCTGGGTTGGCTCGGCGGGCAAGGCGGGCTGAGAAGATCGGTCTCCTCAGGGCTTTCGGACGGCCTGTTCCTTGCGCGACGCTGGCCGGTTCATGCCGTCAACCTGGACCACGAGTGCGCGATGACCTGGAATCTCTTCCGCGCTCAAGTGTGCGTAGGCGGCGATGATGACCAGATCGCCGGGTTTGGCTAAGTGGGCCGCGGCTCCGTTGATCTGAATCTGTCCCGGTCCTCCGTAGATCACGTAGGTGGTAAAGCGGTTGCCGTTGGTGATATCGTAGACATCGACCTGTTCGAATTCCATCAGGCCCGCCTCGCGGCACAGGGCGGGATCGATCGAGATCGAGCCCTCGTAATCGAGGTCCGCCGACGTGACCGTGGCGCGGTGAATTTTCGAGCGTAGGAAGGTTCTAAACATGGTCGTGGATCCGCGCCGCGTAAGCCCGGAGTCCATGCAGGATGAGATCGGGTTCAAGCCTGGTAAAGAGCTTTTCCCGTCTGAACCTGGGGGCGTTGCCGCCTGTTCCCAGAATCTGATAGGGTCGGACTCCAAATGCCTCGCGGGCAATCCGATCGACCAAGTGAGAAATCGCCCCAACGTGCCCGTGGTGGATGCCGCTCGCGATCGCTTCGGAGGGAGACCGGCCGATGGCTCGCGGCGACCGCTGTTCGGTCACCAATGGTAGCTGGGCAGTCCCACGGGCAAGCATCTCGGACCACAGGGCCACGCCGGGCATGATGGCACCTCCGTGGATGCGGCCCGCGCTGTCGAGCGCGGTCACGGTCGTCGCCGTGCCGCAATCCACGACCACCAGGTTGCGGCGGGGGAACAGGGTTCGTGCGCCCAGGGCTGCAGCAACTCTGTCGGCCCCGAGTTCGCCGGGGCGCCTGTAACCTATCGAGAGCCCGTGGTCCGACAGCGCATCGAGGACCAACGGACTGACTCCGGTGGATCTGCGCAGGGTGCTGGCCACGCGCGGCGTGAGGGACGGCACGACTGAACACAGGACGGCGAGATCCGGGCGGCGACGCAGCTGGGCCGCGATCTCCGTGGCGAAGCGTCGGGGAGGGAGGTCCGAGGGTATCCGAAATTTCGATATCAGGCGTGTGCCCGAGAATATTCCCCCGGACAGCGTGGTGTTGCCTAGGTTGAGGACAAAAAGTCTCATGGTCGGACGATCAGTGCGGCAGGCGCGCGCGGACGAAGGCCTCCAGGGCGGTCGCGAGTCCGGCGGCACCATACACGGACGTGGGGCTGGTTTGGGGGGCGCGGTGGAGGTGGAACGGGTGGACGGGCGCGCTCCGGATTTCGGCGAGGTCGTTTTGGACCACGGCATCGACTCCGCCCTTGCTCCAGAGTGCGTCGACCGCGGCGATGCGTTGAGCGGCTCCCGCGCGGGACGTGAGTTTGAAACCGATCACGATGAGCGGAGCGGGCGACGCGGATTTTATCATCGGCAGCAGTTTCGGCGTGCGGGCCAACGTCACGACCAATTCGCGAGCATCGGAGCGGATCTTGCCTTGGACCGGCGAGGCGGAGGCGTAATCGGCGACCGCCGCTGCCATCACTACCGCATCGTACCGGCTGGCCGCCAGTCGTGCTGAGAGCCGCTTCCAGAGGTCGGCCCCCGAGCTGAACGATTCGGAGTCGATGCCCTCGCCGGCCTCCGCGGCTCCCTGGCCACGCAGGAGCGTGACGCAGTGGCCGTGCGCGGCAAACGCCTGCGCGAGTGCGGCACCGGTCGTGCCCGTGCTCAGGTTTCCGATGAAACGCACGTCGTCGATCGGCTCGCGAGTGCCACCCGCGGTGATCAGGATCCTGAGCGCCCGCGCGGTCATGAGCCTTTCGAGACTCGCGGGAGCGAAAGGGCGGCGGAGAGTGTCTCGATGATCAATGCCGGCTCCGCAAGCCGCCCGGGGCCGGTCTCTCCGCAGGCGAGCGAACCGGCATCCGGTTCGATGACACGGACGCCCCACCCCTTGAGCCGACCGATGCCGGCCTGAGTCGCGGGGTGCGCCCACATCATCGTGTTCATCGCAGGCGCGAGGTACCAGGGTTTGCGCCCGTGTTCCCACGCGAGGAAAAGCGAGCCCGCAAGATCGTCCGCGAGTCCGGCAGCCAGGCGATTGATCGTATTCGCCGTCGCAGGACAAATGATCGCGAGGTCGGCGTCCCGGGCCCTTGAGATGTGGTCGAGCGCGCGGCCTTCCTCCCACAGGTTGTGGAGGACGCGCCGTCCGGTGAGCCCTTCGAGTGTGGCCGGGCCAACGAAGCGCAGGGCCGCCTCGGTCGCGACCGTTTGAACCTCGACGCCGGCCTGGGCGAGCTTGGAGATCACTTCGCAGGCCTTGTAGCAGGCGATGGAGCCGGAAAGAATGAAGAGGACCTTAGCGTGCGACATTGTCGATGAGTCGGGTTTTGCCCAGGTGCACGGCGCCGAACCTGCGATCGCCGCGGTCCTCGACGTAATCGACGACGAAGCCGGCGGATTCAAGTTCACGACGTGCGGCAGCGGTGTCCAGGGCCGTGAGCAGAATGCGGTTGAACGTTGGGGCAAGGGCGCGCTCCTCGGGCGACAGCCTCGCGTTTCGCGAGCTCATGGCCAGGCCGTCGGACTCGCGGATGATCGGGCAGGGGATGATTTCCGTGGGGACCAAGAAGGCCTCGCACATGCCCTTGACCAGTTGGAGCTGCTGGTAGTCCTTCTCGCCGAAATAGGCCCGATCCGCCCCTGCGATCATCAACAACTTCATCACGACCGTCAGCACGCCATCGAAGTGGCCCGGTCGGTGGGCGCCGCACAGATCGCGGCTGAATTCCTTTTCGATCACGGCGTAGCGGGTCCCGTTTGGATACATCTCGGACACGCTCGGCGCGAAAACCGCATCGACGTGCTCCCTGTCCATCAGGGCGCAGTCCTTCTCGAGCATCCGCGGGTAGTGGTTGAAGTCCCAGGGATCGTCGAACTGCGTCGGATTGACGAAGACCGAGACGAGCACGACATCGCAGTCGCGTCGGGCGGCGGCAAACAGGGTCGCGTGGCCCTCGTGCAGGGCACCCATCGTTGGGACGAACCCCACGCTGCGTCCTGCCGCCCTGTGGAGGGCGAGCTCCGTGCGCCATTCGGCGATGGTGTGGATGACCTTGGGCATGGCGTCTTAGGAGTCGAATCGCTCCTTGGCCGAGGGGAACTCGCCGGAGCGCACGTCTGCGGCGAAGCGGCCGATTGCATCGAGGATGTTGGCGGCTCCCTCGCAGTAGCGGCGGACGAACCGCGGCTTGAAGTCCGGGTTGAGACCCAGGAGGTCGTGCAGAACGAGCACCTGGCCGTCGCAACCAGCTCCTGCACCAATGCCGATCGTCGGAATGGGAACCGCCTGGGTCACCTCTGCCGCGAGCGTGTGAGGAATGCACTCCAACACGATTGCGAACGCGCCGGCATCGCAGAGGGCTTGCGCGTCATCCTTCAGTCGAGCTGCCGATTCGGAGTCGCGACCCTGGACCGTGAAGCCTCCGAAGACGTGGACCGACTGCGGGGTGAGCCCCAGATGGCCCATCACCGGGATTCCCGACTCAACCAGGTGATGGACGACGTCGGCGTGGCCTCGCACGCCTTCGACCTTCACGGCGTGGGCGCCGGCCCGCATGAGCGCCGCCGCGCAGTCCAGCGCGTGGCCCGTCCCTTTTCGTGTCGAGAGGAACGGCATGTCGGCGACAATGAGCTTGTCCCGGTTGCCCTTGGCAACGGCTCGCGTGTGAAGGGTCATCAGTTCCGGCGTCGCCCCGAGGGTGTCCTTGTCGCCATGCATCACCATCATGGCACTGTCCCCGACCAGGAGCGCGTCCACGGGGGAGTCTGAGAGCAGGCGGGCGGACCACGCATCGTAGGCGGTGACCATCACCAGCTTCTGGCCGGACGATTTTCGGGTGCAGAATTCGCGAATCGATGGCATGGATAGAGACGGAGTGGGTCACTTAATCGCCGGTGGCCCGGCAGCGCAAGGGGCGTTTCTAATGCCCCATTTCTTGTTAACGGTAATCAATCTTAACCTTGCTCTCGTTTGCCGCCTCCTGCATCTTTCCCCTGAATCCCATGTCCGCGAAAACCTTGGAACCCATTGTCTACGGTAAACAGATCGTGAACGGTCTCGTTGTCCGTCCGGATTCGCGCAGCGTGGTTCGGAAATCGCTCGAGGGCCACCCGGTCGTCGTCGAAAGCAACAACGATTACATCAACCTGTATCACGTCTTCGAGCGGCTGGTGAAAATCGAGAAGCTCGGTGACATGAGGTTGGTTCGTAAGCAGATAGGGGAGTCTCGTTGGATCTTGTACGCGGTGTCGGAGAAGAATTCGCTCCCAAAAGTTCCGCTTGATCAAGGGTACGATCCGAAGCGCGGGCGGTACAAGCGTTACGCCGAGCAGCTGGCGGGCGGGAATGCCCTTACGTTTTCGGATAAGAGCGAGGCGATCAAAGCCCGCCGGGCCTGGCAGCTCTACATTCCTGCCGAGCGCCGGCGCAATCTGCGGTCCTCGGTTCGAATGGTGGGCAAGTCGGGCCGGTATCTCGTCTGTCTGCTCCCCAAGTCAAAAAGATAAAATAGTTTTGACGTATTAAAATTAAGCGGGTTTTTGTTGGGTGTGTCCGCGGCCCAAACCCTCGACTCGTTTCTTCGCTCCCGCCTGCTCGGCCAGGACGAGGCGATCCGGGAGTTTTCCTCGGCCGTGGACCGGGCTGAATCCGGGCCGGAGCGGCCAGGTCGGACCCGGGCATTTGTACTGCTGCTGGGGCCGACGGGCACCGGAAAGACCGAAATGGTGAAACTCGCGGCCAGGCACCTGTACGGAGGCGATTCTGGCCGACGCCTCGAGCGTTTTGACATGGGAGAGTATCAGCATCGGGACTCGGTGCTGCGACTTCTCGGAGCGCCGGGACAGCCCGCCTTGCTCGGTGCGGCCGTCGATCGTCTCAACGCGTTGGGCGGTGGCCTATTGTTGCTCGACGAAATCGAGAAGGCGCACCCCGACCTGCTGACCTCGCTGCTTTCATTCGATGACGCCCGCACGACGATGGCGGATGGAAAGACCCGCGATTTGTCGCGCTGCTATGTTGTGATGACCTCAAACCTGGGCGCTGCCGAGGCAGCCCAGATGGCACACAATGGGTATTCAGCAATCCGGAGGAAGGTGGTTCGGGAGGCAGAGACATTTCTGCGGAAGGAAACCGTGGCCCGGTTCAGCTCGGTCGTGGTTATGAACACCTTGACCTATGAAGTGCAGGAGCGGATTGCCGCGGGGCTGCTGGAGCGCGAGCTCGAGGTCCAGAGCGAACACTGCCGACGCTGGATCGAGGTGGCTGACTCGAGGGTCTTGAGTTTTTTGGTGGGGAAGGGGTTTTCGCCGGACCTTGGCGCGCGCAATCTTCGGCGAGTGGTGGAGAGCTATGTGGGAGACGCCTTGCGACCGTTTGCGCCGCGGGTGACCGCCGCCGCGGCGTCCGAGGGCGACCGGAAACGGCCTGGCCTGGGTGACCGCTGGTCGCATGGCCTGGTGCTTGCCGTGGAGGGCGATGCGCTGGCCGCGTGGCCGCTGCGCCGCAGCGAACCGCTGGTCCGGCTCCTGTCCGCGGTGAGCGATTGAATCTCATGAACCCCGATGATACCCCCGCCCGTGAACCCTCGTTGATCGATATCGAGGTGCTCGATCTAGGTCCGCTCTACGAACAGGCCGTCGACTACTTCATCTCGCTGGATTCGTCCCGACGATCCTGGCCCGAGGAAAAGCGCCGACGATTGATCATTCGGACCGAATGTCGGTGGGGGCGGGTTCACTTCGAGCCTGCGGAGTTGTATGTGGTCAGTGAAAAAGGAGAGGGGCCCCGGGCTCCGCTTGGAAAAAACGTTCGGGCCTACATCGCGCTGTATGCCGAGCTGGCGCCCACGACCGGTGATGCGGGATTCTTCGAGTCGACGCCCTTCTGCAAGGTTCCGATTGATGATCATGCTGCACGCGCTTTCCGAGCCCTGGGGATTGTCGCACTTGAGGATTTCATCCGGGTGAAGATTCCCGAGATGGAGGCTGCCTACGCCGAATGGCTCTCGGTGCTCCGGGCTGCCCAGGAGCGGGCGCATGCCCGCCGCGCCAATCGCGTCATTCAGAAGGTCGGCGCCTGACCTGCTTCGGCTCAAATTCGAGGATCACCTCGTCCCGGTTCACGGATAGGTCGATCTCGGGGAAGCCGGAGGCCGGCGCGGGCTGGCCGAGTATGCGGCGCTCCCGCTGAGGCCAGTGCCTGGGGTGAACGACCTGCACCCCGTCGGTGAGCTCGACGTGACTGATGGCGACCTGCCCCAGGCCGCGGATCGAGAGGCGCAGGCGGCCGCTGGTGGCTGCGGTCGGGTCCACGGCGACAGAAAACGGGCGTTGGATGCGTGTCCGGGGGCGGGCGGCGGCGGCGCGAAATTCGATGGTGTAGCGTCCGCGGAGTTCCGCCCAGTTGCCTGCGCGGTCTCGTTGTTCAACGACGACCCGCTGAAGGGCCGGTGCCCAGGTGTGAACGATGAAGTCCAGCTGCCAGGCCCCTGCGCAAGGTCCCGCCAGGCGCGCCCGGGCGGGTGTGCGGGCCACGCGTTCCACCCAGCGCTTCAGCCGCTCGAGCCGCTTTCTGTCTTGGCGCAGGATCGTCTCATTTTGCCCTTTCCGACGGGGATCGCGGCTGAGGGCCCACATGGCCCGGGCGGCGTCCAGCCCCAGGTTGATCATGCGATCGAAACGGTCGAGGTCCGCCTTCATGCGCCTCACCGTCGTCCTGAACAGGGGGCCGGCGCCTGAGATGTGCCCGGCGCGGGCGGCGCGGGAAAGCAGGCGCCGGAGTTCCCGGGCGCCGGCCGCGGAGCGCCTGACGAAGGCATCACGCTCGGCAAGATAACGCCTGAACCGCAGGCTTGCGGCAAAAGCCTCGGGAACGTGTCGCGAGGCGGCGCGCTCGAAGAAGCGCGCGTCCTTCTCGTGGGGTGTGGGACTGTCGCGGTGGTGGCAAAGGTCCCAGCGCTCGTTGATTTCCCACCGTGCATAACCGACGAAGGCGCGCTCGTCGCACGCAAGCGCCAGTCGCGCCAGTTCGTGGCTTCGCGTTCCGCCGTAAACCCGTTTGAACCCCCGGGCGAGCATCTCGACGGTGTCGTCGATCCCGGGGTCGAGCCACAGGCTGGCCGCCGCGGCGTCGACGACGGTCGTCAATTCCTGGGCGAGCCGGTAGGACTCCCAGCAGGCGCTGAGGAAGCCCTCGGCGCCGGTGCGCCTGCAGCGCTGCCACCACGAGCGAAGGTTGCCCAGGCGCTCGCCAAACACCGGCATCGGCTCATGCCGGAACGCGCCGTTTGATGCGCAGCCCCAGTATCCGATTCCCTGATTCGCGAAGGCCGGGGCGAGGTCGTACTCTGCAAAATTGCGCAGTTCCATCCGGGGCGACCGCTCGAACGGGTAGTAGTACCAGTCGAAGGCCGCGATCCCGCGCGGGAGCAGGGGGATCGCACCGGGCAGGAGTGCGAGCATGTCGGCCCACATCGCAAGGCGCAGTCCCTGGCCCGAGGCGATCCGTTCCAGCCGGCATGCATGACGCGCAAAATGCGCATCCAGGCCCGCCTCGGCGATCTCCCGCGCGCTCAGCGGATGCCTGCCCAGGAGGAAGGATTCGTCCAGGCCGACGTGGATGATGCCGGCGGTGCACAGCGGCCGCACATCGCGTATCAGAATTTCGGCGACACGGGGCGTCTCGGGGTGCACCGGGCAGATCTGTCCGGTGGCGCGCGCCGAGCCGTCGGGATTGCGGAGCTCGTTGAGATCGCGAAAGCGGTCGGTCTTGATGAGGTACTGCGTGTGCCCCAGGAGGTTCACGATTGGAACCACGCCGATGCCCAGGGCTGCGGCCCGGGAGGTCAGTTTTTCGAGGTCCTGGAACCGATAGGCGTCCTTTCGTCCGATCTCCGGCAGGCTCGGATAATGGACCGCATCCTCCAGGTGCAGGTAAAGCTGCTGGTACCCCCACTCGGCATAGAGCGGAAGCTTTGCCAGGAGCCAGTCGAGTCGCTCGACCTGCCTGGCCAGATCCCACTGGAATGCGCGGATCATCCCTCCTCCCGCGCCTCCGACTGTGGCGAAAGGCGGCGGTCCAGCCATTCGAGGGCACCGGGCTCGTCGCGGAACACTCCATCCAGCTGGGCTTCGAACGCCTCGTGAAGGAGGGGTTTGAATTGTGGTCCCGACTTCAAGCCCCGCGAGATCAGGTGGCGGCCGAGCAGGATGGGCTGCGGCGGCTGGGTCCTGAGGGCGAGCGCCTGCGCCTGTGCGCGCATTTCCGCGATGAGGCGAAGGGAGCTGGTCGGCGCGATGGGCGGCCGACCGCGGGCGTCTGCCTCCATCACCTCGCACAGGTCCTCGATAGTCGCCGGGATGAGGCGTCGTGCCAGGCGCCGCAGCTGGGTGTCGGTATAGCTGGGCCGGCCTTCGTGGTGATGAAGCATGTGATGAACGACCAGCGTGCGGACCGGTTCGATCAGGTCCTTGGGTGAGCCGATGCGCTGCATAAACGTCTCCGCGAGCGGGCCCCCGGCCGACTCGTGCCCTGGGCTCACCCACCGCATCACCCCGCGCTTCTCGGCATATTGTGTCGTCTGGGGTTTGCCGAAGTCGTGTGCGAGCACGGCAAAGGCGAGGATCCGTCGGCGCTGTGGCGTCGAAGCCTTCCACCCGTCCGACGATGTGAGCGCGTCGAGACAATGCTGGGTGTGGACAAACACGTCGCCCTCCGGATGCCATTGGGTTTCCTGGGGCGTGCCGCGAAGCGAGGCGAGTTCGGGATAGTGCCGGATCCAGCCCGTCTGGGCCAACACCTCCAGGCCGCGGGAGGGGCGCACGCTCTTGACCGCCCACTTGTCCCATTCCCCCCAGACTCGCTCGAGCGGCAGCGTTGCGTGTTCATCCACCATGGTTGCGCACAGGTCGATCGTCTCAGGTGCCAGCTTGAATGAGAACCGCGCCGCAAACTGCACCGCCCGGAGCACGCGGAGCGGATCATCGACGAAGGAAGCTCCTGCGTGGCGCAGAATCCCGGCCCGGAGATCCTTCTCCCCCTCGAGTGGATCGATGAGCCCGCCTTCGAAGGGATCGAAGGAGATTGCGTTGACGGTAAAATCCCGGCGGGCCGCCGCAGTCTCGTCGTCCAGATTGGGTTCCGGATCGATTCTGAACCCCCGGTGTCCCGCGCCGATCTTCGATTCGCGTCGCGGAAGGCTGAAATCATAATCGGCCGCGCCCAGGCGGAGTTTGATCACGCCAAAGCTCCTTCCCACCAGGTCAGTGGCTCCAAACGGAGCCAGAGTCCGGTGCAGGGCATCGAAGTTCAGCCCTCCGACCTCGACGTCATAATCCTTCGCCTCGAGCCCGAGCAGCCAGTCCCGCACGCAGCCTCCGACCAGCCTTGGCCGGCCTCCGGAAGCATGGACCGCCTGGAGTACGGCTAGAAGCTCCGGCGGAATATTCATGCCGCCATCTGCACCCGAGGGGCCCGTCCTTGGCAAGGTCTCAAATTGTCGAATCGCCCCTGACGGCTCCGATCGCGGCCACTGCCCACCCGGCGAGAAGTGCGAGGCCTCCGAGCGGAGTCACGTAACCCAACGGCCTCCAGCCGGTGAGCGCCATTGCGTAAAGGGACCCCGAGAAGAGGATGATGCCGATCATCCAACACCAGCCAGCGGTTCGGGCCCTGCGCAGGCCCGCACCACCCGCCCACAGCACGGCCACGGCGTGGATCAGGTGGTAGAGCACCGCGGTGTGCCAGACCTCGGTCATGCCGGCGGCGGCCAGCGTGTGGGCGAGCGCGTGCGCACCGAAGGCGCCGAGCGCCACGCCGAGAAATCCGGCCAGGGCGCCGGCAAATACGAGCGGATGTCTCATGCCCTCTTGGTAGCCACTTTTCGGCGGAACGCCAGTGCCTGCGCAAGGTCAGAGGCCCGCCAGCATTAAACCTTGTTCTTTCCCGCGGAGCGCCCTTGCGTGCGAAGCCGGGCCCACACCAACATTCCATCGAATACCATGACCAAGTTTTTGAACAAGTCCGTGCTGCTCGGCCTGTTCGTCGCCGCGTCCTGCACCCTCGCTCGCGCTGATCAGACTCAGAGCTCGTATTCCGTCACGCTCGATTTCCCCTATACCAGCAAGTACGTGTTCCGTGGCCTTGAGCGCGCGAACGGGGCCCAGTCCATCCAGCCCTCCGTCGAGCTCGCCACCCGCGATTTCTATGCCGGGATCTGGAGCAACCAGCCGGTGACCAGGCACGCCGACAACGAGTTCGACTTCTACAGCGGCTACAAACTGAAGCTGGCCGACGCCTGGCATCTCGATACCGGAGCGACCCTCTATTATTATCCGGAGCTCGCCCGGGGTGCCGGCAGCAATACAACGACCGAGGGCTTTCTCGGCCTGGTTGGCAACTTTGCCGGGTTCGCCCCCGGCCTGTATTCGTTCTATGACTTCACGCTGCAGACGTTCACGGTTCAGGGACAGCTCGGGTACAGCGTGCCCATCCCTCAGGCGGGTCTGAGTGTGGATCTCTCCGCCTACGCCGGACACGTAAGCCCCAAGCATGGCGGCGATTATTCCTACTGGAGCCTCGGGGCCAACCTGCCGTTCCGCCTCAATGACAAGGCGACCTTTTACGTGGGTGTCAGCTACACCGACAACAATCTGGCGCTTGCGCGCGGGCACCTCGTGTCGTTTACGACCGGCCTGACGGTCGGCTTCTGAGGCTCGTGCACGCCCGCGTTTCGATCGCCGTCGACCGTGGGAAAAGAAAATCCATCAAAGCTATTGACAGACGACGAGCAGACTCTAGGTCTAGCCCTCTTTTCCCATGAAAACGTTCCTCGCGAAAAAGGAGACGCTCCCCCAACCGAAGTGGTATCTCATCGATGCCGACGGCGAGGTGCTGGGCCGTCTCGCGGTGAAGGCGGCCAACATCATTCGCGGTCGTAACAAGCCCTCTTACACTCCTCACGTCGATACCGGCGATTTCGTCATCATCATCAATGCCGACAAGGTCGCGGTGACCGGTCGCAAGGAGGAGGCCAACGAGTACATGAGCTTCTCCGGTTTCGTGGGTGGCGAAAAGTACCGCTCCCTCAAGCTGATGCGTGAGCGCCATCCCGAGTTCATCGTGGAGCACGCGGTCAAGGGCATGCTGCCCAAGAATCGCATCGCCCGCCAGATGCTGACCAAGCTACGCGTCTTCAAGGGCACCGCCCATCCGCACGAGGCCCAGAACCCGATCAAGATTTCCGTCTGATTTCGCCCATGAGCACCATCGCTGCCAACGTTTTCCTCGGTACGGGCCGCCGCAAGACTTCGACCGCCCGCGTCCGCCTCGTCGAAGGTTCCGGCAAGGTCGTCGTCAATGATCGCGACGCAGAAGCCTATTTCTCCAGCGAGAACGTCCTCAAGGCCGCCGTTGCTCCGCTCGTGACGGCGTCGCTTCGTGAGAAGATCGATGTCTTCGCGAACGTCGCCGGCGGCGGCATCAGCGGCCAGGCCGGCGCGGTTGCGCACGGCATCGCCCGCGCGCTTCAGAAGATGAACGCCGAGCTCCGTCCGTCGCTCAAGAAGGCCGGTCACCTCACGCGCGATTCCCGTGAGAAGGAGCGCAAGAAGGCCGGTCAGCCCGGCGCCCGCAAGCGCTTCCAGTTCTCGAAGCGCTGAGTCGGGAGCAGGTCCCAATTTGGAAGGCGGATGGCCCATCGGGTCGTCCGCCTTTTTGTTTTTCAACAGCGCCGCATGGCTCGCGCGAAGGAGCGGTGATGGAGGGCAGCGCCAATTTTGTGTGACGCGCCTCAATCGTGCTTGCAGTCCGCAAAAAATGCCCCTGCTTTCCTCTTACTTTTTGCCGCGGGCGGCTCGGGCGACAACATCGCAAGTCCCACAGCCCTAGCCGGAACCTTCGGCCAACTCCCGTCGAGTTATCATGATCGAATTCAGCTCCAAGATCCTCTTCGTCGGCTACGGCGCCGTCGCCGAATGCACCCTCCCCATCCTCTTCAAGCACATCAAGGTCGCCCCGAGGAATGTGACGATCATGGATTTTGAGGATCGCTCCGAGAAGCTGAAGAAGTGGACCGCCAAGGGCGTCCGCTTCGTGAAGGATCGCGTGACGGAGGACAACCTCGACAGCCTGCTGAGCAAGCATCTTGCGGCAGGGGATATCCTGATCGACCTCGCTTGGAACATCGACGCATGTGAGATCCTGCAGTGGTGCCACGACCGCGGCGTCCGCTACATCAACACCTCCGTGGAGCTCTGGGACCCGTATGCGGGCGCGCCCAACAAGCATCCGACCGAGCGCACGCTCTACTGGCGTCACATGAATCTCCGCCGGATGACCGCCAAGTGGAAGCAGAAGGGCCCCACGGCGGTGATCGAACACGGTGCGAATCCCGGTCTGATCTCGCATTTCACCAAGCAGGGCCTGATCGACATCGGACTGGCCGCGATCGCCGAGAAGAAGCTGAAGGCCAAACAAGCCGAGAAGGTCGGCCAGCTGATCAAGGACCGGCAGTTCAACCTGCTCGCCCAGGCGCTGGGGGTGAAGGTCATCCACTGCAGCGAGCGCGACACACAGATCACCAACAAGCCCAAGCAGGTCGACGAGTTTGTGAACACCTGGTCGATCGAGGGTTTCCGCGAGGAGGGCACGACGACGTCGGAACTGGGCTGGGGCACGCATGAGAAGTGGCTGCCGCCCTATGCGTACAAGCACAAGCAGGGGCCGGGAAACCAGATCTGCCTCGCGCGCATGGGCATGAACACCTGGGTTCGGTCCTGGGTTCCCAACTACACGATCCTCGGCATGGTCGTTCGCCACGGCGAAGCCTTCACCATCTCCGACCGCCTCACGGTGTGGGACGGCAAGAAGGCCGCGTACCGCCCGACCGTCCACTACGCCTACTGCCCCTGCGACGAGGCCATCAGCTCGCTCAATGAGCTGCGCGGCTACAACTACGAGCTCCAGCCGAAGCTCCGGATCATGAACGACGAGATCACGTCGGGCTCCGACATTCTCGGCGCCCTGATCATGGGCCACGCGTTCAACTCGTGGTGGATCGGTTCCGACCTGAGCATCGAGGAGTCGCGCCGCCTGGTTCCTCACCAGAACGCGACGACGATGCAGGTTGCGATCTCGGTGGGCG
>MLJW01000057.1_pt1 | contig 149988 bp, 142 predicted proteins | sample 888231 | NCBI WGS metagenome assembly MLJW01 (sample SAMN05788063, study PRJNA343431) | mine drainage metagenome | isolation source: sample collected from the inflow into an acid mine drainage treatment plant... | place: Germany: Lusatia, lignite mining district | reverse complement strand
TTTTGCTAAATCGATGCCTATCGTTGTAATATGTTTCATGACTTCCTCCCTCATTTTGATTGAATTCGCGAAAACTCAATCGTGGCACAATGATGCCGTTCCGAGTGGAGGAAGTCCCTATTATTCCATCAAGCGCGCCCCTTATGTCAAATGTTAGTCATCCACCTATGAGCGATGATTTTTCAGTAACAGAACACATCGACCCAAAGTCGGGATTTGCACATCGCATTTACAAATATAAGCGCAGAGAATGTCGCCGAGTACTCCTAGACTCAAGGCTTTGTAGTCAGCTTGCAGGGTACACGTTAATTGAAAAGGATCTTCGTAGCGTTCTGATATGGCTAAATGAAATAGAGGCTCGCCATACAGATGGGCCATCTCGTAAGGGGGAGCACTTCGCACGATCAACTGACCGTGCTACCTATAACGTGATTAAAGGGTTTTTCGTGGCCGCCATTACATTTTACGGCAAGTGCTTTTCCAAATGCGAAGGTCGCCCTGTGAAACTTGAACGCGCACAATTAGACGAACGATTTCATGCAATGCATGATGAGTGCATTGCCTATCGGCACAACTTCGCTGCGCATAGTGGAGCAAAAAAACTTGAGCACGTAGAAATTGTCCTCGTCTCTCCAGCCAAGCACAAAGACCAAGTTCCTTTCAAAATATATCGAGAGTTATTTCAGCCGGATCTGTTCTGGTCGTCATCGGGGGAAATTACTTTGATCGCACTTGTGGAGCATGTGCGATCCATCGCCAATGCAAAGGTCGATTTGCTCGCAGAGAAAATTCAACGGGAGGAGATTGTTCCAAATGCGAAGAAATATTGGAGAGCCAAATGACAGCTCAGCTTCGTAGATACCGTTAGAAAGTATACTGACATGTTGGAAAATACTAAAAATAGCCTGTGAATACTTGAGAACGATGCCCTGCGAGTCAATACCCGCGCGGCTTGCAGAGCATCTATTTTTAGGATTGGTGCTGCAGATTAACTAATCAAGGCCATAATTTCTTGCGGCTGGCTAATCAAGAAATCCGCACCCCACTCTTTCGGTTTGTCTAATACGCTTAAATAGCCATACATCGCCACTGCGGTGCGCATGCCTGCCGCGATACCAGCTTCAATATCACGTTGTGCATCGCCCACATAAATACAGTCAGTCGCTGACTTTTGTATGATGTCGCACGCCATTAACAAGGTATCGGGATGTGGCTTGGCGCGGGCGGCATCATCGCCACTGATAACGCAGGCGGCACGTTTGTCTAAGCCCATGGCACGCATCATCGGCACCGTAAACCGTTTAGGTTTATTGGTCACGATACCCCAAGGCAGGCCTTGATTTTCTATCATTGCCAGCAGCTCAGCCATACCATCAAACAGCGCAGGCGCATTGGCAAGCACTTGGTCATAAATTGCTAAATACTCGTCACGCTTTTCAATAAAACCATCATCGGCAGGCTTTAGATTAAAGCCTAACTCCAGCAATGCGCCAGTGCCATGCGAGGCTACTGGGCGTATCTGCGAGTGCAATAAAGGCTGCAAGCCGTGGCGTTCTAATTGTATGTTTAACGCCAAACCTAGGTCTGGCGCGGTATCAACCAAGGTACCGTCTAAATCGAATAAAATTGCGGTCATAGTGCTGATAATACGGTGTGCATCACATAATTGACGGACACATCATCACCCATGCTGTAGTGCTGTGTAATTGGGTTGTAGCTCATGCCACGCAAACCAGCGACATCTAAATCGGCCTCACGCACCCAGCGTGAAAGCTCAGATGGCTTGATGAATTTTTCGTAGTCGTGCGTACCCTTAGGCAACATATTTAACACATACTCTGCGCCAATGACTGCAAACAGATAGGCTTTTGGATTACGGTTAATCGTTGAGAAAAACACAGTGCCGCCCGGCTTTACCAATTTGGCACATGCATGAACAATGGAAGCTGGATCAGGTACGTGTTCCAACATCTCCATGCACGTCACGACATCAAAGCTAGCGGGGTGCTCTGCGGCTAACTGCTCGACTGAAATCAACTGATACGCTACTTTCGCGCCACTTTCCAGCTGGTGTAATTTAGCCACATTCAGTGCTTTTTCGCCTAAATCGATGCCAGTAACCTCTGCGCCCATAAAGTGCATAGACTCAGACAGAATACCGCCGCCACAGCCAACATCCAACACACGCTTGCCAGCTAAACTTACCGCATCATTGATATAAGCCAACCGTAGTGGGTTAATTTCATGCAAGGGTTTAAATTCGCTGGTTTTATCCCACCACTTATGGGCGAGCTCTGCAAACTTTTGCAGTTCGGTTTCATCTACATTCACTGTTTGTGTTTCCATAGTTTCGGTTGCCATGTCTTGATGATTTCCTTTAGTTCTGATGGTTCAATATTGGCATAAAGGCCATTGTTATAGCGCAACTCGCCAGCCACCCAAGTGTGCGTTACATGCTCACGACCGCAGGTATAGACCAAATGTGAAATTGGGTCATAGCATGGTGTGGTTTCTAAATCACTAAGCCTTACAGCTGCCAAATCTGCGCACTTACCTACTTCAATGGAACCAATTTTATGGTCTAGACCAAGTGCTTTGGCTGCATTCAAAGTTGCCATTTCCAGTGCCTGATGCGCAGGCAAAACAGAAGCATCTTCACTCATGCCTTTTGCTAATAATGCTCCCAAGCGCATTTCTGAAAATATATCCATACGGTTATTGCTCGCGGCACCATCAGTACCAAAACCAACATTAACGCCCGCAGCGAGTAACTTAGCTACTGGCGCCACGCCGCTAGCAAGCTTCAAGTTTGAAGTTGGACAATGCGCCACATGGCAGCCATATTCAGCCAACATTTCCATCTCATTATTGTGTAAATGTACACAATGCGCAGCAACAAAATTAGGCCCTAGCAAACCAAATTCCGCCAACCTTTGTAAAGGCCGTAAGCCATATTGTGCCTCAGACTGTGCGATCTCATCACGTGTTTCATGTAAATGCGTATGAATGCCCAGCCCCAACTGCTCAGCATAAGTAACAATGCTTTCAAAGGTTTGATTCGAGACGGTATACGGTGCGTGCGGTGCAATAGATGAAGTGATTAACGCATCATTACGCCAGCTATCATGCGCAACAAAACCTTTTTGCAAATAGTCATCGGCATCGCTGGCGTAGGCTGATGGAAAGTCTAAGACCACCAAGCCAAGATTAGCGCGCATCCCAGCTTGATTGGTGCTGATTGCCGCTGCTTGCGGATAAAAATACATCTCATTAAAACAAGTAATGCCGCCGCTTAGCATTTCGGCACAAGCTAGCAAGGTGGCATCTTGCACATAACGCTCAGAAACTACCGCATGCTCTGCTGGCCAGATATGGTTGTTCAACCAAGCCATCAGCGGCTGATCATCGGCCAAACCACGCATTAAACTCATGCCTGCATGTGTATGCAGATTAATCAGGCCCGGAATCAATACATGATCATCTAAACTTACTAGCTCTGCTGCCGTATATTTTTTTTTAGCCTCAGCCTGAGGCAGCAACTCGACAATAATGCCAGCTTGAATCACAACTGCATAATTTTCTAACAATGGCTGATCTGGAGCGACGGCGGCAATCCAGTGCGCCTCAATAACTAAATCAGCATGGATAGTAGAATGAGGTAAAGTGCTTAGGTTCGTCATAAGTTCATTTTACCAATAAAAAAGCCCTGCAAATACGCAGGGCTTTAGTTTTGCTTATTAAATTTACCAACTCTTTAAATAGTAGTTGGTAAATCTATTTGCTTAACTTATTTACAGCCTGACTCACGTTGTTTTTCAGCTGATATAACAACACGACGGTTAGGTTGTAAGCAACTAATCAAAGCCTTACCTCTAACACCATCGCAAGCAACAACTGGCTCAGACTCACCTTTACCAACAGCTTCTAAACGACTCTCAGCTACACCTTTTGAAACCAGATAAGCTTTAACTATCTTAGCACGGCGTTCTGACAGTTTTTGATTGTATGCTGCTGAGCCGATGCGATCAGTATGACCAGTTACCAATACTAGTTCAATGTCTGGATTACCGTTAATTTTAGCTGCAGTTTCATCAAGAAGTGGTTTAGAGCCTTCCTGTAGTTTAGCCTTATCAAAACCGAATAGTTTTTCAGCTGAAATAGTAACCGTTTCTAATGTTGGCTTACATGGTGCAGCAGCTGGCATTGGTTCTGGAGTTGGTGCTGGCTCTGGCGCAACGATAGGCGCTGGAGCTGGAGTTGGCTCTGCCACTGGCTCTGCAGCGGCAACTGGCATTGGTGCTGGCGCACCAAAACGGAAGATACCACCAAGATTAAATAAGGTATTACCAACTGTACCGCCCGCATCAAAAATGCCCGCGGCCTTAGCACTTGAACGCGTCCATTGATGGCGCAAATCAGCTTGTACACCAAAAGTATCATTGAATAAATACTGTGCACCTAAACCTACATTTGCTAACCATGATGTTTTGCTTTTATCTTGAATTGCAGGTACTGAGTAGTCAACATTGTTATGAGCTGCGCCTAAGCCAGCTAATAAGAATGGACGGAATTTATCTCGACTAAACATGTACAAAGCATCTAAGCCTAGTGTTGTTTGCTTGTAACGACCACCAGCACCAGCAACACCAGTATTTTGACTCACACTGGTATAACCTAGACCACCCTGAATATCCCAGCTTTCACTTAACTCTTTACCTAAACGAATAAAGCCACCAGCACCGTTATCAGCTTTTAAATCGCTATCTGTATCCATATAGCTTACGCCTGGCACTGCGTACCAAGCACCACGGTACATATCTTCTGCTGAAGCAGAAAATGCCGCCAGACCCAACGCTGCAGCCACTGCAATATTAATAAGATTTTTATTCATTTTTTTGACTCCTATTCAAATTCCAACTTAAATTATTAAGCATATAGCAAAATATTATAATAGAAACAATGAATAACACAACGTATAACACTATTTATACTTGAATTTATATGACTTTGGTTGCTTTATTACAACAAACATCAAAGTACATTGCGAATTTCCTTAATTTTTGCGCCATTTAAGCTTAACTGACGTCGATTTTCGGCACATACGCCCCCCCTAAAACCGATGTAGGTAGGATGCATTTTTTGCACAGTAGCCACATGCTCTAACCTCAAAGAACCAGCCAAGCCATATGACAACCCTAACGCCAGAATGCGTTGTGAAAAACTCATACGCTGCGCTTCTGAATAATAGTCTAGTAGCGTCGAGCCATTCTTTTTAGCAGTATCCAGCATGACTCCTATAAAACCAGCATTTTTTATGTCATCAATTAAACTCGTTGAGTAAGTATGTTCAGCAAACAGCACTGCAATCAGCTTTATGCCCTTTTGAGTAAGGCTTAGCAACACATCTAAACATGGCTGATAGTCATCTGTTTCAAAAAAACCAATTTTAACAATGTCTACCTTTGCATTTACCAATGCAATCACTTGCTGCAATATTAAATCTGGCTGCATAGGCAAATCGCCTATAGTCGCACTAACAAGCTTAATACCATTCACATAATCCACAACCGCCTGTATCTTTGATAATGGCAATGCACCTAATGCACCTGCAGCAGGATCCTTTAAGTCAATAATATCCGCACCATTTTCCAATGCAATTTGTGCTTCTTCAATGCTTGTAACGCTAATTAATAGTTGTGTCATTATGCTAAATTCTCTGCATTCAACGTAGCTTGATGGTTACTCACCGCTTCGGCTAACCACCCCCAAGCTTCTAACTCGCGCGGGCCCGCTGTTTTTTCTATTGCAATCGTCAGATAATCCATCTCTTGCGTGATCTTTTCCATCGGCAATCTTTTTAGACGACTCACCAATACCGCCAACTCAATCACTGCCGCTTGAGCGCGATTAAATCCCTGAAAGGCTTGGTGTTGCGCTTCATGCACCACCTGCATCAACAATTGTGGTCGTACATCATCTTGTTTGACTTCAACGAGTTTCAACTCTTTATGCGCCAGAGTATCTGCCAACCTGAAACCGTTCACTTTTTCCGCCGGAAGCAAACTCTCGACTACATTTTTCAGCCACGTTTCACGCCTAGTCAGCGCCCCAGCAAAAACGCGCACATCATCCGTTAAATTCATCACGGCACACTCTGTTGCCAAAATATTCTCTAGCGTCGTAGACGGTTTAAAAGGTGAAATGACAACCAAGTCATCCTGCATGCTGACACCAAAAGGTGTCACATGGGCATGACCCTGACTATCTAAGGTTGAAAGAATCGTTTCATAAATCATAGTGCTATTGCCCATCTCTTTCTTTGCGCTGCTTACTTTGTTTTTCTTTAATAGAGGCTTCGCGATGTGCTGTTTTTACAGCTTTATCGGCCTGTAAAGCATTAATACCCCAGTCTAGCTCCTGATCCTGCACGTAGCGTTTCTTAAGCTGCCAAGCAATCTGGGCACGCGCCAACTCCACACCTAAATAAAAAGCATGCGATGCATCATCATCGACTTTCAAATGTGAATAAAGCGCAAAAGGGTCAACAGCCTCATGAATACCATCACGATTATAAATATGCAGCCCAGATTCACTGACTTGAATACGAAAGCTCGGGTCTTTAATCTGTGCGGCAATTTCATTGATCTCATCTACAGAATACGTAAATGGTCGACGATCATGCAACCCTAACAAAGCATTACTATAACCACGCGGCAAGCGATCATCCAACTTGGCCGCATGCATCATACGCCTTGCCACATCAGCCTCAGCAACAGCATTCACCGCATGTGGGCTAACTGAGGTTGCCAACACGGCATGCACATCAAGCTCACTAATAATGCCAAATAACAATGCATTGATACCGGTCGTATCAGCATCCGTCAACTCCGTCAGATTGCCTATACCCATCATGATTTTAATGTCTGGGTATTTTTTACGTAACTTTTGGTAGCGCACAATCGAATCAGTTAAACCAAAATGAATTGGATCTAGAATCGCATCGGCAATAAAGGGCTTACCTGCTTTCAAGCACATTTCAATGGCACGATAAAGCGAAGGTAAATGATGTGGTTTAGCCGGAATCAGAATCGGCGTAGAGGCCACTTCATTCGCAATCCACAACGTTTTTTCGGTAAGGCTGAGTAAAAAGTCAGCGCCCGCATGCCCTGCCGCTAATAGGTCATTTGTATTCAGAGAGTCTACGCTGACTTGGAAATTCAACTCTTTAAGCGCTTTGATTGAGTCTACCAAATGTGGAAAAGGCACTGCTGGCAAACAACCCAAATCAATCACATTAGCGCCTTGTGCTTGGTATTGCTGTGCCTTCTGGATAATGCCAGCAACACTTAAGAACGGCGCATCCACGATTTCAGCAAAAATCTGTACGCTATATTGACTTAAATCTGGCTGCACACCAGCGTGGCCAAAGTATTGTGGCAAGTCTTTTAAATCATTAGGTCCACGCTCAACCGGAATGCCATATTGCGCCTCAAGTTGTAGCAAATCGCCTTGACAGAGGCCGGGAAGGATAATCTTATCGGCATCACCAGCTTCTTTTAGCCGACGAGCGATTAAATCCGGCGTCATCAGTGCAGCGACAGACACACCAATTTGCTGAACTCTATATTTGAATTGGGGGGATTTTGGATTACTTTGTACTTCTTCCAACACTTTATTCAAGCTTTTTTCTGCAAGCTTACCTGTTAGAAAAAGTAGGTTGGTAGCCACATGCTCAGCCATGCGCACGCAACTGATTGATAGACTGCAATCTAGCGTCAATACTAGCTCTCAAAGTCTGCATATCTGCGACGACTGTTGTCGCCTCAAAAGTTTTGATTTTAGCGACATTGTCTAAATCAATTTGACGTGGATAAACTTTAACTACATTGTCACGAGGCGCCTCTGATTCCAACTCAGGCGCAGTATCACACGCAAAAATAATGCTGGGAATGCGCGTTTTACCAGCTTGTGCGTACAGATTAGTGACTAAATTATCAGAAATACCATAGACCATTTTAGCAATGGTATTTGACGTTACTGGCGCAATCACCAAGCTATGGTAATGCCCTTGATAAAACAACTCTACAGGCACACTACTCGCGGTTTTATCCTGAAATACTTTGCCGACATTGTGTTTATAGCCGTACTGTTGCAACACTTCTGCTGCCGCCTTACTTAAGAACAAATCAACGTCATCCAACGTGTGAATAATATCGAGGCACTCTCGCAAATAATGACCTGAACCAGTAATTGCCCATGCTAATCGTTGCTTAGAATTACTATTCACACTTAAATATTCCCAGTCAAAACGCTACAGAAGTTTATGTAAAACAACTACCTATTAAGCAAATGGATGACGTAATACGATAGTCTCATCACGCTCAGGGCCGGTTGACACGATGTCCACAGGCACGCCACATAGGGCTTCTAGACGTTTTAGATAGTTTTGCGCATTCTTTGGCAAGCCATCCCAAGTTTTCACACCAAAAGTATTGTCATTCCAACCTGGCACTGTTTCATAAATAGGTTGGCAACGTGCTACATCATCTGCACCGATAGGCAACAAATCTAATAACTTGCCATCTAGTTGATAGCCCGTACAGATATTCAGTTCTTGAATACCATCCAGAACATCCAACTTGGTAATGCACAAACCGGTGAGGCCATTGATCCGTGCAGAACGACGCAATGCTGCAGCATCAAACCAACCGCAACGACGTTTACGTTTAGTTACTGTACCAATTTCTTGACCTTTAACCGACATCTGATTGCCTGGGCAATTATCAGACTCGATATCCAACTCGCTCGGGAAAGGGCCGCCGCCCACACGTGTGGTATAAGCTTTAGTGATTCCCAGCACATAGTGCAACATACTCGGGCCTACACCAGTACCCGCTGCAGCTTGTCCTGAAACACAATTACTGGAAGTCACGTAAGGATAAGTACCGTGATCCACATCTAACAATGTACCTTGCGCGCCTTCGAACAATAAGTTTTGACCCGCAGCATTTGCTGCGTATAGCGCAGCGGATACATCTGCCACTAGCGGTTTAATCAAGTCAGCCTTTTGTAGTGCTGAGTCTAGCTGCTGGTTAAAATCAACCGCTTCTGCGCCCAGATATTGGGTTAGCACGAAGTTGTGGTAATCCAGAACATCACGTAATTTCTCACCAAATTGCTCAGGATAGAACAAGTCATACAAACGCAATGCGCGACGTGCGACTTTATCTTCATAAGTTGGGCCAATACCCTTACCTGTAGTACCAATCTTCTTATCTGCGCCACGTTTTAATTCACGCGCTACATCTAAACGCACATGATAGTCAAGGATTAATGGGCAGCCTGGACTCACTTTTAAACGGCTTTTAACTTCCAAGCCATCTTTCTCTAATGAGTCAATTTCATGCAATAAATGACCAGCATCCAGCACAACGCCATTGCCAATATAACAGTTCACGCCAGCACGGACGATACCTGATGGCACTAAATTTAACTTGTATACGCGCTGATCATTACCTTGACCTACAACCAGCGTATGGCCTGCGTTATGTCCACCTTGAAAACGTACCACACCTTGGGCATGATCGGTAAGCCAATCCACAATCTTGCCTTTACCCTCATCGCCCCACTGCGTACCGATTACAACGACATTTTTCGCCACTAGATTTTTTGCTGCATTGTTTGCCATAACGTTAACTTTATCTTTTGAGTTTTAATATTTTTTTCAACTTGACAAGAATAGCCCTCACACAGGAGTCTTCTACATCACTAGGAATAATTAGGTTGTTATATACTTTTTTCTATATCAACCACATGCCAGCCAGAATTGTAATGCACTAATTTTCTATCACAATTTAATTCATGATAGCTAAACTGACCAAGGCTTTCTTCGCCATTAGTCAACCCTTGCACGACAACACAACCCTCTGACCTGAGCACATCAATTTTAGAGGCCAGAGTTTGATCATCTGAAACGGGGGCGAATATTGCCATTGAGGCTTTTGCTGGCGGTAATGCCGTTACAATTCCACGCAGATCCATGCTGAATCCCGTTGCTGGACGCGCGCGACCAAATGAAAGGCCGACTTCATCGTAACGTCCACCCAATGCCAGTGGCCCTTTATAGCCTTTAGCATAGGCTGCAAACACCATGCCACTATGGTAATGATAACCACGTAACTCGCTCAAGTCGTAGCTAACGGTTACGCCCATACCTCCTAATGCTATGCCCGCTTGCGATAAGCTTTCCAAAGCATGACGCATAGCTGGTGTATCAGGTAAAACCTTTGCAGCCGTTTCCAATATGGTTTTATCACCATTTAGCGTTGTCAAATGCAGCAATGCTTCACGCGTTACTTTATCCAAACCACTCGCCAATGATGCAACCGCAGATTGGTCTTTACTTTGTAATGCTACATATAAATCTTGTTCGAGCTGTGGGTCAATTTGGCTAGATTCAATCAAACTACCAAATACATTCACATGACTAAAGTCGATATGCACTTGAGGAATGCCAATCGCTTGCAAGCCTTTAATCAACAAACGTTGAATTTCAATGTCACTGGCAACACCTGCATGACCGTACAACTCTGCACCCAACTGTAATGGCTCTCGCGTTTGCGCCAAACCATCTGGCTTAGTGCGCAACACACTGCCGGCATAGCATAAACGGGTAATGCCTTGCTGATTTAACAAATGTGCATCAATACGAGCCGCTTGCGGCGTCATATCCGCACGCACCCCCATTAAACGCCCAGTCAGTTGATCAACCACTTTAAATGTAGCCAGATCCAAATCATGACCAGCACCAGTAATCAATGACTCCATATATTCGAGCATTGGTGGAATGACATATTGATAACCATGCACTTTGAACAAATCCAATAGTGTACGGCGTAGAGTTTCAATGCGAGCGGCTTCAGCAGGCAAGACATCTTCAATATATTCGGGGAGTAACCAGTTATGCATGAGCGCTTCTATACATGTTTAATTTTAATTTAAGGCGTAATTGTAGCGACCGCTTTAGCTACTTTTTCGTCTTTCCATATTTTTGGTGTACTAGGCGCTGTCGCAGGAAGCACTGTTGTGCCTAAACCATTAGCACCCAACTCTACCATTTCACCTTGCGTATTTGTTACATACACACCTTTACCTGACAACATTACGACATCCAAACCATTTTCGGTTAAACCGTAACCACCCCAAAAATCAGTCCCGCGTACACCAATCGTTGCTAATGCCGTTTTCACCTCATAACGATGCGACCCGTGAGTCATCGTACCAGTAACTGCTCGAAATGCACCTTTAATTAGCTCAAACAAAGCCACATTAGGCTTATCTTTATACATCTCATACTCGGTCACGACAAACACACTGTCTTTACCTACTGTAATCCTAGAAACATCTCGAAAAGCCAACTGAAGAACACTAGTCTTATCAGTGCGATAAATATCACCCTTACAGATTACTATACCTTCATTTACATCAACGATTCGACCTGCACGTTCAACCGTTGCACTCCCATGTAAAGAGTCAACCTTACCTAAATTACAGGACTCAGCTAAAGTAAGTTGCGAAAATCCTAGCAAGGAAATTAAAAAACAAAGTTTCCACCACATTATTTTGCTACCCAAAAAAGTATCAAGCCAATGACGATAGACATTAAGCCCACAAAACGCAATTGCCCATCTTTCAGTTCTATCATTCGCCTAAATGTATCGCGCCACGCTTGTGGCAGTAGTAACGGTAGTAAACCTTCCAGCACCAGCATTAACGCCAATGCAGTAAATAAGCTACTTTTCAAAATACATCTACTTATGTTATGTGCAGTTTACTTGCGCACCGGACTACGCATATACTTGAAGAAATCTGATCCTGGATCAAGCACCATGACATCACTCTTGTTCTTGAAGCTGTTTTTATAAGCCTCTGTACTACGGTAAAAAGCATAGAACTCAGGATTTTTGCTATATGATTGATTGTATATTTCAGAGGCAATAGCATCACCCTCGCCTTTCGTTTTCTGTGCATCACGGAAAGCTTCTGCAAGAATCACTTCGCGCTGCTTATCGGCATCTGCACGAATTTTTTCAGATGCAGCGGAACCTTCAGACCTTAATTGATTTGCAATTCGTTTACGCTCGGCAATCATACGGTCATATACGGATTTACTAATATCATCTGAATAATCAACGCGCTTGAGACGGACATCCACTACTTGTATGCCAATTTGACGTGCTTCCAAGTCAGCTCTTTTACGTAAGTTATCCATAATTACAGTGCGCTCACCCGCAATTACCTCATGCACAGTACGCTTACCAAACTCATAGCGAAAACCTGCATTCACTACTTTTGCCAAACGATCTTCTGCTGCAGCCTCACCACCCTCTTTAATAGACACGTAGTATTTGGCAGGATCAATAATCCGCCATTTAATAAACGAATCGACCATCATGTATTTATTTTCACTGGTATTAAACTTGGCTGGTTGCTCCCAATCCAACGTGACAATGCGATTGTCAAAATACTTCAAATCATCAACCAACGGTACTTTAAAATAAAGACCTGGAGATTTTTTGACAGATACAATTTCGCCCAAACGTTTTACCACAACAAACTGTGTTTGATGCACGGTAAATACAGATGTTGATATCAATAAAATTGAAACGATAGCAATAATCAGAACACGACTTAAATTTTTCATTGATGCCCCTTACCTACTTTCTCTGTCACGGCTACGAAAAGCATCGCGACTGCGCTCAGTTGTAGCAGCATCTGGCGCCGCAACAACGGGTGGATTAGCTGAAGGCACAGGTTGCGATATCGCATTGCCTGTAGCATTGATCAATTTATCAAGCGGTAAATACAGCATACTATTCCCCGCTTTCTGATCAACCATCACTTTACTTACACTAGACAGAATCTGCTCTTGCGCATCCAGATACAAACGCTCACGAGTCACTTCTGGTGCCTTATTATATTGCGCTAGTATCTGATCAAAACGACTAGTATTACCTTTGGCCTCATTTTCCATTTTAAGCTTATAACCTGCAGCCTCAGCTAACAGCCTTGATGCTGCGCCACGCGCTTTAGGAATCACGTCATTAGCGTAAGCTTGACCTTCATTTATTTGGCGCTGATTATCCTGATTGGCTCGGTTTACATCTTCAAACGCTTCTTGCACCTGCTCAGGTGGCTGTGCGCCCTGCAAAGAAACACTAGTGATTTTTACACCAGTTTTATAACTATCTAAAATAGCCTGCATACGCTCAGATGTGTCTGCCAGACCTTTTTGGAGCAAGTCATCTAGCTTGCTTTTACCTACAACTTCACGAATAGCACTCTCTGCTGCTGACATCACAGAATCATCCGTCGACCGATTATTAAACAAATAATCTTTTGCATTTTTTAATTTATATTGCACAGCAAACTGCAAGTCGATGATATTTTCATCTTCGGTCAACATTAAAGCCTCTTTAGGCTGCTTAATCTTCCCGCCATCACCATCACTTCTATATCCCACCTCAAGCCGACGCACCTGCTCCATATTAACCACATCTACAGTCTCTATAGGATATGGAAAATGCCAGCGAGGGCCAGGTTCAGTTGTTTCCACATACGCACCAAAACGCTGCACAACGCCTAGAGAGCCTTGATCAACAATATAGAATCCAGTAGCGAACCAAATCAAAACGACAAAAGCGATTATAGGTAAAACAGGCAAATTCATTTGCCCTGCACCTGCTCTGTTTGGCTCATTATTAGGTTGAGTACCGCCTCCTTTACCAAACAAGGCATTTATTTTGCGACTTAAATCACGCATCACCTCATCTAAATCCGGAGGACCGTCATTATTACGTTGCCCCCAGCCAGGAAATTTAATCATTCGACACTCCAAAAAGACTTAATCATTTTAAATATTTAGTGCGATCTTCATTCTCAATAGCACCCTAAACTTGACGTAACAACAAATAAAGTACAAATCGCACAAGCTAAAGCGATTGTGTACGGATGCATCTTGTTAAGCATAAGTACTTTCTTCAGTGTTTAATTGTTGCAAATACCGATGATGCTCTGCCATAGCCGTTCTTAGCAAATCGACACCTTCACCAGTTTTAGCTGATATATGTATAGTTGCAATTCTACCATACTCGTCACGGCTAATGGCTGGTAGCAAGCCTGCCCTATCTATCTGGTTGTGCACTAGAATCTGCGGCACATTAGCGGCCCCAATTTCATGAAGTACCTTATTCACTTGTACTATTTGCTCATCACGGTTGCTACTCGCCGTATCGACTATGTGCAGCAACATATCGGCCTGAGCTGCCTCTTCAAGCGTCGCTCCGAAGGCTTCGACTAACGCGTGTGGCAAATGCTTAATAAATCCGACAGTATCAGACAGCACAACTGAACCACAATCCGGAATGAAGATTTTATGCGTTGTTGTATCCAGTGTAGCGAACAACTGGTCAGCCGCATAAATATTGGCTTTTGTCAGCCGATTAAAAACTGTCGATTTACCTGCATTAGTATAGCCGACGAGCGAGACCGTCATTACGTTAGAACGCTTACGCGCCCGACGCTGCATACCGCGCTGCGCTTTTAACTTAAGCAACTTCTCTCGAAGCTGCTTTACGCGTATACGTAACATTCGGCGATCAAGCTCAAGTTGAGTTTCGCCTGGCCCACCACGCACACCAATACCGCCCTTTTGACGCTCTAAATGCGTCCACCCACGTACTAATCGCGTAGAAAGATGCTCAAGCTGCGCCAACTCAACCTGTAACTTACCCTCATGACTTTGTGCACGCTGACTGAATATATCCAGAATCAAACCCGTTCTATCAACCACTCGCGCCTGTAACAGTCGTTCTAAATTGCGCTGCTGTGAAGGAGAAAGATCATGATTAAATACTGCGATATTTGATTCACAAGCTTGCATCATTTGCAGCAATTCATCGGCCTTACCGCTACCAATAAAAAACTTCGCATCCGGCGTTGAACGCTTACCTTCTATTGTGCCACGTATAACCAACCCTGCACTTACGCTCAGTTGGCGAAGCTCATGTAAGCTTTCTTCGTAATCACCGTCGCCGAAATCCACGCTTACCAAAACGGCCGCTTCGCCGCCACTAGGTCTTTCAAACAAGTCTTTCAACGTTTATTCATCACCTTCTGACATTGGAACATTGACCATGCGCGCTGGAACAATCGTTGAAATCGCATGCTTGTACACCATTTGAGTCACTGTGTTTTTAAGCAAAATCACATATTGATCAAATGAATCAACCTGACCTTGTAATTTAATACCATTGACGAGATAAATTGAGACTGCGACATGCTCTTTACGCAGCGCATTTAGAAATGGATCTTGTAGCATTTGCCCTTTTTGATGCATGATGCCTCCTATTGCTTGGAGTTAAATAAAAATACCATAGTGCACGACCAAATTACCGACACTACTCTCGCTAAAACCGAATGCGAGACCAAAATAGGTATCACACTCAACTTCAACTCTGCTGCCCAAACTAGGACTTAGTTCACCAACAATAATTCCAAGGTGAGGCCTATGTTTATTATTTCAAGACCTAGAACACTTCAAAAGTGAATCTACTTCAATACTTGTTCAATTCTTGCCAACACTTCATCCTTACCCAACAAAGCCATTACTTGGTCAATACTAGGCGACTGGGCAATACCTGTCAGCATCACCCTTAGCGGCATTGCAACCTTTGGAAACTTCAACTGACGCTGCGTTACCACCTCATTAATTGCATGATGAATAGACTCTGCCTGCCAATCCGCAGCCTTTAACAATTCAGCTAGCGCGGCGATTACTGGCTTAATATCATTCGTCAAATGTTTCTCAGCTGCAGCCGCATCCATTACCGGTTTTTGATAAAAATAAGCAATATTAGTCGCAAGCTCATTCAGCGTACTGACACGCTCTTTATATAAATTAATGACCGCCAATAAATTCGGTTGCTCACTTACATTGGCACCCAACTTAACCAATCGTTGCGTGATATCCGCAGCCAAAGACTCCGCGCTAGCCTGCTTGATATAATGCGCATTGATCCAGTTAAGCTTCTCGGTATTAAACTGCGCAGCTGATGGTGTAATGTGATCTAAATCAAACCACTCGCAGAATTGCTGCATGCTAAAAATCTCATCATCGCCATGACTCCAACCCAAACGCGCCAGATAATTCAGCACAGCCTCAGGCAGATAACCATCTTCGTGATATTGCATCACACTCACGGCACCATGACGTTTAGACAATTTCTGCCCATCATCACCCAGAATCATCGACAAATGTGCATATTGTGGAATCGTTGCGCCCAACGCCATTAGCATATTGATTTGGCGCGGCGTATTGTTAACATGATCATCCCCGCGTATCACTTGCGTAATGCCCATCTCCCAGTCATCAACTACAACGCAAAAGTTATAAGTTGGCGTACCGTCACCACGAGCGATAATTAAATCATCGAGCTCCTGATTTGCAATACTAATTTCGCCTTTAACCAAATCATTCCACACAACATTGCCTGATTGTGGATTTCTAAAACGGATTACAGGTGAAACATCTTGCGGTGGCTGCGGCAGAACTTTGCCAGTCTCTGGACGCCAGCGGCCATCATAACGAGGCTTAACACCCTGCTGCATTTGGTTTTCACGCAAAGCATCCAGCTCTTCTCTGCTGCAATAGCAATAATAAGCATTGCCTTCATCCAGCATTTTCTGAATCACTTCTTTATAGCGATCCATACGTTGCATTTGGTAAAAAGGGCCTTCATCGTAATCCAATCCTAACCAATGCATACCATCTAATATTGCCTGCACCGCTTCAGGTGTGCTCCGTGCGACATCAGTATCTTCAATACGCAGAATAAAATCACCCTTATGCTTTTTGGCAAAAGCCCATGAAAATAATGCGGTACGGGCACCGCCGATATGAAGAAAACCTGTTGGACTTGGAGCAAAACGTGTGCGAACGATCATATTGAATTGTAATTATTAATAACGATATAATTTTAACATGGCTAAGTGTTTAGCTCTAAGATAATCATGTTTTATCTAGCATTAGATTAAGCAATTGCATACCTCCAGAGATAAAAGAAATCAGCCATTATCAAATACAGCTTGATACAAATATTCAAATTAAATAATCAAGTGAACAAAGTTGCATATAAGCGAGTCAATCTACACAATGCAACTTGGCATACTACTTGCTTAGATACACAATATGTCCGACCAGACATCAAACCCAAAGAAATCAATGCAATTCATTCAAAATATTTTTAAAAAGTTCTCACAATCCGAGAAAGTTGAGACTTTCTCTTGGTTAAGTGAGCTAAAGGGGATGGACGATGTCTCTGCGATTAAGTTTTGTGCTGAAAAATTAAATGCTGATTTTCAAAAAAACGTTTTTAATGGTGAGCAAAATCTCAATAAATTATTTCAAATCGATGAAAAGACCCACACCATTGTCGAAAGAATAACAACGCACTACGTCAATATAGATCACATTAATACTGAGCTTGAAGAGCGCATTGAAAATACCGTGTATTTATATCATCGCCAGTTATTTTTAATTTATCTTCACTTAATCGAAAACTTGGTTTTACCAAATCACGATGCGCTTCCAACAATGCTGGCACGTGCAATTAGCAATGCAACACAGATGATCAAATGGCGTTATTACAGCTACCAGAGCGCTCCAGCTAATGTGTGGTTACAACTAGCAAAGCTGTATATGGTTGCAGAACAACGATTGCTGCTTGACGATAGCATAGAAGCTTATATAGACCAAAAAACTAAAAAAATCTCAACAGCCTATATTGAGGCATGTATGCTGGGAACGCTGGAAAGCTTAAGTTTAAAATGCCAACAAATTGAACTGGCAAGCAACATGCTTGCCGCTTGGGCAGAAAAAACAACTATCGATAAAATTTACAATGAAGAAAAGCATCTATTTTTCGTAGATACTGTTAGCAACACCTCTGCAAAACGTATTAGAAACTTCAAACCTGCGGATACTTATCGGTACTGGTGTTTTGATGATTTCAACATCAACATCGAATTATGCCTATCACTGATTGAATTCAACATTGTTCCCCAACAACACACTGTAAAAGAATTTATCAAAAATCCTTATGCTTTATCAACCTTGGAAGTTTTACGCACAGAGTGGTCTCGCCTTGAATATAAGCGGCAACGTAGATCCGAAGATCGATATCAAACGGCAAAATTAGCGACTACAGCTTTTGGCTTTGAAGAGGCCTGCTATCAAATAGAAATAAATGAAAAGAAACAAATGCAAGGCAGAAGAACATCTACATTAAACGATAACATTCGGAATGAGAAACCTACTTTTAATCGCCAAACTATAGGCTTTGCTGACCCGAACATTATCTATATGGACTTGGGTGAAAGCGACTCAAACATTGTCGATGAAAGCAGCAAAGGCTTAGGTTTTCATATTAGCAAACATGCAAATGAAGTCAGTCTAGGAATGATGGTCTGTATCACGGTAAAAGAAAAAGAAAGTATCACTAAGATCGGTACTATTCGCAGCATCAGACCAATTGCTGGCGGCAAATTACACATTGGCGTTGAGGTATTTAGCGCATCAGCCATTCGTGTAGAGGCTACAGCCATGAGTCTAAACGTTGCGCCACACATTACAAAGGGATCCGATGCTGCGATTGAGTTTACAAAAGCCGTCACTACTGGTTTTGCTTGCTTATTTCTGCCTAGAGAAAGTAATATTTCCATGCAAGAAACACTCATTTTTCCTAAGTATCAGTTTAATAAAAACGAGTTATATAAGATCAATATCTCAGGTAACAGCAAAGTAATCAAATCAAATGACATTCTTGAGCAGCGAGAGGATTGGGTTCGCACAACTTTTGCTCAAGCATCTTAGCCATAAAACACTTTTCGACAACGCGTGTAAACACGTTGTCGAAATAAAAACAGAATCACATCTTATGACAATATCAACATTACTGAACAGTCGACTGCCAGCCACCGCCCAATGCCTTAAACAGTGCAACTGTCGCAACCAGCCTAGCCTGACGAGTCTGTATAACAGCTAAAGCTGCATCGTTGTAAACACGTTGTGCATCAAGCACATCGAGATATGCTGAGTAACCAGACTGATATCGATTCTCAGAAATCTGTAATGCCTTTTTAGCAGATGCTTCACTCCGACTAAGTGCAGTTTCACGCTCGGTATTTTGCCGCAAGTTCACAAGCGCATCATTTACCTCTCTAAAAGCACTTTGCACAGAACCTTCATAAGTGGCTAATGCCTGCTTTTGCTTAGCACTAGCTTGATCTACTCTTGAATTCAATCGACCTGAATCAAAAATCGGTAAATTCAAACTTAACCCACCAGACCAGATACGTGCTGCAGATTTCAGCACATCGCCTAACGCTAAACTCTCGCCACCCAAATTCGCGGTAAGCGAAATGCTAGGATATAAGGCCGCTTTAGCCACACTAATATTAGCATTAGATGCAATCATCAACTCTTCTGCCTGACGCACATCTGGCCGCGCTTCCAATAAACTTGAAGGCAGTCCTGCTGGTGGCGTTGGTGGAATTGGCAAAGCATTAATATCAGCAGAGGCCAAATTTAAGTCCAAAACCCCAGTTAACACTGCCAGTTGATGCAAGTTTAAAGCTCTTAAGCGATTCAATTCAAGCAATTGCGCACTCAAATTTGCACTTGCTACGTCTGCTTGATCCACGTCCAATGCAGAAGCGACACCACCTTCCAAGCGACGCTTAGTAAGTGCCAAGCTTGCATCTCGACTTTTCAAACTATCTTGGGTGATTGCAATTTGTGAGTCCAAACTTCTTATCACCAGATAATTACTAGCAACCAAACTAGATAACGAAAGCGCTACAGTATCTTTTGCATAACGCGTAGACAAAGCTTGAGCACGCGCAGACTCTTTAGCACTTCGCAACTTGCCCCAAAAATCAATTTCAAAAGATGTCCCTAGTTGTGCTTTAAAGTTATTGCGTGGATTACCTCCAAAAATAGGATTAGCACCTGCTTCCGTAACTCGAGTACGACTACCCGCCATGTTCAAATCCACTTGCGGTAGTAGTGCAGCCCCCACTTCACGTGCTACAGCATCAGCCTCTTCAATTCTAGCTACCGCTAATTTAATGTCGGTGTTGTTTTGTAAGGCTTTGCTCACCAAATCATCAAGTACTTGATCATTATAAAGCGCCCACCAATTGCTTTGAACCTGAGTTCCGGCCTGTACTTGCGTTGTAGTTTCAGTATATTGTGCGGGCACATCCAATTTTGGTCGCTGATAGTCAGGCAAGAGTGATTGGCATCCTGCAAGTGACACTAACGTTACGGCCAAAGAACCAATTTTAAAATAAGACATTACACCGTTTCCTCAGGATTTAATTCAGACTTGCCTTGCATTGGCTTATCTACGCTAATATCTTCGCCATGATGCTTTCTATCAACATGCGTATTACTTAACCAAGTAAAAAATAATGGTATAAATATCGTGGCAACGAAAGTGGCCAACAACATGCCACCAAACACCCCAGTACCCATTGATCTACGTGCTGCAGCACCTGCACCGGTAGCCCATACCAAAGGCACGATACCCAACACAAATGCCATGGAAGTCATCACAATTGGCCTAAATCTCATTCTGGCAGCTTCCAGCGCCGCTTGTGCCACAGGCATACCTTCTTCCATCTTTTGGCTGGCAAACTCCACAATCAAAATCGCATTTTTTGCAGCCAAACCAATCAACGTAATCAAGCCAATTTGAAAGTAGATATCATTTGGCATACCACGTACCAACACAGCAATCAACGCGCCAGCCAATGCAAATGGCACAGCCATAATCACGGCAAGTGGTAAAGCCCATGTTTCAAACTGAGCGGCTAAAATCAAGAACACCATGATGATTGCAAATCCAAAAGCAAAAATCGCTGCTGAACCTGTGCGCTTCTCTTGATAGGCCTGGCCTGTCCATGCAATCTGATAGCCATCCGGCAGATTTTGTGCCGCGATTGTTTCAACCAACTTGATAGCATCACCAGAGCTAACGCCTGGCGCACCGCTACCTAACACCTTGGCAGAAATCAGACCATTGTAACGTTCCAATTGCTCTGCACCCACGACGCTGCTCACCTTGCTTAATGCAGAAAGTGGAATCATTTGGTTAGTGTTAGATCGCACATAAACTTTACCTAAGTCTTCAGCTTTCATGCGGTACTTAGCCTCAGCTTGCAACTGAACACGATAAGTACGGCCTGACTTATTAAAGTCATTTACATACAATGAACCCATCGTGCTTTGTAAGGTAGCGTAAATATCTGCTACAGGCACACCCAGTGAAATGGCCTTAGCTTCGTCAACCTCTACGAATAACTGCGGTACTGTTGGGTGGAAGAACGTATTAATTTGAGTTAAACGCTTCTCACTTCTCAATGCATCTACAAAATTATTCACTACCACTGCAAGGTGCTTAGGGTCTGTGTCACTGCGACTTTGAACATAAACCTCAAATCCGCCGGCACTACCCAAACCGCGAATTGCTGGTGGATTAAACGCAATGGCCATACCATCAGGTTGCATCATGCCGATACCAAATAGCTTTTTCACAATGTCACCAGCAGTTGTTTTACGATCCGCCCACTCCGTCAAACGCACAAACATGGTTGCCGCACTGGTTTTATTACCACCACCTATCAAGTCAAAACCATTCACAGTAAACTCGTGCCAGACTGCTGGATCTTTTGATATTGCAGAGCGTACAGCCTCCGTAGTCTTAGTTGTGCGACTTAATGTTGCGCCATCGGGCATAATCACAGCAGTAACCACGTAACCTTGATCTTCTGCCGGCACAAAGCTACCTGGCACAGTTCTCAACAGCATGACAACCAACACAATAATTGCACCAAAAACTAAAGTACCAATAATTTTATGATGCAAAGTTAAATTCACTGTAGATGTATAAAAGTTAGTGAATCGTCCAAAAGCACAGTTAAATGGTTTAAAGAATGCAGATTCACCATGTACTGATTTCAGTAGAATCGCACATAAAGCTGGGGTAAGCGTTAACGCTACAATGCCAGAAATAACAACTGCCACAGCTACAGTAACTGCAAATTGACGATACATCTCTCCAGCAATACCGCCCAAAAATGCTACTGGTACAAATACCGCACACAGCACCAGGACAATAGCCACCACGGCAGCAGACACTTGCTCCATAGACTTGATGGCTGCCTTAATGGGTGATAGTTTTTCTTCCGTCATCAATCGTTCAACGTTCTCTAGCACTACAATCGCATCATCCACCACAATCCCGATGGAAAGTACCATGGCGAATAACGTGAGGGTATTAATCGAAAAGCCGAACAACCATAGACCGGCAAAGGTACCAACCAGTGAAATTGGAACAGCAATCAGTGGAATCAGTGTAGCGCGCCAGCTTTGCAAAAACAAAAAGACAACAAGTACAACTAGCACCATTGCCTCACCTAGTGTTTTCACGACCTCTTTAATAGATGACTTAACAAAATCACTGGTATCGTAAGGCACTTCCCAATCTACGCCCTCTGGAAAGCGTTGCTTCAACTCAGCCATTTTGGCCTTGATTAATTGTGCGGTGTCTAATGCATTTGCACCCGTTTGCAAGAAAATAGGAATGCCTACACCAGGCAAACCATCTAATGAAGTACGTACGTTATAACTCTGCGAACCCAGTTCGATACGTGCTACATCCTTCAGATGGAGCACACCACGTGGTCCTTGCGCACGAATAATAATATTGCCGAACTCTTCAGGCTCAATCAAACGTCCTTTAGCCGTCACTGTATAAACTAGCTGCTGACTTGATGGCGAAGGTTCCTGACCAATCTTCCCTGCTGCATACTGCGCATTTTGTGCTCGAATTGCATCGGCAACATCAGTAGTGGTGATACCAAGTTGTGCCATACGATCAGGACGTAACCAAATACGCATAGAATAATCTTGCGCACCAAAAATTACAGCATCACCCACACCTTGAATACGCTTAATCTCATCAAGCACATTGAGAGTAGCGTAGTTACTTAAATACAGCGGATCATATTTTTTCTGTTTATCCGTTAGCATCACTACAAGCAGAATGTCATTCGAACGCTTTTGTACCACTATGCCAGTGCGGCGAACCTCATCCGGCAGCCTTGGTAAAGCAATATTAACGCGGTTACTTACGTTAAATGTTGCCTGATTAATATCTGTACCAACTTCAAAGGTAGCAGTAATCGTCAAGGTGCCGCTTGAGTCTGCACTTGAGTTAAAGTATAGCAACCCCTCAACACCACTCAATTGCTCTTCAATTGGTGCGGCAACTGTTTTAGACAACGTATCAGCACTAGCGCCTGGGTAAGTTGCTGTTACTAACACGGTCGGTGGTGCAATCTGAGGATACTGCGCAATCGGCAATTTCAATGCTGCAGCCAAGCCCGCCAACACAATGATGATGGACAAAACGCTGGCAAAAATAGGCCGAGTAATAAAAAATCTGCTCATATAATTCTCTCTTGGCTTATTTTGTAGATTTAGCTATACCATCAGCCGCCGCTGGGGCAACCTTAGTATCTAACGGATGAGGTGCAACCTGAGCGCCTGGACGCAATTTAATTACATTATCTACAATGACCTTTTCACCTGCATTTAACCCACTCAACACCACCCAATCTTTACCCACCCAATCACCAACTACAATAGGTTGTATCGTAGCTTCATTCTTATCATTCACTACATATACAAACTTGCCTTGATCATTGCTCATCACAGCCACTTGCGGCACCACAAATACACCATCCTTCTTGCCTGTAGTCACACGAATTCGCACAAATTGGCCTGGCAATAAGCTTTTATCTGCATTTTCAAAAGTAGCTCGTAATTGCTGCGTACCCAATTGCGGGTCGATACCACTGGCAGCAAAATTCATCCTCCCTTTTGCCTTATACTCCTGCCCGCTTGGCAATATCAATGTTACATCCTTCACACTTGCCTCCGACAAATGTCCGCCCAACTGCGCAGACTCACTATCAGACAAGCTAAAACGTACCCATATTGGAGAGATTTGACTAACCTTAGTTAGCAAACTGCTATTAGCACTCACCAATGCGCCTTCAGAAAGTTCAAAACGCCCTGCGATCCCGGATAATGGAGATACAACCGTGGTGTAAGACAAATTAAGCTCAGCTTCACGAACACTAGCCTCAACCTGCGCCAAACTCGCATGCGCTAATGCATTGTCTGAAACGGCATTATCAGCCTCACGTTGACTAATAGATTGTGTTGTCAACAAGCCCTGTAAGCGCTGAGCCTCACGTTGCGTTTGCTCAACCTTGGCCTTTTGTTGCGCTAATTGTGCTTTAGCATTTTCCAATGCAATTTGATATGGTGCGGGATCAATCAAAAACATCGCCTGACCAGCTTTTATCGGAGCGCCTTCTTCAAACAATTTTTTAAGTAGAATACCTCCAACACGAGGACGAATTTCCACCTCTTTAGCACCCTCAGTTTGAGCCACAGCTTCAGCGCTAATCGGCACACTGGTTGGCTGCAGATCAATGATACTTACAGGCATAGCCGGCATTTTTCCACCACTCTGTGCGGCTGAGTCTTCTTTTTTACCGCACCCAATAACAGCAATACTTGCTATCAATGTAACAACTGCGACTCTTGCGCTTATCGTCACTGGTACAGTTTTTACTATGTTTTTTTGTTGTTTAATTTTGTAAATGCTCATTGATTGCCCCATACTTTTAATTGCGCGATGATTCCGAATTAAGCCTTATTCTTATTAGGCTCACTTGCTTACATACAGCATTGAATGTATATTATATACAAACAAGAATGTATGTATATATGTTTTCGTACATATAGCGATTAAATCTTAAAAAAATATTTAATCGGCTAAACAGTAATACATTAAATTATCAATTTACAAAGATTAAGATAAAGACATATGGTAAGAAAAACCAAAGAAGATGCAGAACTCACACGGCAACGTATTATTGATGCTGCACGTGCGGTATTTTTAGCACGTGGCGTTAGTAGATCAACATTAGAGCACATAGCAGCACAAGCCAATGTGACTCGCGGTGCAGTTTACTGGCACTTCAAAAATAAAACTGAAATTTTTCACGCAATACGTGAGCAGGTTTTTTTACCTCTCATCGACCGCATGGATGACACGCTTTCAGTAGAAAATATGGCTAAGAATACTGAAGATCCACTCTCTCAAATTGAACACAGTCTATGTGTAACTATCCACGAATTAAATGAGAACATTGAAATGCGTCAGACATATGAAATTATGATGATTAAGTGTGAATATGTAGATGAATTCGCCACAGTATTACAACAGATTCTAAACAACTGCTCAAACATCACTGAAAAAATTCAACTCGCATATGAGCATGCACAATCACAGGGCTTATTGGCTGGGTCACATAGCCCCCGAGCACTAGCTATGGATACGCACTTGTTTTTCAGTGGCTTATTACATATGTGGGTAAAAGACTTCGACGGTAGCAGGTTTCGCTTTCAAGCCACCGACCTCATTAAAGCACATATCAACCTGCGTAGAAAATAGTCAATCTAAAGCAAACGCTTGATAATAGGCAAAGCTAACGATAACATAGTCTACTATGTGAGCTAGGAGCCAATGTGGATATATATACTGGTGAAATTTACGGTAAACAAACTGCTAATAAGTTTGTGATGTACAACGTACTTAAAGTCAGCAAAAAAAACGTTACTCTGCAAAATATTGACAATCCACTTAGCTTATTTGAAACAACCACTCAAAAACTAGCAGACTCAGGCTACATTTGCATCAGCAAAACACCATACATCAGTACAGAAGCTCACCCCAATAAGCGCCGTCAAGTTTCAATTAAACCCAAACGATGCCCACGTACCATCGACTTTTTAGAAGAACGTGCAGACAATCAGCGCCCTTTACCAGTTCAGGCTAATCTAGCATTTAATGACCCTGGACATGTGACACCCTAAATTAAAACAAAATCAGTGGTAAATTTAGGCTTAATGCTAACAAATACGCGTTTGTGAGCATGATTTTAATCACATCTTGCACTAACCCAAAAAAAGAATGTTATATTGGCGCTCTATCTGTAAATAGTGCGTTATCGCCTTAAACTATAAGACATAACACCACTGATAATGGATAACGCGGAGAATGATTGAATCATTCTGCATAAAGCGTTAGCAAAGAAGCTACCAAAGCTTTAGGCTAAGAAAATTCATTTTACTCACAACTATAAAGGAAACACTCATGAATCAAGCAACAAAAAAAGTACTGGGCAAGACCGATTTAGTAGAATTAATTGCATCTACATCAGCAGTATCAAAAGTAGACGCTCATGATGCACTAAGCTTGGTATTAGATGGTATTACTAAAGCATTAGCTGATGGCAACGATGTTAACATCACTGGCTTTGGTAAATTTAAAGTAGCTCATCGTCCAGAACGTCAAGGTCGTAACCCTGCTAATGGCGAACCATTGACAATCAAAGCAAGCAATCAAGTAAGCTTCTCTGTTGGTGCTGGCTTAAAACAATCAGTAAACAACTAAATATCTCAATTGGGAAGTTCTGCTTCCTAATTCGGTCAACTGGCCAACTGTGGCGGCTAAGTAACAACATGGCACCACTAAGTTGGTCACTTGGCTACTCATTAGCCTAAGTAAATCAAGCTAATGAGCTCACCCATCTAGACTCATCTTAAGTAAATTAACGAAGTCTTATTTCACTAGCACTCATTATTTGCTTAGCCAGCGTTTCGCCCATTGCAGCACTTGCACTTGCGCCAATGCGTTTAGCCAAACGGCTAGTAAAATCATCTTTAGTTGTAAAGTCTACGATTTCTTCTTGTTTAATGACCTCACGCGCCACATAATCAGAGCTACCCAAAGCATCAACTAGCCCTAATTTAATACCCTGCTCACCACTCCAAAATAATCCACTGAATGTTTCTGGCGTTTCTTTTAAACGCGCGCCACGCCCTTGTCTTACCACCGCTTTGAATTGTTCATGCACTTCATTCAGCATCGCCTGCGCTAAAGCTTGGTGTTTAGGATTAACTGGTGAGAATGGATCTAACATAGCTTTGTTTTCACCAGCAGTCATTAACCGACGTTCAACACCAATCTTTTTCATCACTTCTGTAAATCCGTAGCCATCCATCAGCACACCTATTGAACCAACAATACTCGCTTTATCAACGTAAATTTTATCTGCCGCTACTGCAATGTAATATCCGCCAGAAGCACAAATATCCTCAACAACCGCATACACCGGGATTGTAGGATGCAATTTCTTTTGACGTCTAATCTCATCATTAATAATGCCGGCCTGCACGGGGCTACCACCAGGGCTATTAATGCGAAGAATAATACCTTTCGTGCCCTTGCTGTCGTAAGCATCGTGCAAACTACTAATTACCGAGTCTGCACTCACCTCACCACCAGCTTCAATTACGCCATTAATCTCAATAAGAGCAGTATGTAAGCCCGTGACTTTCTTCCCGTCACCAATAAAACCTAATGCGTAGAACAACACAATAAACAAGTAAATAAAAGTTAATGATTTAAAGAATGTGCCCCAGCGCCGCGATCTTCTTTGCTCATTCAACGCCGATGTGGCAAGCATCTTAATAGTATCTTGCTGCCATTTTGCATCCTCTTGCTGTGTTTTTTTCTGTCCTGCTTGTAGATTGTCTTCTGACATTATTAAAGCTCTCTAAAATTAAATATGAAAATTATTTCGAAGAAATTGATGCTATGTTAATTACGACTTGTTGATTGTGCTCAGTGACTTCAATAGATTTAAGTCGCTTGCCTTTACAGGGACCCATCACACAAAAGCCAGTATCTGGCTGATAGTGTGCACCATGTGTGGCACAGATCAAATAGTCTTTTTGTGAGGTAAAAAACTCCCCCTCATCCCAATCCAACTCTATAGATACATGTGCACATTGATTCACATAGGCATAAGGCTTACCGCGAAACCGCACCACAAAACCTGTCGCAAACTCACCCAAAGCAGGCAAAGCAAAGCGGAGGCCTTTAGCCTCATTTTGCAAATCCTCACTATTAATGGTAACCGTATTTTCAACTTGCATCATATGCGCAACCAACCATGTTATACACCCAGCTTAGGCATACTCTTGCAGCCAACGACCTAAACTAGAAAAGTCATTAAATTGTTGAATCGGGTTAAGATGTTGCCATTGATCTGGCAATTGCGCACCAAAAGTCACCCCTACAGAACTAGTACCAGCGTTTTTCGCCATTTGCAAATCATAACTCGTATCACCAATCATTAAGGTGCGTTCGGGCCGTACGTCTAAACGTCCCATTATCTCATAAAGCATTTGCGGATTAGGTTTTGAGAAACACTCATCTACGGTTCGCGTCTCATGAAAATACTGCTTTAAACCAGAATTTTCCAATGATAAATTGAGGCCGCGCCTTCCTTTACCTGTAGCCACTGCCAATTTAAACCCCTGTTTATTGAGCGCGATAATCGTATCAACAGCACCGCTGAATAATGGGATGTCATTCGCACCAGCATAATAATTCGTCCGATACTGCGCCGCGAGAGCCTGCGCTTGATCTACAGAAATATCACGATATAAAGTGTTAATCGCTTCTTGCAAACCAAGCCCAATAATACTGCTTGCGGCTTGCATGGTAATCGCTGGCAAACCCACCGTTTCGGCTGCGGTACGAACTGCATTCGCTATCATTCCCGTGGAATCAGCGATAGTGCCATCCCAATCCCACACGATTAAATCAAACTGATTAGGCATTGTGTCATTCTTTCTGTTATTTTGACTGTTCAAGCTTTTGTATGAATTTACTTAATTCAACTGGCATTGGCGCAATTAACTCTAGCTTGTCATTTGTCAGAGGGTGACGGATTTTTGTGATTGATGAATGCAGGAACATTCGCTTCAAGCCTTGCTTAACTAACGCTTTGTTTAAGGCAAAGTCCCCATATTTATCATCCCCTAAAATAGGGAAACCTAAGTGAGCTAACTGCACACGTAACTGGTGCGTACGTCCTGTGACTAACTGCGCTTCTAACAAGCTAAATTTGCCAATCGTGGCACTATTGTAATTTTTCAGCAATCGAAACATCGTTTCAGATGTTTGGCGCTCATCGTATTTATCCTTAGAGGCATCGGTCACCACATTCACTCGGCGCTCACCATTCGGTAACAAATATTTTTGCAAATCTAGCACTACTCGTTTTTTAGCTTCCAACCATTCGCCCTGCACCAACATTAAATAGCGCTTGTCCGTTTGATTATTACGAATAGCCTCGTGGAGCGCGACTAATGCACTCCTATTCTTGGCTAGCATCAGCACACCTGATGTTTCGCGGTCCAAACGATGTACCAGCTCTAAAAATTTAGCTTTAGGGCGCTCTAAACGCAATTGCTCAATCACACCACGACTGATACCGCTACCACCATGCACTGCGAAGCCGGCCGGCTTATCAATCACCAACATAGCATCATCTTCAAAAATGATCGCTTGCTCAAATTTTGAGGTTTGTGGCGCGCTATGTTCAGGTCGCTCAACTATAGTAGAACGCGTAGGTGGAATTCGAACCACATCCCCCAAACTCAAGCGAAAATCGGCATCAATCCGTTTTTTGTTAACGCGCACTTCGCCACTGCGTAAAATACGATAAACATGGCTTTTAGGTACGCCTTTTAAGGTCTTGGTGAGGAAGTTATCAACACGTTGCCCTTCACTTGCTTCATCCACAGTCAAAAAGGCAGCGGCGGACTCACTGACGACTGATGGGCTATTGTTTTGATCTTGTATGGTTAAGTTGTTCATGCTTTGCTTAAATGATTGATGTAGCTTATACTTTGCGCATTCTTAGTGAGTTTAATTATTTAAATTCTGGATAAGAATACACTTAATAGAAATAAGCGCATCATATTGAGACAATTAACTTGTCATCTGATGCAGATTATTAAAAAATAGTGACAACTAAATACTTGGTTAACACCGCTCGCCATATTATAAAGTAGCGGTAAGTAAAATTAGCGCTAAAGCCGCCGCAGACAAAATAAAGATAAAGCGCGACTTAAAGTGATCGTAAAGTTTGAGAAATTATTAAATAGGTACTTCATAAGAGTGCGAAATAAATAATTTAACAAATGAGAATTTACTAAAGATAGAATTTTAACGAATTTAAGCTGTAGCTGGCATGATAGTTTGCCGCATTTAAGCATAAATTTAACAATTAGTTTGCTATAACGAACAATAAACTTGTTTCAACATGAGTCTTTCTGCTGAAACAATTAAATTAGACGACGCGATTTAATTCAGTCCATTTGATTGAATTAGCGAATATATTAAGTTACATGCGGTTTTCCGCCTACGTCTTCAAAATTAAATATCGTTAAATCGCACAATTGTTATCTTTACTCTAACGTTAATTTTCACTAGTTTTTATACTAGGCACATCGTGCGGCTTTAGCATTCCAGCCAGCTTTCTGGCACTTTCACTCTAAATCACCCTTATCCGCTTGGCTCACAAACAAGCACAAAATCTGCCCGCCTAGTACAGCGCAGGAGCACATATGAAACGCATGTTATTTAATGCAACGCAGTCAGAAGAATTACGCGTTGCGATTGTTGATGGTCAGAAACTCATCGATTTAGACATTGAACACGCTGGTAAAGAACAGCGCAAAAGCAATATCTACAAAGGTGTTATCACCCGCATCGAACCCTCCCTAGAAGCAGCCTTTGTCGATTACGGCATGGATAGACACGGCTTCTTACCATTTAAAGAAGTAGCTCGTAGCTATTACAAAGAAGGCGCAGATGGTAAGTCTCGCATTCAAGATGCCTTAAAAGAAGGTCAAGAACTCATCGTGCAAGTCGACAAAGACGAGCGCGGCAACAAAGGGGCAGCTCTTACAACATTCATCTCGTTAGCTGGCCGTTATTTGGTATTAATGCCAAACAACCCTCGTGGTGGTGGCGTATCTCGCCGCATTGAAGGTGAGGATCGCGATGAATTGCGCGATGTTTTAGCGCAACTCGAAGTACCAAAAGGCATGAGCATTATTGCCCGTACAGCTGGTATTGGCCGCAATGCAGAAGAGCTACAGTGGGACTTAAACTACCTGACACAATTGTGGACAGCCATTGATGGCGCATCTGCAATGCAAGCTGGCGCTTACCTGATCTATCAAGAAGGCAGTTTGGTCATCCGCGCAATTCGCGATTACTTTAGCTCTGATATTGGTGAAATTTTAATCGATACACCAGACATCCATGAGCAAGCCGTTCAGTTCATGAACCACGTCATGCCAGGCAACGTAGCACGTGTAAAACTGTATCAGGATGAAATTCCGCTATTCACTCGCTTTCAAATTGAGCACCAAATTGAATCTGCTTTCGCACGTGAAGTGCGCTTGCCTTCTGGTGGCGCCATTGTGATTGACCATACGGAGGCGTTGGTTTCTGTTGACGTCAACTCAGGTCGAGCAACACGCGGCAGCGACATCGAACATACAGCTTTCAACACCAACATTGAGGCGGCTGAAGAGGTCGCACGCCAATTACGTTTACGCGACTTAGGCGGTTTGGTAGTAATCGATTTTATCGACATGGAAAGCCAACGCAATCAACGTGAAGTTGAAAATGCCTTGCGTGACGCCTTGCATGCAGATCGCGCACGTGTACAAACTGGCAAGATCTCACGTTTTGGCTTACTTGAATTGTCACGTCAACGTTTGCGTCCAAGCTTGGGTGAAACCAACCATATTCCTTGCCCACGCTGTCATGGCACTGGCCATATCCGAGGTATTGAGTCTACTGCCCTACACATTTTACGCATCACACAAGAAGATGCAATGAAAGAAAATAGTGCTGTTATTCAAGTGCAGTTGCCAGTTGAAGTAGCTACATTCCTGCTTAATGAAAAACGTGCAGACATCCATAAAATCGAACAGCGCATGGGTGTTGAGGTTGTGTTAATTCCTAACATTCACCTTGAAACGCCTAACTACAACATCATGCGCATTAAGCATGATGATGTGAGCGAAGAAACAAGCCGTGCCAGCTATAAAATGGTGGAATTGCCAACAGAAGTTACATACACACCTAATGCCGCAGAAGAAGCCAAAGCAACTAGACCTGTAGCCGCAGTAAAGGGCATCACGCCTGCTGCACCGGCGCCGATTGTTGCTGAGAAAGCAAGCGCGGAAACAGCTCCTACTGCCAAATTGTCATTATTTACACGTATCAAGAACTTCTTCACTGGCTCGTCTTCAGAAAGTGAAGCACAAAAAGCTGAAACAAAAAAATCAGACGCTACAAAATCTGAGGAAATGCGTCGCGACAACAACCGCAATCGCAACCGTAACAATCGCAATCGTAATGAGCGCAACAAGAGTGAGCGCACCGATGGTAATCAAGACCGCCAAAATCGTAACAACGAAGCTAAAGGTCAAGAAGTTCGCCCTGCAAATACAAAACCTCAGGAACAACGCCAACAAAAACCTCAAGCACCACGTAACGAACAGCCACGCAATGAGCCACAGCGCAATACTCAACAGGTAAACACTTCCGCCACAGCAACAACACCTGCTACAGATGTTGCTACTGAGCCGCGTACAGAACGCACTGGTCGTCGCAATCGTAACAATCGTCGTGGTCGCCGTGATGAGAATATAGCACGTGACACCAATCGCCCATTTGTTCCAAATGATGAGATCATTGCTAGTCAATCAAGCGTTGTGGTTGAAACGGTAATCGTTACACCGGTCGTGGTTGAAGCTGAACCGATCAAAACTGTTGATCAAGTGGTAGAAACTGCACCAGCAAACATTGAGAAAGCAGTAGAGACTAAGCCTGTTAAAGCTAAAAATGAAGGCAGAAAGCCAAAAGCAATAAAAGCGCCTGCACCGAGCAAAGAAGTTACTGTGGAAAGTGCAACTGCTTCACAAGTACCTAGTGCTACTGAATCAAGCGAAGCTCCTGCTAAAGCTGAAAACAAGCGCCCTACCCGTGCTCGTAAACCTAAAGCTGAAGCTAAACCAGTTGACTTAGCTACAGTGGGATTACAACTGGTTGAAACAAAAGCTGATGCACCAAAAGTAGCCCCAGTAGCAGAATCTCCAGCACCAAAGGCGCCGCGCAAGACTGCCGCTTGGCAAAAGAAAGCTAAAGATGAAGGAAGTTCAGAACCTTTAGTGATGGTAGAAACGCAAAATAACTAATATTAGCGATTAAGCTAAATTAGCTATTTAATAAAAAGCCCTGATTCATCAGGGCTTTTTTATGCTTGCAATTTATATCACGTATATTTAAATCGTAATCACAACTTGTCACTCAGTTTTATGGAAATGACGTTATGAATGTGGCTTTATCAGCCCAGCTTCAGCAGGAAACTTAATGTAAAACAATGACCTATTCTCTTTCTCAAGCAGCGCTAACAACTGGACTATAAGCTCATCTGAACCAAAAAAATCGAGGATAATTGGCAACTCTCCAGCCAGCTCAAAAAAATGCTGCTCATGCAAATGACCGTGTCGACCAAAACCAGCCATAGCACGCACTGCTGTTCCACCAGGAATGCCAATAGTTTCTGCTTGATTCAGAATCCACTCATAGAGCAAATCGCCATGAAGCCTTAACTCTTCTGGTACAAATAACTTCAGGTAAGTTCCTTGCATCATATTAACCTCGTATTAATTGAATCGTTAGTAAACCCAAACCTGTCATAACCAAAGAGCCTAACACATGCACTAATACATGCGTCGCAGCCCAACCATATTGTCCACGTGTTAATAACGTAACGGCTTCTGCAGAAAAAGTAGAAAAAGTAGTTAGTCCACCAAGTAAGCCTGTCATCACGAAAAGCCGAATCTCAGGTGCAAATGATGATGTGAGGGTAAATAGCCCCATAAACACCCCCATTAAGTACCCACCAATCAAGTTCGCGGCTAAAGTACCCAAAGGTAATGCTGGCAAAGTCGCATTGAGCATTAAACCCAACCACCAGCGCATCCATGCGCCTGTGGCCGCACCAACCCCAATTGCCAAGAACCCATTCAAACCCATACTTACTCCAGAAACAATGTTAATGCGATTAATATATACAATATAATAATGTATCAACGTCATAGTTAAGAAGGTATATTTTGCGCGTTTTATTTGTTACATCTGAAGTTTTTCCTCTCATTAAAACAGGTGGCCTAGCAGATGTAAGTGGTTCTTTGCCTTTAGCCTTGCAACATCTTGGGATCGATGTGCGTATTCTAGTCCCCGGATACCCCGCAGTATTGAGCCAACTGAGCGACTTAAAGCCTGTAGCTACACTCAACAATTTACCAGTGATTGAACATGCAGAACTCATGCTAGGTACGATTGTAGAAACACAAATTAAAGTCATGGTGATTAAATCTGCAGGCCTGTATGAGCGGGATGGCGGCCCATATAGCGATGTAAATGGACAGGAGTGGTTAGACAACCCTGCTCGCTTTGGTGTGCTATCAAAAGTAGCCGCCATTTTAAGTAGTCCGCAAACACCTATGAATGACTGGCTGCCAGAAATTGTGCATTGCAATGACTGGCAAACCGGTTTAACACCCGCTTACATGAAACTCGTGGAACAATCACACACGAAGTCCATCATCAGCATACACAATATGGCTTTCCAAGGCTGCTACCCCCCAGAGTGGTTGTCAACATTAGCGCTACCACATACAAGCTTTACTTCAGAGGGTTATGAGTATCATGGCCAATTATCATTTCTTAAAGCAGGCATTGTATATGCGGATGCAATCACTACTGTCAGCCCTCGTTATGCTCATGAAATTCAAACTGCCGCATTTGGATTCGGACTGGAAGGCTTACTCAGTAAACGCGGGAATGAAATCAAAGGTATATTAAATGGTATTGATACCAATGAATGGAATCCAGAAACCGACCCATACCTTAGCAAAAACTATAGTGCAACTAAACTTTCAGGAAAACAAAAGGTAAAAACAGCATTACTGCAAGAGTTGGGGCTTGATATTGGTGCAAGCAATGCACCACTACTAGGCATAGTGAGCAGGCTTACTCACCAAAAAGGCTTGGATATGTTGCTACCGAATATGCCGCGCCTGCTGGATATTGGCTGCCAATTTGCAATACTAGGTAGTGGTGAAAGAGCCTTAGAGGCGGCATTTCAAGACTTAGCCGAACGTAATCCTGGTCGGATAAGCATTACGGTTGGTTATAACGAACCCCTTTCACACCGCATCATGGCTGGTTGCGACATGTTTGTCATGCCATCGCGCTTTGAGCCTTGCGGACTAAATCAAATGTATGGTTTAGCCTATGGCACACCACCCATCGTTAACGCCACAGGGGGCCTTGCAGACTCTGTGACAGATACCAATGCCGCCAGTATTGGAAACAAGACTGCAACAGGGTTCGTAATGAATGAAACATCGCCTGAAGGTCTGCTAACATGCATCCAACGCGCTTTAGATGTGTTTAATCGGAATGAGAAAAACTGGCGTCAAATCCAAAAAAATGGCATGGCTCAGAACTTAAGCTGGGATAAAAGCGCTTTAGAATACCTAATTTTGTACAAAAATATAGTGCAATAAATTTTGCAACAAAACTAAAATATTAATAAAAAAGATATCTGGCATGAAAAGTGCTTAACTTTAATCACTAGCTTCTCCAAAGCCGGTTCTCCTACTCAAAGGGCGCTTTAATAAGCGCCCTCTTTTTTTACTTATATCACTACACGGCAATCAAATACTACCGAATGCTTAAATCACTTAACAATAAAATGCTCACGATAATACTTAAGCTCATCAATAGACTCGTAAATATCAGCCAACGCCTCATGTTTACCAGCTTTTTTGAAGCCTGCGTAAATTTCAGGTTTCCAGCGGCGTGCTAACTCTTTAAACACACTGACATCCAAGTTTCTATAGTGGAAATAAGCTTCTAAAGTTGGCATATAACGCGCCATAAAACGCCTGTCCTGACAGATGGAGTTTCCACACATTGGCGATTTACCTGCTGGCACAAACTCTTTCAGAAAGGCAATCATTTGCGCGCTGGCATCATCCTCACTGAGCGTTGATGCCTTCACTTTTTCAATCAAGCCAGAGCGACCATGCGCACCCTTATTCCATGCATCCATTCCATCCAGCACTTCATCACTTTGGTGCACCACAAATACTGGAGATTCAGCTAAAACATTCAACTCAGCATCTGTCACTACAACAGCAAGTTCTAAAATACGGTCTGAGTCAGGCAATAAGCCACTCATTTCCATATCAAGCCAGATTAAATTATTTGGATGGCTCTTGCTAGTTACATCAATGTTATTGTTTGAATTAGTGCTATTACTTAGATCCGCCATCTTGATTTCCATTAAAATTAAATTTATAAACGCAATTGGTGAACCAATCTCAACCAAATGCTTCACAATACCAACATATTAACTTAATTCACTTACTGACTAAATAAATCATGTCTTTTGCACCTACATCAGTTTTAACTTGCACCTTTGTCACACTACTAATTGCAACCACGCTCATTCGCATGTGGCTTGGTCGCAGACACATCTCATTCGTGCAACAGCACCGCAATCAGGTGCCAGCAGCATTTAATGGCAGCATTTCATTAGATGCTCATCAGAAAGCAGCTGATTATGCAACAGCAAAGACCAAACTAGTAGTGATTGAAACCACAGCGCAAGCTGCGTTGCTGGCATTATTGACACTAGGTGGCGGACTACAAGCGATAGATGACATTTGGCGTCATTTACTATCAACTCAAGAAATTAGCCGTGGTGCACTGGTGATTTGCAGCGCACTACTGGTCAGCAGCCTGATAGACCTGCCTTTCGACTATTACAAAACTTTTGTAGTGGATGAAAAGTTTGGTTTCAATAAAATGACCCCAGCTATGTTTTTTAGCGATTTAATCAAACACAGCATTGTAGGCATTGCATTGGGAGCACCTATTTTGTTTGCCGCATTATGGCTAATGCAGGGTGCAGGCCAATACTGGTGGTTTTATTTATGGGTAGTATGGGCGGCATTTAATCTTATCATGCTGGCAGTTTACCCAACATTCATCGCGCCTTTATTCAACAAGTTTTCGCCATTACAAGATGACGTTCTAAAGCAGCGTATTGAAACCTTGCTGACAAAATGCGGATTTAAATCTCAAGGACTTTTTGTGATGGATGGATCTTCACGTAGTAGCCATGGCAACGCTTACTTTACGGGCTTTGGCGCATCAAAGCGTGTTGTGTTTTTCGACACCTTACTTGAAAGATTAAACGCAGATGAAATTGAGGCGGTTTTAGCGCATGAACTCGGTCACTTCAAACATCATCATGTGATTAAACGTATTGCACTGTTGTTCTTCATGAGCTTTGCAGGCCTAGCATTACTTGGCTGGCTCATCAATCAACCTTGGTTTTACTCTGGCCTTGGCGTGACGCAAATCAGCAACTACATGGCACTCATGCTGTTCTTACTGGCATCCCCAGTATTTTTATTTTTACTGCGCCCGATTATGGCAAGCTACTCACGTAAAAATGAATTCGAAGCAGATAGCTATGCGGCTAAACACGCCGATGCAAAACATTTAGTCGAGGCGCTGGTCAAATTATACCGTGACAACGCTTCTACACTGACACCAGATCCATTGCATTCGGCTTTTTATGACTCACATCCGCCGGCTAGCATTAGAATATCCAAGTTAGCGGCGTATACTCACTAATTACTTAGCAATTTAAATCACTGGTAGGAGTCATTTATTATGAAATCATTACTATTAGGATGTTTGTTAGTGATCTGTAATCTTAGCTATGCAGAACCATTCAAAGGTGCTGACATTGCGGCAGGTAAAGCTTTAGTAGAAAAAAACTGTATTAGTTGCCATGCTTCAAGCTTTGGAGGCGATGGCTCAGGCATTTACACGCGTGAGCATAATAAAGTTAAAACATCTAAAGGCTTGCTAGCTCAAGTGCGCAATTGCAATACCATGATAGGCTTAAAATGGTTTGAAGATGAGGAGTTGAACGTTGCTGGCTACCTCAATAAAACCTACTATAAATTTACAGAGTAACTCACTATTTCACACGCTCAAGATTCGGACATCATCCAAAACACAACCCACCTGCAAGGCACAATCGTTGCAGCTTACGGCAAACGCTTTCAAGTTGAATTATCGGATAGCAAACAACGCATCAGCTGTGTCACGCGAGGTAAAAAAACGGATCTTGCCTGCGGTGACATCGTTACCTTACAGCTAACAGATAAACATGAAGGCGTGATTGAAACTACGCTGCCACGTAAAACACTGCTTTACCGTAGCAATGCATTTAAAAGCAAAATGCTCGCAGCTAATGTCACGCAAATCATTATTGTATTAGCTACCCAGCCCAGCTTTTACGAGGCACTACTCAACCGCTGCTTAATTGCGGCTGAAGCAGCTAATATTAAAGCACTCATTGTGTTAAACAAATGCGACTTAGCCGACAATGATGATGCTAAAAAGAAATTAGAGCTATATACAACACTTGGCTATCAGGTGTTACCGCTCTCAGCCAAAGAAAACATCTCTACTCTTAGACCTTACTTGCAAGGTGAAGCTAGCATTTTAGTCGGCCAATCAGGCATGGGGAAATCGACTATTATCAATTCATTGTTGCCTGATGAGTTAGTGCGTACACAAGAAGTCAGCCATGTACTCGACAGCGGAAAGCATACCACTACCGCCGCCCATTTATATCACCTTGATGAGCATAGCCAACTGATCGACTCCCCTGGCCTGCAAGAGTTTGGCTTGCATCATCTCAGCACTAATGAGCTTGAACACGCGTATATTGAATTTAGACCATTTCTAGGAAAATGTAGATTTAATAATTGCAAACACCTGCAGGAACCTGACTGTGCAATTACCGCAGCAATGGCCACAAATAAAATAGCCCCAGAAAGATTGGCTATCTACAAAATGTTACGCACCGAAATATCACGTTAAACCACATCACTCAGCCTTGTAACCAGACAACAACATAACAGTACTGGATATTCTTTTAGAAAATTTTCATAAAGAAATCTTATTTATCCAGCATGGATTAAGTCTCCCACCACGTCAAAATTAAGCTTAAGTTACAATAAAGAAAAGCCATTACGGCAATGCCCAATACAAGTAAGTGTTTATACGTATTGATGACATATCATGTCGCAGGCAAAATTTTCCTGTTTGCTAAAACACAAATTTTCAGACTCTTCGGCAATATGACGTCAAAACAAGATTGGCAAAAAGTTAAATTGTTACTTGAGTCTGTGAGTAAAGTGGCACCTGTTTATTTGATGCATACGCCAATAGGAAAAAGACTCTTACAGATAGCATGCTCGATAGAAGCCAATATTGACTAGTTATCTACTCGCGAACAAACCGACTTTTTGCATAAAACGATCAAAAAGAATTGTCACAGAAATTTAGGATAACAGTTGTATGAAAAATATAAAAATCACGGTAACCCTAAGTATGGAGGTCCCAGACTATTGGCTAGTGGTTGAAAATGCTAATGGCATTGATGTTATCGACATTGGCGATGGGAGGTATTTAGACTTCACGTTTACGCCAACATTAGTGAATGATGGCTTTAAACACGCCGAACGAGAAAGTAATGATCAATTCACAAATTCTGGCTCTGAAATTGTTTCAGAGTATGATGCAATGATGAAGATACTGACAACACGTTAACTAAACTGGCAGTAAAAGTAGCATATTTCACATCCTAAAATCATATATCAGCAAAAATAAGTATCACTTCTCGATACAGTTAATACCACATTACTTGCAGGTTAAAATTCGCTAAGTATAAAATTTGGTAGCTGTAATTTACTTGACATCCCCCCTCCCATCTGACATAAATCACTTAATAAACGAGCTAGATGTTTTTAGCCGTTGAAAAGCGAAAGCTATCAAATGTTTACTTAAAGTGGGTAAAGTCAAATGCGGCGATTTATTCGACATCCTGTAAATATCCCTATTGAAGTAACAGTAACAGGCCATCTCCCTTTAGATGCAACATCAATCAGTTCAGATCTGGCTGCGGGGGGGCTAGCATTTCACTCCAAACACAACATTGAACCAGGCACACTAGTCTGCATAAAGATCCCTTATGTTCAGCCAGCATTTGAAACGAATGCGAAAGTTATTTGGTGCCGCAAAAGGCTAGAAGATAATGAGTTAGGGGTTGAGTTTTTAACTTTAGATGATGCCTTCAAGGTGCGTATGGTCGAGCAGGTTTGTTATATTGAAGACTACAAGCACTCCATAAAACGAGACGAGGGGCGCAATCTAACCGTGCAAGAAGCTGCTGGTGAGTGGATAAGTAAATATGCAGCAGACTTCCCCTAATAAGCACTCGGCTATGCTGCTTAATGTGACACCTTAAGAATACCAGCCTAAATTGCCTACCTGACATCTCTAAGTTGGTAATTGGTGATTACCAACACTGACGCGCTTTGCTTGAGGTCTTTCTACAGTAGTTTCTTCAATAAATTTAACTTCATCTCCAACCTTAAGACGTTCAAAACTTGGGCTAACTACATTGTCACGATTAAAATAAAGCTCCGTGCCATCTGGCCCTGTGATGAACCCAAACCCTTCCTTCTGGTTAATTCGCACGATGTGACCTATAGATTCTGGCGCATGCATTTTAGTTTCACGGTGCAAGCGATGAACATAATCTTCTAGTTGGCGCTTAGTGGCATCAAACGCATCACGCAAAGCAACATACACATCTTCATGATGATCACGATTAACGACAAGTTCGTTACCTGGCACGCCAAGATCAATACGCACATTAAACTGCTTGCCTTGATTATGGTGCTTATGCGGTATTTCCACGACCACTCGGCATGAAATGATGTGTGCAAAAAAATCATTCAGTTTTTGGGTTTTTTCTCGAATATAAGTTTCTATTGCTTCAGAATTTCGCATATTACGAATAGTAATTTGTAATGGAATTTGCATGGCTCTACTCCAATTATCACCAATAATCCGGCACCTAATAATCATAACCTTGTATTTTTCTGCTCCTGCGCGATCAATTCGACAAGTAAATGAAGTTCTTTAGCAAGTTCCGCCATCAGGCTTGCTAAAGTAATGATATTAATACTAGTGAGCTCCGCGTTATCGTTTGCCGCTGGAATATCCTGCACATGCTCAACACATATAAATCGCACAGTCTCATAAATACTGATGTTGACCTCGGTAAGGTTCATTGCTTTTTCAGCCCTATCCTTAACAGTACCAACATGAATTGCACGTATTGATTTGCCTATAGGAAAAATACCGTCCTCAAGTCTAGAAATAGTCACTTTACGGGTGTATATATCTGCAATTGGCATCATGGCATCCTATTAAAATATTTCTTAAGCAGTATCAATCATTGAACTAATAATAAGAATTTCTAGTAATTAGGAGCCGCTTTAGTTTTGTAAAGAACTTCCGTTAATACTTTATAAACTTCAATGTTTAATGATTCTTATTAGATAAACAAAAAGCAATATCTGTCTTATTCATCTAACTTAGCTTTAGCATTCAGCCAGTCTTGAATTTCATATCCAGACCCAAAACTTTGCACTTGGGTTTTATAGTAAGCGCACTCTGCGATACCTGAGCACCTGTCATATTCTCTCACATCATTGATATCGCACATCACTCCACTCTCAGACTCAAGCAAACCCTTATTGTTTTTTAATGCAGCATTATCTCTGCTTATGTTCGTATTATTAAAAAAAGACGATGGCACTAACCTCGGGGAAGATTAGACAACTATGCGTTGCTTGGCATGTGCCATCTTCGTTATTAATTTAATGACCTAACACTGTTAGGTAAATCCGTGCAAACACGTAGTCAATCATTATTTAAACCAATAAAAATCCCATCGACTCTTCTGAGTGGATGGGATTATGCAACGGTCTTACGCTTATCTATTCCTTACCAGTAGTTCAGTATTAAGCGATTAATACCATAGCCGATATAAGTAACTCATTAGTAGAACAAGATAAATGGGACATGGGGACTGTGAATATGGAGGCGCGAACCAGAGTCGAACTGGTCTAAACGGCTTTGCAGGCCGCGGCATAACCGCTTTGCTATCGCGCCATCATTTGCTAAACCACTAGCTAAAACTAAAACGGCGAAAGCATGAATGCATTCGCCGTTTGATGCCATTTAACAAACAAGACTTACATGCTTGTTAAACTAAAATATGGAGCGGGAAACGAGGCTCGAACTCGCGACCTCAACCTTGGCAAGGTTGCGCTCTACCAGCTGAGCTATTCCCGCGTTAAGACAGGCGCCATTATAGCGATTTTCTGAAAGTCGTCAAGACTACAATGACGCTCTAAGCTATATTTTATTTGGCTCTTATCTTAGGTAGCGCTGCTTTCAGATAGTAAGCCATTGATAGCAAAGTCAAAAAAGCAGCTATCGCAATTAGAATGTGACCGATTAATTTGGTTTGCAATATACCCATGCTCGCCAGATGAACATTATCCCAATACAGCAAAAACAATATCGCAATCATTTGCACAGCTGTTTTAATTTTACCGATCATGGCAACACCAACGCTACTACGCTGACCTTCTCCAGCCATCCATTCACGCAAGGCACTAATTGCAATTTCACGACCAATAATAATCAATGCAATGATGGCTCCGACCCGCTCAAACTCAACCAGCACAATTAACGCTGCAGCAACCATCAACTTGTCTGCCACAGGGTCTAAGAATGCGCCAAATGCTGACGTTTGATTAAGCCTACGCGCCAAATAGCCATCCAGCCAATCTGTAATCGCTGCAATCGCGAAAATCGTAGTCGCCGTAATGTTCACCCAGTGCGCAGGGATTGCACCTAGTTGCTGTGGATCAATTGGCAAATAGAAAACGCCCACAAATACTGGAATCAACAAAATACGCAACCATGTCAGCATGGTGGGAACATTGCAGGTCATTTAATGCAGCTCTCCGTAAATTTTTTCTGCCAAATTAAGGCTAATACCTTCAACATTGGCAATTTCATCAATACTAGCACTCTTTACGCCATCTAGGCCACCAAAGCGCGTCAGCAATGCTTTACGTCTTTTAGCACCTATCCCCTCAATATCCTCTAAGCTAGAATGCATCCGTGCCTTGGCGCGCTTGGCGCGATGTCCTGTAATTGCAAAACGATGTGCTTCATCACGAATTTGTTGCAACAGGTGCAAGCCTTTGTTATCTTTTTCCAAATTAAGCATTTCGCCGGTATCAGAAAAGATCATTGTTTCCAAGCCGGGCCGACGCTCTTCACCTTTAGCAATGCCAACCAACAAAATATCATCCAGACCAACCTCAGCCATCACTTCAACCGCAATGCCAAGCTGACCTTTACCACCATCGATAAATATTAGGTCAGGACGCACCCCCTCGCCTGCCGCTACTTTTTTATACCGACGCGTAAGTACATCGCGCATTGCAGCATAATCATCGCCCGGCGTGATACCTGACACGTTATAGCGGCGATACTCGCTATTTTGCATATCACCACGGTCAAACACTACGCAACTACCCACCGTAGCCTCACCCATGGTATGGCTGATATCGAAACATTCAATACGCTCTGTACTATCAGGCAAATGTAGCGCCTCGCGCAGTGCCAACAACTTAGCCGTTTGGTTTGCAGAAGTTGCCGCACGCTGACTTAATGCCAGTTCAGCATTGGTTTGTGCCATTTTCAACCACACACGTTTGTCACCAATCGCATTAGTGTTGATTTTTACTTTACGCCCAGCCTGCTCGCTCAGTACTTCTTCAATGACTTCTGTCTCAATTTTAATGCCGGTCACAATCAGTGGGGGCGTATTCTGAGCCACATAATGCTGCGCTAAAAATGCTTCCACACTATTTTCCAAGGTTTCACCATCGGTATTTTTGGGCATATAACTTCTGTCACCTAAATGACGGCCACCTCGAATCATTACCAGATTAATACAATGCTGTCCCTGTAGCTCGGCGCAGGCAATCACATCGGCATCGGAAACATTAAAGTCGCTTACAAACTGTTTAGCCTGAACTTGACGCAGGGCTTGCATACGATTTCTAAACACCGCTGCCATCTCATATTCCTGATTGGCAGCAGCTGCGTTCATCTGCTCAGCAATCGCATCAATCACCTCATTGGTTTTACCCTGTAAAAACATCGCAGCTTGGTGCACATCGCTACGGTAGTCTGCATCTGAAATCAAGCCTACGCACGGTGCGGTACAACGCTCGATCTGATGTTGCAGGCATGGACGGCTACGGTTTGCAAACACAGTATTCTCACAAGTTCGCAACTTAAATACTTTCTGCAATAACTGGATGCTCTCACGCACCGCCAGCGAATTGGGAAAAGGTCCGAAATACTGGTTTCCTTTACGTTGTGAGCCACGGTGAAAGGCCAATCGAGGATACTCATCACCCGTTAACGTAATGTATGGATAAGACTTATCATCCCTGAACAACACGTTATAACGCGGCATTAAGCCTTTGATAAGATTATTTTCAAGCAACAACGCCTCAGCTTCACTGCGTGTTACCGTGGTCTCGATTTTGACAACATTACTAACCATCATACGAGTACGCGGACTCGCTAAGGTCTTAATGAAATAAGATGAAACGCGCTTTTTAAGGTCTTTGGCTTTACCCACATAAATCACCTCATCCGCCGCATTAATCATGCGATACACGCCAGGCAGATTAGGTAAATTCTTTAATATAGGCTTCGGGTCGAACATGCGATTATTTTAGCAGTTAATCGTTTTGACAAGTAAGCAGCTAAAACAATATACGATAGTTATTCTTGTTTCAGCATCGCCTCAAATTGCTCGATTGGTACAGGTTTGCTAAACAGATAGCCTTGAAAATGCTCACAACCCTTATGCATCAGAAACTGTAGCTGTTCTTTAGTTTCCACACCTTCAGCGATTACACTTAAACCTAGACTGTGAGCCATAGTAATAATGGTGAGTACGATTGCTCTATCACTACTGTCATTCGCAATATCACGTACAAATGAACGATCAATCTTTAACTTATCGAGTGGCAGAATTTTTAAATATTGCAAGGACGAATAACCTGTACCAAAGTCATCCAACTCAAACTTGATGCCAAGTTCTTTCAGTGCATTCATAGAAACAACAATATTATCGATGTTATCTACCAACATACTTTCAGTCAGCTCCAACTTTAGCAACATTGGGTTAATGTGATAACGCGTAACGATAGACTGCATTTGCGCAACAAAATCAACTCTTCTAAATTGTTTAGCACTGACATTTACTGACAAGGTAAGCGCACTAGTTAATGCGCTCTGCTGCCATAGATTAAGTTGGGCACAAGCCGCCTCAAGCACCCATTGCCCAATAGATAAAATCAGATCAGACTCTTCTGCAAGCGGTATAAAACTCAAGGGTGATATCATGCCTCGCTCGGGATGAATCCAGCGAATTAACGCCTCAGCACCTAATGGCCGACCAGCGCTATCTACTTGAGCTTGGTAATATAACTGAAGCTGCTGTAATTCAAGTGCATTACGAAGATCACGCTCGATATCAACACGGACATTAATTGCATCCTGCATAATGGGGTCAAAGAAACGAAGCGCGTTACGACCAGATTTTTTTGCCTGATACATGGCAATATCTGCCTGCTTCATCAACTCCTCAATGCTATGTTTATGGTTATTAAATAAGGCCGCACCAATACTCGGAGTGCTGTTATATGTATGCGAAGCTAACTGATAAGGCTCATTAAGCATCGCCAGAATTTTTTCTCCTATAGCTTCAACCTGTGCAGCGGCCTCGAAGTGTTGAGTACTCAGCTCTTCAAGCACAACGACAAACTCATCCCCGCCCAAGCGCGCAACGGTGTCCCCTACACGCACACATGACTCAAGGCGCCGCGCTACCTTTTGCAACAGCAGATCACCAACATCATGGCCTAACGTGTCATTGAGTACTTTAAAATTATCAAGGTCAATAAACAGTACAGCACCATCTCGACCACTACGCGCACTAGCAGCCAAGGCCTGTCCTAGTCTATCAACCAGAAGCCTTCGGTTAGGCAGCTTGGTCAGCTGATCATAAAATGCCAAATACTGAACCTCTTCAGCAGCGGCCTGACTCAATGTAATGTCTGTCAGCGTAGCAACGTAATTCGTGATGGTGCCACTGGCATCTCGCACCGCTGTGATGGTGAGGTACTCAGGGTAAATTTCGCCACTTTTACGCCGATTCCAAATTTCGCCACCCCAACCATCCGTACGCTGAATTTTCCTCCACATCTCCGCATAAAAACTTGCATCCTGACGACCAGAACTAAGTATGCGAGGATTCTCACCCAGAACCTCTTCAGATGTGTAACCAGTAATCTTGGTGAAAGCTCGGTTGACGCGAAGAATACGCTGGTTTGCATCAGTAACGAGCATACCTTCTTGGGAGTCGAAAACAACCGATGCGATACGCAATTGCTCATTAACACTAAGCGCCCATTGCCGCACAATCAATGCAATCCAAGTAGCAATTGTTGCGGTCACGATAACCGTAATGATGTGTGACTCCCACAATGTTAATGTTCCCTTGAAAAATAACTCTTTCAAGAGTTCATAAGCGCTCATCAGAAGTACGGTGCCAAAGAATATGGCAATCAATTGAATATCTAACGATATTTTTCTCATTTACCTACCTTTATCAGCCAATGCAACCAGAGATATTTAACCAATGGTCTAGCCTGCCGATAAAACTTTATGTTTTATAAAAAAACGATAAAGGACATTTAAAATGTTTAATGGTAGAAATAAATTATGACAATAGTGTTACCGCCCTGTCACTTTGGCGGTTTTACCTAAAAATCCAGAGAAAAATTTTACAACTCTGACATACGCAATATTCGCGCAGCCTCTTCAGCGCGCACATCATCAATCACACGCATCACACTCTTCAAGTCTACTGGTTTGGTATCTTGTTTATAACGACCAGTTAACTCGGTGTCAGGATGCAAGTCACCATGCGCATAAAGTGCCCAAATCTCTTTGCCATATTGTGTGTTGAGCAGCTCTGGCGCAAAGCGGCCAAAAAAAGCGCTCAAATTAGCGACATCTCTCTCCAACATCGCACTGGCATGATTATTACCTGCTGCGTCTACCGCCTGCGGCAAATCTATAATCACAGGCCCTTCGCTACCAATCAGAATATTGAACTCGGAAAGGTCACCATGCACGATGCCTGCACACAACATGCGCACCACCTCTTTAATCAAAGTTGCATGATGTGCTCTGGCTTCTTCCGCAGTAAATATCACATCATTCAGCCTAGGTGCAGCGTTACCGTTCGCATCCGTCACCAACTCCATGAGTAATACGCCTTCATAAAAGTTGTATGGCGTAGGCACGCGTACACCAGCATTAGCAAGGCGATACAAGGCATCGACCTCTGCACTTTGCCAAGCTGCCTCTTGCTCTTGCCTGCCGTATTTTGAACCTTTAGCCATCGCACGCGACTGACGGCTATTTTTCACCTTGCGGCCTTCGGTGTAATCTACACTTTGGCGAAAGCTACGCTTGTTCGCTTCTTTATAAACCTTGGCGCAACGCACATCATCGCCACAGCGCACAACATAAACCGTCGCCTCTTTGCCGCTCATCAGTTGACGAACGACATCGTCAATCAAACCATCCTCAAGAAGAGGCTCTAGTCTTTTTGGTGTTTTCATATTGATGCTTTCATAGTTCTCGCATGCTGCTAATAATGTTCAATTCTATCTATACCCTTGTACTTATACTTTTACTCATCCAGCAACTTGCCGCCAATAGCCCAATCCTCATACGCCACCTCTTCAAATGTAATGTAGGTATATGATTTTGGCTTATGCGCAACGCGCTCTAAGGTTTCAGTAATTTCCTTTGCGATTTGCGCTTTTTGTTCACGTGTAACTTCACCAGCTAGCTTGATATTTACATATGGCATGTCTATTTCCTTTCATTCAAATATGAACGCTTGCTTCAGCGTAAGGAACGCTAATCCTACAACTCAGTACGCATCATTGCAAACACGTGTTGGAACATTCTTTCTGTGAATCGTTTAGTTTGCGTATTGTAACGACTACAGTAATCACCATCGTAAAAATCAATCCATTAGAAAATATCTTCTTAGATGATCCTACTAATCGACACACCTGCTAATCAATACACCAGTTAATCTCAGCATAGCCAAGCGTTTTCAGGTAGTTATTGGCCTTTGAAAATGGCTTGCTGCCAAAGAACCCACGACGTGCAGACAGAGGGCTAGGATGCGCAGAACTAATAATTTTATGATGACCGCCAATCAAATATTGATACGACTGAGCATGCGCGCCCCAGAGAATCCAGACCAGCGGCTTACTGCCCTGCCCAAGGTCGCGTATCCAATGCTCGGTAAATTCTTTCCAATATTTAGCATGCACACCCGCTTGCCCTTCAAGCACTGAGAGTGACGAATTTGCCAAAAGAACGCCCTGCTCCGCCCAACTTGTCAGGTCGCCATGACTAGGCATTTCACAGCCAATGTCATCGACTAACTCGGTAAAGATATTTTTCAGGCTTCTAGGTAACTTTTGACCTTTATGCACAGAAAACGCAAGCCCGTTAGCATCGCCTACCGTTGGATATGGGTCTTGCCCTAATAAGATCACGCGATATTCTTCTGTTGGCCGAAAGGTAAAAGCGCGGAACGTGCGCTCTTTTGGCGGAAGGATTTGGTCGAGGTTGGTGATTTGGGGGGGAATCGTCAGGCTTACTGCATTAAAAATCATCATTAAATCACTTTAACCAATACTCAATACCGTTGTCGAGGATAAAAAAACGTTAAGAACCCTGTGATTCCTATTTGCATCACAAGGCTAAGGCACACAAGTAACACTGATGAAAGTAGCTACTTGCCTACCAAATAAGTAATTCATTGTAACAAATAGAACTTACTTAGCATTAAAAACATCCATCAACCTTCATGGCAAAGAGACTCCATTTTAAATACTTATCGCCTCTCTACCATGTTTCAGCGCAGGTTATACAATTGCAGCTTTCACCAAAGTAGCGAGCGTAGCTGTTGGGCGCCCAATGAGTTGGCTCAGTTGATGACTATCATCGAACAAGCCTCCTTTAGAAGCGCCGACATCAGACTCTGCCAATAAATGAGCGAGTGGTTCTGGCAGCCCTGCACCTAATAGCGCACCTTTAAAGTCCGCTTCTGCCATATTTTGATAAGCAACCGTCTTGTCTGATTGACGTGTAATCTCAGCAGCCAGTTCAGTTAAGGTGTAAGCCTTATCGCCAGCCAACTCGTAAACCTTACCAGCCTGCCCATCAAGCGTAAGCACTTTTGCTGCGGCGATTGCGTAATCTGCACGCGCAGCCGAGGAGATTTTGCCATCGCCTGCACTGCCAATAAATACGCCATACTGCAATGCAGGTGGCATGCTAGCCAAATAGTTTTCTGTATACCACCCATTTCTAAGTAATACATGAGGAATGCCAGAAGCTTTTAACAATGCTTCCGTATCCTTGTGGTCTTTCGCTAGAGGTAATGGTGAAGTATCCGCATGTAAAATACTGGTGTAAGCAACCAAACCTACTTTTGCGCGTTTTGCAGCCTCAATCACGTTTTGGTGTTGTGGTAGGCGTTGCCCAAGCTCGCTTGATGAAATCATTAGCACTTTATCTGCGCCTTCAAACGCCGCTTCAAGCGAGCTTAGATTTGAATAGTCAGCTAATTTAACCTGCACCCCACGCGCAGCTAAATCACTCACTTTTTCTGGGTTGCGTACTGCCGCAACAATGCTGCTAGCAGGTACGGTTTTAAGCAACTCTTCAATCACAAGGCGGCCTAATTGACCAGAAGCACCAGTAATCACTACCATCGTTAATATCCTTTAAGTTAAAAATTAAAAATGGCATAATATCAACCAAACTAACTTTAAGTAAGTACACACAAAAAGGTAAGCTTAAATGCAAAAAGACCCTGATATTCAACTTGAATTAGGTACACCTCTTTCTGAAAGAATGCGGCGCGGTGATTTGTTTTCTGAACATTGCCCATCGCGTGAAGTACTCAAACACGTGACCAGCCGATGGGGAGTGCTTATTTTGGTTGCGCTACTTGGCGGAATGCATCGTTTCAGCGACTTACGCAGAAAAGTAAGTGGTGTCAGTGAAAAAATGCTCGCTCAAACATTGCAGTGTTTGGAATATGACGGCTTTGTCTTACGCCAATCTTATCCAGTCGTACCACCACATGTCGAATACAGCCTTACCCCGCTAGGCATGGAGGTTGCCAAAAAGGTTGAAGACCTAGCCGACTGGATTGAGGGGAACTTCCCGAAGATTATGGATGCGCAAGAAAAATTTAAGGAAATCAATGAAGTCTGACCCCATTGGCTCTCATTTTCCCCATTGATTTATTATTTTTCTGAGATGGTTTAATTTAAATGGGGGAAGAGATAATTGTGGATACAGTTTGGACAATCGTGATGTTATTGGATTAGGCCTAGTTTGACTAATTGTCATACTTTCAATCATTACACGGCCTCCTCCTGTACCTATAGTTAAACCAGTTTCTACAATATCAATTCCAACTTGGCAGCCTTCTATCCTAATTCCACCAGCATCTAATTGCTGACCAGTTTGCTTAGAGATTTTGATACTTTTATTTTCATTTGCAGATATTTTAGTTCCTCGATAAGACATTTCCAGCTTCTCTATCACAAGTCTACTAGGTGGTTCACTTCGTAGCGAAAGTAATATATCGCCCAATTCTCTTCTGATTGTAATATTCGTGCCTACAACTTCCACATCCCAATTGTCGCTGTTAGTTATCCACTCATTGTCTTCTATTCTTAAGATTTCATTGCCGTCTCTATCACTGAGTTTTGCACTTATGAGAAAAGGAGAACCATTACTTTCTGGCGGCTTTATAGAAAATATATCATCTCCTAATATCCTAATTAATGACAAAACGGCTTTACATTTAAGAGTGCCAAAAATTATTTCTGGTTCAATTACTCCCAAGTCAAATGGGCCGAATGAAAATCCTTGCTCGAGACATTTTGGATTTTTTGATTTGAGTTTGATTGTTTCTTTAGAAAGTAATTTTCTAGTTACTCGGTCATGACAACCACCACACAAAAGAACAATACAATCGGAATCATGTGATTTCGCATCTGCAAATGTAGGGTCAAGGTGTTCATATTGATAAACTGCGCATCCACAATTCACACATCCAAATCCACATCGTTGACGAACTGCTCTTTTGGTTAAGGCGTCAATCGTACGACTTAACCCATACTGATTTTGTGTCATTTTAACAACCTACTCAAATTTTCATAATGAACTTAAAGGTTTCTGTCACATACTTTAAAAGTAAACATAAGTTGATGGCAAATAGCGCTGAATGACCCACGTACATGGACACATAGGTAATATAAACACACTAAGACACAACACTAACAGCCTATATGGATGTAATCAATGACGTAGTGTTATGTCACTAATATTGTTTTACTCTACAAACCCACAACACCAGTCATCCTCGCGTAAGCGGGGATCCATTTAACTGATTGATTAAAATAGATTCCCACTTTCGCACCACAGGCACTCCGATTCACTAGGCGCTAAAGCACCAGTAAAATCGTATGTTGGAACGACAAACTATTGGCATTTTTATTCAAAATTGCATTTAAATTTGTTTCGTACAAAGGTCTAGTTATAATGCTGGCAATCCATTTATAGCCGCACGCTCACCATGCTCAGTTACCGTCATGCTTTTCACGCAGGCAATCATGCCGACGTACTCAAACATTATGTATTAGGCCTTGTGCTTGCCCACACCAAGCTGAAAGATAAGCCTTTTTGGTATATCGACACCCATGCTGGTGCGGGCATGTATAGCCTGACTGAGGGCTATGCCACACAAAATGCCGAGTTTGAGCAAGGTATAGACAAGCTGATGACCGCTGAAAACCTGCCGCAATCACTCGCCGATTTTGTGGCACAGATTAAACACTTCAATGTGGATTCATTACAGTTGTACCCTGGCTCACCTTCCATCGCGCAAGACTTTTTGCGTGCCGACGACAAAATGCGTCTGTTTGAATTGCACCCAAATGATTTCAAACTGTTGGCAGAGAATTTCAGGGGACAAGGCAAGCAGGTCAAAATTGAGATGCAAGATGGCTTTGCGGGCATTAAGGCTTGCCTGCCACCGCCGCCGCGCCGTGCGGTGGTGTTGATAGACCCGCCGTATGAAGATAAGCAGGATTATCAGCGCGTGGTCAACTGCATAAAAGATAGCCTCACGCGCTTTGCGACGGGCACTTACATGGTGTGGTACCCAATATTACAACGCCCAGAGCCTGATGAAATGGTCGAAAGCCTGATTCAACTCAATGCGCCGAACTGGCTTCATGTCGCCATGACGATACATGAACCATCGGCAGAGGGCTACGGCATGCATGGCAGCGGGCTATTTATCATCAATCCGCCTTGGACATTGCCTAATACGCTGGAAGAAACCATGCCTGTATTGACGCAACTATTGGCGCTAGATGACACAGATGACTATCGGATTGAGAGTCAAATCTCCTAATTAAAATAGGCCACTCTAACCTGATACAATGCAGCTGATTTTTTAGCACGCCACTTTTAAATACCAATCAATAAACCAATTAAGGATACTTTCCCAACATGCAGGAAACAAACATTTCACCTACTGAATTCAAGCAAAATAGCGTTATGTCCACCGTTCTATTTGGTAGCCGCTGGTTGCAACTGCCGCTGTATTTAGGCTTAATCATCGCACAAGCCGTATATGTATTCTTCTTTGGCGTTGAGCTTGTGCACATGGTTGCACATGCAACCTCACTCTCCGAAGCCGAAATTATGCTGATTGTATTAGGCTTGATTGACGTGGTGATGATTTCAAACTTGCTGATTATGGTGATTGTGGGTGGCTATGAAACCTTTGTGTCACGCCTGAATCTTGAAGGCCATCCTGATGAGCCCGATTGGTTATCACACGTAAATGCCAACTTACTTAAAGTGAAACTGGCTACCGCGATTATCGGTATTTCATCAATTCATTTACTGAAAACATTTATCAATGCAGAAAACTTGTCTGACAAAGTTTTGCTGTGGCAAACAGTCATTCATATGACTTTTGTCGTTTCGGCGGTATCGATTGCGTATATTGATAAGTTAATGACTCGTCCTGAAACTAGCCATTAAGCGCTTCAAAAAGTCAAAAATCGTAAGCCAATCACATATTGGCTTACGACTATAAAATTACTGAGGCACTTTATAATTGTCTTGGGTCATCAAATCAATGCCGCATTCCAGTTTTTCAACCCATGCAATAAACTTATTCACCATCTCTTTACCCACAAAAGAGCGCCCATGTTGCGGCACAATGGATTCGATATCCATCGTGCGTGCCATGTTAGCCCATAAGCGGCAGGCCTTATTCGACGTCATGTAACGTCTATGAAAAGGCAGCATGGTTTGTAGATGCGCATCAAAATCAGTAACAGGCTCTGCGGCAAGATCATGATGTACTAGTGATGCGCCGAGATCTCCTGAAAATAGAATCTTACTGGTGACATCGTAAAATTGGAAGTTGCCTTCAGAATGCAGAAAGTGTGCTGGAATGGCTTTGATCACATCTTTCCCAAGCCAGATATTCATCCCTTGATCGGGAATGCCAATAATGCGATTTTCAGTATTGCCTACACTGCAAAAATGCGGCAGAAACCGCTCCCAAATAGCTGGGGCTATCACTTGGCACTCTGTACCAACCAGCCATTTATTGATTGAGGCCACGATATCAGGGTCTTGATGTGAAGCAAGAATGTACTGCAATTTACGAAAGTGAAAATACTTCCCCATCCCCATTACCAAGGCGTTGTAAGTCATGTTGCCGCCTGGGTCGATTAAAGCGCCATGCCCGTCACTTACAATCAGAAACTGATTCGACTGCACCGCATCTTGAGAGGAATCCGAGTCAGACAAATCGCTGAATTTGATACAGATATGCTTCCCGTTATTGAATAACTCTGTTGCCATGGAAATGATCCTTAATTCAAAATTAATAGGTATGATTTGTAAATATTTTAGTTAGATTCCGCTGTTTTATTCATGAAACTAAAGATATGAAGCTAATAGGTAAGTGATATTAAAATGGCATCGAAGATATTGAGTAAATTGCAATTCTTCACTAGCAAAATTGATTATCCAGATAGTTGATTACAAGATACCTGTGCTCAATACTTCGCTTGGAGTCGCCATGCTTTCTTCAATGTCAAACTTATGTACAGCGATGGTTTTACCGCCCTCAGTTTCAACTTTCACGCGCCATTCACCATAAGCTAAATTCTGCTTAAACGTATATCCTCTAAAGCCATTATCACGACCACCCGCCAAACTGAAACCGATGCGAGATCTAGTCTGCCAACCTTTCTTGGCATCATAATACTGCCAGTTATGATACAGCTTGGTTTCCAGACCTCTTGGTGCAAACACTGAAGAAATGCAATACACCGGATCGCCAGCATTGATATATAAAGTATTTGAAGTGCTACTCCAAAAAACCCACCAAGGCGCTTTATCTTGCAAGACGCGATACTCGCCTGCTAATTTTTCAAAATGCGTGCCTACCTGAACATCTCGCTTTACCAAAGGCACTGGCGGGATTACGTCTAGCACGTAAGCTAAAATAATCACCGCAGCAACAATATACGTGGGCTTAATACTGCCAAGCTGTGGTGAGATTTTAAGTTTCAGAGCACAAGTGGCGGCTACTGCAAGCAAAGTACTCGCAAAAAACCAGATAGCATGAATACTACCCACTACAAATGGCACCACGAAGTTAAACAGTAAAATCGCGCAAAAACCAAACAATGTCCAAGTCAGGGTCAAGCGTTTATAGGCTTCCTCCAAATACTCATTAGCGACCAGCAATGCACCTAAGCCAATTGACCAGATGATGGCCGTGATATGCGATGAGCTTTTGAAGTAGAGAATGAATAAGGCACTAAACAGGCTTCCAAACAGAAACTGAATTGCCATGTAAGGCAAACGCGTTGTCCAATGTTCTTCGTGACTTTCGCCGGCTTCAATCGCTGCGGCTGGCTGTGATGCAGATTCAAATGAAGTTTCAATTGTAGATTCTGACTCGGCTAAGCTTTCTTGTGCCTGAATAGCTATCTCCTGATTCTCCTTTCTCACTAACCACCAAATGATTGGAATCACAGCGAGCAGATAAGCGGAGAGCATCCATAAATCAGAAGCAGCAATACGCTTGCCTATGGTGAGCGCATCCCATAAAAAGCCACCGAAAAAAGCTAGTACAGGGAAAAAGTCTTTTAGGCGCAGAATATGCTGATACCAGCGGGATTGTTGCAATTTAACAATGAGCATATTTAAAAACTAGACCAAACTACCAATCACAAAGCCAATCACAATGCCGGTGAGCAACGCAATGGTAAGCGCACGATATGTCAGCACATCTTTAGAGTAGCCACGCTTAATTGCCGTATAAGAAACCAAGTAACCAATAGCATTCAACAGCCAGATCACCGACAAACTCAGCACTTTGACAATCAAGGGGCCAACAATTGGCACTAAGATAATGATGCCAAGTATCCATGTCACGATATGAGAAATCACGGCAAGCAATAACACGCCTGCGGTTACGGCCTTTACATGCCAGCCGAAATGCCATGCAGCAAAAAGAGCTGCTGCAAGCACGAGACTAAGTGGCAACATCCACTTCCATGCACCACGCTTTGGCGCTTCGGTCAAAATCTCTTGATTAAAAAGGTGTGCACCCGAATCTTTGATATTGTTTTTATTTTTTGAGTCCATATGATCCTGAATAGGCTAATGCCACACAGCAAACAAAAATGCGCTCACTCTTTGAAAAATTTAAGAATGAGCGCAAAACTAAATACCGTATCAATATTTGAAACTAACCAGCCATCTCGGTAATAGGGATGATCTTTTTCACTTTAGCCAGACTCTCTGAATAATCAGGCAGACGGTCAAAGTTCAAGTACTGATAAATTTCAGCCGTGTTTTGCAACTTATTGCCTACAGTTTCCATATATTCAGTATGTGTAGGCATACGACCCAATTTGGCGCATACCGCCGCCAGCTCAGCTGAGCCCAGATACACACGGGCGTCACGACCCATGCGGTTATCAAAGTTACGTGTACTGGTAGAGAACACCGTTGCTTTATCCGCAACACGCGCCTGATTACCCATACATAATGAACAGCCCGGCACTTCAGTACGTGCACCTGCTACGCCAAACACAGCATAAACACCTTCATCACGCAATTGAGCTTCATCCATACGCGTTGGCGGAGCAATCCACAAACGGGTTGGAATATTCGCCACACCTTCCAACACGCGTGCAGCAGCACGGTAGTGGCCGATATTGGTCATACAACTACCAATAAACACTTCGTCCACTTTATCACCCACTACGGCTGACAATGGTTTGATGTCATCCGGGTCGTTCGGGCAAGCCACTAGCGGCTCGGTGATGGTATTCAAGTCAATTTCAATGATATGCGCGTACTCTGCATCTGCATCTGGCTCTAACAGTTCTGGTTTTGCCAACCAAGCCTGCATGCTGGCGATGCGACGTTGCAAGGTGCGTGCATCTTGATAGCCGCCATCAATCATGTTTTGCAACAATACGATATTTGAAGTCAGGAATTCAATCACAGGTTCTTTATTCAGCTTCACGGTACAGCCATTAGCAGAACGCTCGGCAGAGGCATCAGCAAATTCAAATGCCTGCTCTACTTTCAAATCAGGTAAACCTTCGATTTCTAAAATGCGGCCATTAAAGACATTCTTTTTGCCTTGCTTACCAACGGTCAGCTCACCTTTTTGAATTGCGGCATAAGGAATCGCATTCACCAAGTCACGCAAGGTAATGCCCGGCTGCATCTCGCCCTTGAAGCGCACCAGTACTGACTCTGGCATATCTAGCGGCATTGCGCCCATTGCGGCAGCAAATGCTACCAAACCAGAACCGGCTGGGAATGAAATACCAATCGGGAAGCGCGTATGTGAATCGCCGCCTGTACCCACAGTGTCTGGCAAGACCATACGATTCAACCATGAGTGAATCACGCCATCACCAGGACGCAATGAAACACCACCACGGCTGGAAATAAACTCAGGCAAGCTATGTTGCAATTTAATATCAACAGGCTTTGGATACGCTGCGGTATGGCAGAAACTTTGCATCACCAAGTCAGCACTAAAGCCCAAGCAAGCCAACTCTTTGAGCTCATCACGCGTCATGCCGCCAGTGGTATCTTGTGAGCCGACTGTTGTGGCTTTAGGTTCACAATAAGAACCTGGACGCACGCCCTTGCCTTCTGGCAAACCACATGCACGACCAACCATTTTCTGCGCCAAGGTATAACCCTTGCCAGTATCTTTTGGTGTAGTGGCCTGAATGAATAAATCTGAGGCTGGCAAGCCTAATGACAGACGCGCATTAGTCGTTAAGCCACGGCCGATAATCAATGGAATACGACCACCAGCACGCACTTCATCTGCAATAGTTGATGGCGCAAGCTCAAAGCTTGAAATCACCTCACCCTGTTCATTTAATACTTTGCCTGCAAATGGCTGAATGGTAATCACATCACCCGTTTGCATTTTTGATACGTCACATTGAATCGGCAACGCGCCTGAATCTTCAGCAGTATTAAAGAAAATAGGCGCAATTTTAGTACCTAAAATCACACCACCAGTACGCTTGTTTGGAATGTGAGGAATATCGTTACCCATGTACCACTGCACAGAGTTAATCGCAGATTTACGTGAAGAACCCGTACCCACAACATCGCCCACATAGGCTAATGGCAAGCCTTTTTGCTTCAAGGTTTCAATTAACTTTAAGCCATCTGGAATTTTATTCACGAGCATGGCTTTGGCATGCAATGGAATGTCCGGGCGACTCCAAGCGTCTTGCGCTGGGCTTAAATCATCGGTGTTGGTTTCACCATCCACCTTGAACACCACCATTTTAATTTCTTCAGCTAGCACAGGTGCGTTGGTGAACCACTCAGCACTTGCCCAAGATTCCATCAATTTTTTAGCATGTAAATTGCCTGCCTTCATCTTTTCATCGACATCATGAAAAGCGTCAAACATCAGAATAGTCTGTGACAAAGCCTTGACAGCGGCCTCGGCCATAGGAGTATCCAATAACGCCACTAAAGCTTGCACATTGTAACCACCCAACATGGTACCTAACAATTGCACAGCTTTTTCAGCATCTACTAATGGAGACGACGCTTTACCCATAGCAATATCTGATAAAAATGCAGCTTTTACATATGCAGCTTGGTCAACACCTGCTGGTGTACGGTTTGAAAGTAAATCTAATAAGGTTTCAGCTTCACCTGCTGGTGGATTTTTAAGAAGTTCAACCAGTTGAGCAACCTGCTCTGCGCTCAATGGCAAAGGTGGCAAACTTTGTGTGGCACGTTCTTGCACGTGCGCTGCATAGGCTTTTAACATGATATTTTGAGTCTTGAATTGTATAAAATGAATAGTTTGATTATACAGCCAGCTCGAAACAGGTAGCGCCCAATATAGACAAAAAAATCTAATTTCATGCGATTTAAACTACAATTAAGTGCTAACATTCACAGCAATTTTATTCAACGTGCCGCGTAAGATAATCTATATGCAAAAATTAATAATCGTTGCCTCCTGCATGCTTCTTTTTAGCGCCTGTTCCAAGAACGAACAGCCATTAGGTTCTAATGAAAAAGCCAGCCTGATAACCGAGCAAATTATCAGCAATTCAAAATGTGATGCATTCCGAAACGAACTAGCCTCACCAACAATGAATGACAGTTCAATTGATAAAGTCTATGACGATGCAGTAAAAGCCAACTGTATTCACAAAGATATTTAATCACTCTACAGATTGGTTTAACGTAATAGCCCATTAATCGGCTTTTACGTTAACTGAATTTCATCTGAAAACACACCTCATGTCCACAAACAATCGCTTTGAGGCCAATAGCAGTATTCTATTCGGCCAAAATCAGGCTCAATTAATCCGTACCGAAACGCTGGCAGACATTTTCGAAGCAACAGAAAAACGCTCTCCGCAACAAACAGCGCTCATTTTCGAGAATCGTACACTCAGCTATCGTGAGTTAAATACGCTCAGCGATTTAGCGGCTTCGCACCTAATTGAACACGGAGTCCAGCCTGGTCAGATCATCGGCCTATGGCTACCTCGCGGAATCGACTTACTTGTCATGCAACTGGCTATCACTAAAGCAGGCGCTGCATGGCTACCATTTGATGCTGACACTCCCGTAGACCGCATTGCAATTTGCTTGAACGATGCAAATGCTACGGGATTAATTAGCTGCGATACATTTAGTTCTCATCTCAATGACTTATCGCATCAAGTCTGGACAGCCGAAAGTCTGCTTATTCCGCAACAAACACCTTTAAAGAAACGCTCAGGCGTTTCACCTGAACACCCAGCTTATATCATATACACTTCTGGCTCTACAGGAAAACCAAAAGGAATTCAGGTTAACCAAGGCTCCATTTGCCATTTTTTACGCAGTGAAAATAGCCAACTTGGCATCAATCAAACAGACCGCGTTTATCAAGGCTTTTCAACTGCATTCGATATGTCTTTTGAGGAAATCTGGATTAGTTATCTGGTTGGTGCCACGCTGTGGATTGCCCCCAAAGAACTTGCCACTGATCCTGAAGCCCTGCCTCTCGCCTTGATTGCACAAAAAATCACAGTCTTAAATGCAGTTCCAACTCTACTAGCGTTATTTAATTGTGATATTCCAAATCTGCGTATTATCAATCTAGGCGGCGAAGCCTGCCCTGAAGCCTTGGTCAACAAATGGGCGACACCCGACCGTAAGGTTTTCAACACCTACGGTCCAACTGAAGCCACTGTATCAGCCAGCCTTGCTGAACTGCATGCAGGAAAACCCGTGACTATTGGCCGACCATTACCCAACTACGTGCTACTGGTGGTTGACCCAGAAACTACGCATGCACTACGACTGCTACCACGAGGAGAAACTGGAGAACTCTGCATCAGTGGCCCTGGCATAGCCATGGGCTACTTGGGACGTCCAGACCTTACAGCTGAAAAATTTCTCACTAACCCCTATGCCACTGGCTTGAACGATCAAAGACTTTACCGTACAGGTGACCTTGCCAGAATTGATGAATTTGGCTGTGTGCAATGCTTAGGTCGCACGGATGATCAAATCAAAATTCGCGGCTTTCGGGTTGAACTTGGCGAAATTGAAGCAACACTCTGTCAGCAACCAAATATCGGCACTGCGGCGGTTATCCGCCGCAATGACGATGGTCTAGAGCGTTTAGTTGCTTACATCATCACTGAAGACAAAATCGCCTCGGAAATAGCAGATTTGCGTGCTGCATTGGCCGAAAGTCTGCCACCCTACATGGTGCCTAGTCACTTTGAAACATTAGCTGAGATGCCACGTCTCACTTCTGGCAAAATTGACCGCAATGCGTTACGCGCACTACCACTTAACATAGTGAGCACAAGCAGCCATGAGTCAGATGTAGCAGAAAGCCTCGCCGAAACCGTGCTTTTTGCTGAACTCGCCAAATTTTTCCCCGGTCAGCCAATACTGCGTGACGCTGACTTCTTTTCGGATCTAGGCGGACATTCGTTGCTAGCGGCACGTTTAGCTTCAGCTTTACGCAGCAACGCACAATTTTCAAGCTTTACTGTGCGCGATATTTATCAGCATCGAAAAATTGGTCAAATTGCAAAAATCATGCGCGATACACCAGTTGCGCAACCCAATGTTGAATCATCTTGGACACCTCCTTCTGCAAGTAAACGCTGGCTATGCGGCGTAGCACAAGCCATTGTATTACCAAGCCTTATACTGTTGCGCATGTCGCAATGGCTAGCCTCGTTTTTCACCTACCATTTTTTTACAGGTGGCCCGCATGACTCTATTATTGTCGCGATTGCGGCATCCGTCGGTGTTTTTCTGCTAGCGACAGTACTGAGCTTTGTCGTTGCTATTGCAGGAAAATGGATCGTTGCCGGTCGCCTCAAGGCAGGTCGTTATCCTTTGTGGGGTGGCACCTATTTTCGCTGGTGGTTGACAGACCGCCTAATCGAAGGCGTACCGCTATACATGCTCGGCGGTTCAACGCTCTATGTCTGGTGGCTACGCGCATTGGGTGCAAAAGTCGGCAATGACGTTAACATCGGCTCAATTACCATTCGTTCGCATGATTTGCTTAGCATTGGTGATGGCGTCAGCATCGGTAATGCGGTCAATCTTGAAAATGCACGAGTTGAACATGGAGAGCTCATCTTAGGCACAATTTCTTTAGCCGACGAAGCCTGTGTAGACTCCTATGCCGTGCTTGAAGGCAACACTGCCATTGGTAGCTATGGCCATCTAGAAGGCCTTTCCGCAATGTCTGACGGCATGCAAGTTCTTCCCTCAAGAGTATGGAGCGGCTCGCCTGCCCGTGACATCGGGGCATTTGATCACACTGCACAAATGCCGCGTCCAGTTGTATCTGAAACACGTCTTATTGCAGAAGCCGTATTTTTTATCTTTGGCGTTTTGGCTACCGCTACACTCTTTTTCCTGCCTATCTTCCCAAGCATGGTTTTAATTGACCGAATGGATGACAGCTACCCATGGCTGCAGAATGGTGAAATTCCTTTTCAGCTACTGAAATATTTCTTACTTTCATTTCCGGCAACTGCAGTACTGATTGTTGGCACAATTCTGATTTCTGCCGCTTTGCGCTGGGGGGTGCTCTATAGATTGAAAGCTGGCCGCTGGCCTGTACACAGTAATGTGTACTGTAGGCGCTGGCTGGTTAATCAAATTCAAGAGTCAAGCCTCAATATACTGCATGGCGTTTATGCCACGGTCTACGCCTCTCACTGGTATCGGCTGCTCGGCGCAAAAGTTGGACGCGATGCTGAAATTTCAACGGCTCAGGGCGTTGTTCCAGACCTCCTGACATTAGGTGATGAAAGTTTTATTGCCGATGGTGTAATGCTAGGCGATGAATCAATTGAAGGCGGTTGGATGCAAACCCAGCCAACGGTCATTTCCAAGCGTTGCTTTGTTGGCAATGGCGCTTATATTCCCGATGGCACTATCCTGCCAGAAAATGTACTGATTGGCGTTCACTCACGTGCACCCAGTAATGAATTGATGCGAAATGGCGACACTTGGCTCGGCTCCCCTGCCATCAACCTTAGTGCACGTGAACAATCAGCCGGATTTGCGGAGTCGCTTACTTTCCGCCCCTCATTGCTACGCCGACTAGGCCGAGGCTTGGTTGAAGCATATAGAATCATCACACCGCATGCCATTGTGATTGCTGTCGGCTATACGGTCGTATTAAATGCAATGCCTTATGCTGATGCCGGACACTGGAAAACAGTTGCCATGCACCTAATCATCGCGGGCCTGCTGTATGGTGTTGGCGGCTTTATTTTTATCGCGATGTTGAAATGGTTATTTATTTTCCGCTATAACAAGCGCTCGCAACCAATGTGGACACCATTTGTATGGGCTTCCGAGGGCATCACCAATCTTTATGAAGGCCTTGCTGTGCCTAACTTCATGCGTTATCTGCGCGGCACACCATGGCTACCCATTGCCTTCAACCTTTTAGGCAGTCGAATAGGCCGTGGCGTTTATCTGGACACCACAGATTTCACGGAATTTGACTGTGTGAATATTGGAGATTACAGCGAACTCAATGCCTTGGTCTGTCCACAAACACACCTGTTTGAAGATCGCATCATGAAAATTGACCACGTAAACATTGGCAAACGCGTCTACATAGGGCCTCGTAGCACGGTGCTTTACAGCGCCTTTGTTGATGACAATGTTAAACTCGGGCCTTTGACGTTAGTGATGAAAGGTGAAAGCATTCCTGCCAACTCTCATTGGCGAGGCTGCCCTGCCATTCCTAATTGACGTAAAAATGCTGCCTCAACCACTCATGGTATATGCTTGGCCGGCTTCAGCAAGTCAGGTAAAGTTAGAACAAGGCCTGCTCATTCTCAAGGTACAAACGCTACCCAGCATGCCTCGCACTGAAATTCGCCAGCAAGCCCGCAAAGCCTTGAAAGAGGCACTGGCTATGTTACTAGATTACCCCGTCACTGAAATAGAATTTGAATCACAACCTGGACAAGCAATTCAGCTGTTGCACCCCAAACTGAACATTGGACTTTCTATCAGCCATGACCATGGTATGTCTCTTGTCGCAATTAACATGAACGGTAAAATTGGCGTTGATCTAATGACGCTTAACAGCTCACCAGCAATAAATGAAATACACACCTTAGCTACAGATTATCTCGGTGACAAAACAGCCGAATATATTGCCCAGTTACCTAGCGCACTACAGCAAGAGGCCTTCGCTAAGGAATGGACAGCATTAGAAGCGCGCATTAAGTGCAACGGAGAGGCTTTAGCAGAATGGAATATAGTTAAAATAAATTTGGCTAATATTAATAGCCGCGCCTTAGAAATGCCAAAAGGTTACGTTGCAACAGTCGCGTTCTCAACTTCACCCACATCATCACTGTGAAGCTTTATAAGCGCTCTAATGCTGCTTGTCGACTAAAACTTACCGTCACTTGCAAACCTCTATTGGTCTCAGGTTGTGCAATAAAAATACTAGCGCCATGCAATTTAGCTATCTCTTTGACTATTGCCAACCCTAAGCCACTTCCATCCTGACCTGAACCTATTGAGCGATGAAAACGGTCAAAAATCTTATCTCGCTCCTTCTCACTGACACCCGGACCGTTATCAATAACATTCAACTCAACATCTGTTTCTGTCACATTTATAGCCATAGTGACCTGCCCCCCATTTGGGGTATACCGAATAGCATTATCCAGCAAGTTATATAGCAGCTCTCTAAGCCGCTCCGCATTACCATTGATCATTGCTGGAGTTTTACTCTGCTCAAAACCCAAATCAATTTGTTTTTGAATTGCCGTAGGAACCATATCTGACGCCACTTCTTTTGAAATATCATTTAAATCAATAGGCAGCATTTTAATCATCACCGAGGCTTCGGACTGGCTTTTTGCCAAGATTAACAACTGGTTAACGGTATGTAGAAGACGATCTAAACTTTGACGAACCTTAAGTAAAATCGACTTTAATTTATCTGGATCTGTCTCAATTTCCGCCAATTCCAATTGCGCTTGAGCACCGGCAAGCGGTGTTCTTAATTGATGAGCTGCATCAGCAATAAAACGATTTTGTCCTAAAATCAAACCATGCAATTGGCTCATGAGCCGATTAACGGAGTTGGCTACCAAAAAAACTTCTTTGGGGATATTAGGCAAGTCGATCGGGCTTAAGTTTTGTTCCGAACGGTTTGAAACGGCATCATTCAGCACCTGTAGCGGCAATAAACCTTTTTTAACACTAATGGAAATGATAAAAAACGACATCAGCATGAGTAAAAGCTGGGGCACAACAATACCAATCAATATTTTATTAACAAGCCCATTCCGCCGATGCAGCGTTGCCGCAACCTGAATAATTATTTGTTGTGAGCCAGAAGCATTGTCGAGACTAAAAGTGGAGCGTACCACCCTAAACTTCTCATGATTAATTTCCACAAAAAAGAAATTCGACTTTAATTTTGAAGCTTGTAGTTGGCTACTTTCAACAAGATCCTTGCTACCACTCAGCAACATCCCTTTATCATTGCTAACACTGTAAAGAATAGTATCGACCTCATCATTCAATAAAATCCTGCTGGCATTCTCCAGCAAAGCAAAATCTTTACTATTGATGCCTGAGCGAAACAAATACCCCTTGATATCATCTACCGACCCGTACAAATCGGCATCCAGCTCTTTCTCCAGTGCGCTGACTGCCAATCGATGCAACAAAGTACTGTCTATCAAAATGATGAGTAACATGAGTGGCATTGACCAACTCAAGATAGTGTTACGTAAAGAGGCCGGTGGACGTTTCATACCAATGTTCTATATATTAAATCTTTAAATTAATTAGAATTAAGCTTGTTTATCCAACATATATCCCAAACCACGTAACGTGCGCACCTCTATACCAACACCTAACAACTTTTTACGTAGCCTATGGATATAAACCTCAATTGCATTCTTACCTAGACTATCATCCCAATCGCTGATATTTTCAATTAAACCTTCCTTACTTACTACTTTACCAACACGTAGTAACAAGGTTTCAAAAATACTTAACTCTCGTGGAGAAAGTGCAAAAGGCTGATTCTGATACGTCACTAAACGCTCTTTAATATGTAAAGTTAATGGCGGATACTCAATAGTGGATGCCAACACATCATGTTTACGGCGAAGTTGCGCGCGCAATCTTGCCGCCAACTCAGCAAGTCGAACGGGTTTGACTAAATAATCATCTGCGCCTAAGTCCAGACCGGCAATACGGTCTTCTAAATCATCACGCGCAGTTAGAATAATCACGCGCGTATCAAGTTTTCTTGCGCGTAATCTTTTCAATACGGTTAACCCATCTATTTTTGGCAACCCAAGATCTAGCACAACGGCATCGTAAACCTCTTCACTCAAGGCTGAATCTGCCTGCCTACCATCTCGCGCCCAATCGACAATATAGTCACTGCTACGAAGGTAAATACTTGTAGCATTTCCAAGGACTGCATCATCTTCAACCAATAAAATTCGCATGAAAACTCAAAAATAGAAATTAAATAACAAAGTCATTCTTACATAAATCATGTGGTTAGGCTTCTGCAATCAGAAATTTACTCAAGCTGAAAGTCACTACTTTAGCAAAACAACATCAATCACATACATATATCCATTATCGAACAATGGTCTGCTAATGTTATAATTATTGGTTGATAACACTGGTAAACAGCGTGAGCTAATGCAACAGCCTTGGCATTACTATCAATATCGTAAGCGGATTGTAAGGTATTCCAGAATAAGATAGCTTTTAGTATATAAAGTTAAGTGCAACCTAAAAACCAAAGGATTTAGATGCTATTTGTAATTGATTTTGACGGCACCCTTTCTGTAGGAGATACCGTTGACGCAATGCTAGAACGCTTTGCAGATGACCGATGGAAAGACCTTGAGTCTGACTGGCTAAACGGTGACATCACCGCAATTGACTGCATGAAACAGCAGTTAGATTTAGTTAAGACAGACCAGATCACCTTGGAAAACTTTTTCAGGGGCATACAAATTGACTCCAGCTTCATTCCTTTTCACAAGCACATTAGTCAGTTTTCAAAAGTAGCAATTGTGAGTGATGGCTTAGATCACGCCATTGATGTGGCAACACACAATGCAAAAATTCCAAAAATGCCGATTTATGCAAATAAATTGCATTTCAAACCCAATGGCATTGAAATTAGCTACCCATACCGCAATCCAGAATGCAAAGCAGGCAATGGCGTATGCAAATGTCAAATTGCCGAACAGTTATCTACAGATGTCGGTGGCCCTATCATTTTAGTTGGTGATGGTAAATCTGATTACTGCTTAGCTAAGCATGCTGATGTTGTCTTTGCAAAAGGCAAACTTATTAGTCATTGTGAACAAGAAAACATTCCTTTTACAAGCTTCCAGACTTTTACAGAAGTTTTGGATATCGTTAAGCAGTGGGATATTGAACAACAATGGCCAGATAGCGTTACAACAAAAACCTTAAAATACGTAAATAAATAGTACTAGAAACATATATTTAATTTGAGAATGAAAGAGACTGTTTGATGGATGCCAAAATCATTGAAATTTTAGATAAAAACAACAAATATTGCTCACATGGCGATACCGTTAACTACGCAGATCCTCCCAAAGTATTTGAAGGCTGTGAAGGTAGCTTTCTGTTTGACGAAAACAAAACACCTTACCTAGATTGGCAAATGTGGTATTCAGCTGTAAATTTTGGTTATAAAAACAAACGCATCAGCGATAGCCTAAAAAAACAAATTGACACGCTTCCACAATTGGCGAGCCAGTATTTACATAAAGAAAAAGTAGATCTGGCTGAAATTATCTGCAAATACATGGAAGACAAATACGGCGAAAAAGGTCGTGTACACTTCAACGTAGGTGGCGCTCAAGCCATTGAAGACTCACTTAAAGTAGTCCGTAACCACACAGGTAAAACACATCAGTTTGCTTTTATGGGCGGCTATCATGGACGCACGTTAGGCGCATCTGCAATTACTTCCAGCTATCGCTATCGCCGTCGTTTCGGCAACTTTGCTGATCGTGCACACTTTGTACCATATCCATATTGCTACCGTTGCCCATATGGCATGAAGGTTGAAACTTGCGATACTTATTGCCACAAAGAATTTGAACAACTATTTGAAACTGAATATCAATCAGTTTGGGATGAAAAAGCGAAAGAAAGCGAATTCGGCGCGTTCTACATTGAACCGGTACAAGGTACTGGCGGCTACATTATCCCACCTGAAGGTTACATGCAAAAACTGCAAGAAAGCCTGAAGAAACGCAACATTTTGCTAGTGGCTGATGAAATTCAAATGGGCGTATACCGCACCGGTAAATTGTGGTCATGGGAAAACTTTGGCATCGTGCCGGATATTTTTGTGTTCGGTAAAGCGATTACTAATGGCTTAAATCCACTTTCAGGCATTTGGGCGAAAGAAGAACTGATTAACCCAGAAAAATTCCCGCCAGGAACAACACACTCAACTTTTGCATCCAATCCATTAGGCACTTCTGTGGCTTTGGAGGTCATGAAAATGACGCAAGAGCATGACTTTGAACCACAAATTCGTGAACGTGGCGCATACTTTCTGAAACGTATTCAAGAGCTAAAATCACGTTGGAAAGTAGTAGGTGATGTAAGTGGTTTAGGTTTGGCGCTACGCATTGAACTATGTACAGAAGACGGCTACACACCAAGCCGCGCACTTGCTGACCGTATGTTTAATGAAGGCCTGAAAGGTGACATTGACATTGCCGGTAAAAAATACGGTTTGGTCTTGGACATCGGTGGCTATCAAAAAAATGTGATTACACTGGCACCATCATTGTTGATTAGCAATGAAGAGATTGATTTAGGTATTCAATTGTTTGAAGCTTTACTGAAACGCTGTGGTGCTCAATAACCACTAGCAGATAAAGGCATTGTTGGTTTTTAGCGTAAAATAGAGCTACTCTATTAACGCTTCAATCAACAATTGCCTTTTCAAAAATTACCGCAGCTATTCTGTACACTCCCTGTTAAAAAGAATCAGAAGTATCCTGTCCTAGACACAGACAATACGCTGGCTTTCGCATAGTTTGCAGCTGAAACGTAAACAAAATATATGATTAAAATGCCGCAAAACAATACAGTTAAACCTAGCATTGATGAACTATTAGGGCCTAACGGCTTTATTGAACGTAAAGGCAGTGTCGGCGTGCTGCTGGTGCATGGTCTGACGGGCACTCCAACCGAAATGAAACATTTCGGCAAAGTGATCGCACGCAAAGGCTTTACCGTAGCATGCCCTGAACTTGCTGGGCACTGCGCCACGATTGAGGCACTAACAGCCACAACATGGCTTGATTGGTATAAATCTATTGAAGCCGCATTCGATGCACTCAAAAATGAATGCGAACATGTCTTTGTAGGCGGCCTCTCTATGGGGGCGTTGATTTCTCTTTTACTCGCCGCAAAAAAAGGACATCAGGTTGCAGGCATTATTTTGCTCTCGACCACATTTTTCTATGATGGCTGGAACATGCCTAAATTCAAACAGACTGTTTTACTACCACTAGTGCTATACACCCCACTTAAGTATTTCGTACAATGGGAAGAAACTTCACCTTACGGCATTAAAGATGAACGTGTTCGCGCCTTGGTGCATGCAATTCTAGAGAATCGCGACAATCAGGCTGCAGATAAAATCGGCTACTTTAAAACACCCGCAACAGTTATTTTAGAAAGTGTGCGTTTAATTAAAGCTGCTAAAAAAGCACTTAAAGATGTAGTCGTACCAACACTGATTGTGCATGCAACAGAAGATGACATGGCTAGCGTAAAAAATGCTTACTACACACAGGCAAATATCTCATCGGAAGTCATTGAAACATTTTATGTGGATGATACTTACCACGTCCTTACATTAGATAAACGTAAAGATGATATTGCAAAGCGAGCCGCACAATTCTGTAAAGAACAAGCCCAAAAACTTGACTCTCATAATAAAATGCAAGCATCAGCATAACTACATCAAAAAGGACAACAACATAATGACAACGCCAGCACTTAGTCTTGATGACGTATCGCAAGCTTTGGCAAAAATGATTGCCGATAAAATGGATATCGACGTCAGCAGCATTCATGCCGATAGTAATCTGCAAGAGTTAGGTTTAGATTCTCTGGATACTTTTGATATTATATTTAATGCTGAAGACCACTTTAAAATCAAAGTACCAAATGACCAGATTAATATCAGCACGCTACATGATGTAGCTGCATTAGTTCATAAACTAATCTTGGCACAAAACCAATAATGACTAATACATCACACTTAAAACGGGTCGTCATTACAGGCTTAAGTGTGGTGTCGCCAGTCGGCAACAGTATTGCAGACTTAACTGAACAAGTATTTGGCGGCATTTCAGGCATTAAAAAACTAGACTTGCCATTTACTGACCAATTGACTTGTCAGATTGCAGCGCAGGCACAATTCAATCCTGCAGACTATTTTACAAAACATACTTACTCCATGCTCGACCGCTCCAGCCAAATGGCGCTACATACCAGCATTGAAGCCATTAAAGATGCAAAGTTAGAAATTAACGAAGCGCTTAAATCTCGAATGGGGGTTTATGTGGGCACAGGTATGGGTGGCGCGCAATCACTTGAGGATGGCTATATTCGTCTTTATAAAGATGGGTCAAATCGATTAAAACCCTTCACAGTTTTAATGAGTATGTATAACGCAGCCGCATCTGCGATTGCACTAGAACATCAACTCACTGGCCCTAATCAAACATTTTCCACGGCTTGTTCTTCATCCGGCGTAGCTATTGGTGAAGCATCAAGACTCATACGTCATGGCTATGCAGATGTAATGTTAGCTGGTGGCACAGAAGCACTTTTAACTTTCGGTTCGATTAAAGCGTGGGAAGCACTTAGAACGCTAGCTGAAGAGGATGCAGATGACATTAGCGCCTCTTGCAAGCCGTTTTCTGCCAATAGAACGGGCTTGGTACTAGGTGAAGGCGCAGCGATGTTAGTGCTGGAGTCTTACGAGCATGCAGTTGCACGCGGTGCAACGATATATGCTGAGATTGCAGGTTATGGTGCAGCGAACGACTGCCTTCACATTACACAGCCTTCTGTAGACGGTCAGGCAGGCTCAATGCAGGCGGCACTTAAAGATTCGGGTTTAGCCGCCGATGCAATTCAATATATCAACGCGCATGGTACGGGAACAAAATTAAATGATGTAACTGAAACAAACGCGATCAAAAAGGTATTTGGTACACATGCCTATGATTTAAGTGTAAGTTCAACAAAATCAATGCACGGTCACTTAATGGGAGCTGCTGGTGCACTTGAGGCTGTCATTACGACACTTGCGGTAAATAGCGACACCCTTCCACCTACGATCAACCTCGTACAGCCAGATCCAGAGTGTGATTTGGATTATGTGCCGAATGTATCTAAAAAATTAGATCGCCTTGAATATGCAATGTCCAACTCATTTGCCTTTGGTGGCACTGGTGCTGCATTAATTCTAAAAAAATTAAATTAATCATATAATTTTTCTCCACTTAATCTAGGTCAGGTAACCTCCCCTTTGTCTAATCTTGCCATTCTTGTCTGGTTACTGAATATCATTGTAGATACCGTAGGGCATGTTGCCTTTAAACGTGCAGCTATCACAGAACATGATAGTGAGTTTCACCGCTGGAAAAGCATGTTATCGTCTTTTCCCCTGTGGCTTGGTATTTTCTGCTTCTGCTTAGAGTTTGTTTTATGGCTGGTATTGCTTTCCATCTTGCCTTTGTCGCTAGGCATACTACTCAGCGGATTTAATACCGTTGCCATCATGCTGGCTGGCAGACTTATTTTCCGTGAAATGCTTGAGCCATTAAGAATACTTGGCATCACGTTCATCACCATTGGGGTAGCACTGGTTGGAGGCTATGCATGAAGAAAATTTACTTTTATGCAATCGGCTTCGGCATACTCATTGCATTTGACACACTCACTCAAGTTTCAATCAAACTCGCTTCTGCACAAGCTGGTGCTTTTGTCATGAAGCCAGCATGGTTGTTCGCTGTAGCCGTTAATCCTTGGCTATATGCCGCAGTCTTAGGTTATTTAGGCGCATTTGTAGCTTGGATGACCTTGTTAAAGCATGCACCTGTAGGCCCAGCATTTGCAGCCTCGCACTTAGGGCTCATTCCAGTTTTAATGATCTCTGTCATTTATTTTGGCGAACAGCTCACCACCTTGCAGGTCATAGGTGCACTTAGCATCATCATTGGCATCGCATGCTTAAGTTTTAGTGAAGCCAAACAACCACATGAGTAAGTAGCATGACTCATTGGCTCCAAGAACCACCACCTACGGCTGGACTACCATTATCATGGCGTGACTTCGTCAAGGGGTCTGCATCACTTGAGCATGATTTAGCCACATTTACAGGGCAAATTGATGCACAAATTGAATGCTCAGGCACTGCTGCCATCTTGGTTGCGCTCACCACACTAAAGCGCATGAGCATCAGACGCAATGTCGTGATTCCGGCCTACACTTGCCCCTTGGTGCCACTGGCGATTTTACGCTGCGGTCTGAAGCCTGTGCTCTGCGACACTAAACCCAATCACTTTGACCTATGTCCTGAATCACTAAAAGCAGTATGTGATGAAGAGACATTAGCCGTCATTTCCACACACCTAGGCGGTCGCGTAGCCGATATTAAAAGCACTACGGACATTGCGACTCAAGTTGGCGCTTATGTCGTGGAAGATGCAGCGCAAGCACTGGGTGCAAATTGGCAAGGACAAGCCGTAGGTACCGTGGGAGATATAGGCTGCTTTAGTCTGGGCGTAGGCAAGGGCTTAACTATCTATGGCGGCGGCGCAGTAGTGGCTCGAGATAAAAATATGCGGCACCAGCTACGCACAACTAGTGCCGAGCTTGCCTCAAGTAAAAGCACTTGGCATCACATTATGTGGGAAGCACGGCGATTACTAGAACTTGCTGGCTACTACGCACTATACCGACCTTCTGGACTAAAACTCGCTTTCGGCTTGGCACTGCGGCGTAACCTGAAAAAAAATAAATTCATTGAAGCGGCTGGTGATGATTGCTCAGCCGATTTTCCGCTGCATCGCGTCGGCCTCTTACGTAAAACCATCGGTGCTAGCGCACTGAAACGTCTACCTGACTTTATCGCAAACACCTCCAAGCAAGCTTTACGTAGAAAGTCATTACTATCCAATATTCCTGGCATCATCGTGATGGATGACAATATCGGCGATGTTGGCACTTGGCCGTATTTTCTAGTGCTGATGCCAACACAGGCAACACGCGATTTAGCACTCTCTAAACTATGGGCTGCGCGACTGGGTGTAGGACGATTATTTATTCATGCATTAGCAGACTACCCTTATCTGACTAGTGCTTTTGACTCGAGCGACACACCAAATGCAAGTGACTTTGCCGCACGAACACTCACCATTTCAAATAGCCTATGGTTAAATGAAGACGACTTTATGCATATTTGCATAGTACTGGAGCAATCTGTTGCTTAATAAAAATAATAACCTAACCATACAGTGGGTTAATTCATCATTAGACATCCCAGAAAAATTATGGGAAGAATGCTTTCCCTGGCCCTTTGAAGGTAGCTGGTGGTATCGCGCGTTAGAACTATGCGGCATACAGGATCAGTTTACATTTTTGTATGGCGTAGTCAGCGACACCTCTGGCCCCGTTGCAATAGCGCCGGCTTTTGTAATGAACGTCCCTATTAGCCTAGTCTTGCCACCTCCATTATTACCTTTTGCTAATTTAGTAGGACGTATATTTCCATCAGCGTTATATCAACGTACGCTATTTATCGGCTCTCCTTGTAGTGATGAGGGCCGAGTGGGTATGCGAACTGGTACTAATAGGACTGAGATATTGCGTTGCGTGAATAACGCCATGCGCCTGCAAGCCAAGATAATGAAAGCCTCTATGCGTGTATGGAAAGATTTTCCGCAAGAATACACAGAAGAGATTACCGCAGTTGCCAATGATTTATTTCCACTGATTAGCTTCCCGGGCACGGTCGTCACTCTCCCCAGCGCCAGCAAAGAATCCTACTTAGCAACCCTCAAATCATCACGTCGAAATAAGTTAAAAAAGAAATTGCGACTGGCAGCTGATGCTCCGGTAAATATCGAAGTGCTACATCAACCAGACAGCGCGACTTTAGATGAAATATTTAACTTATTCTGGCAAACCTATGAAAAAGGCGCAACCAAGTTCGAGCGCCTAAATCGCAAGTTTTTTGACTTAATCTCCAGCGAAAACCACTCATACTTCATTGTGCTAAAAGAACGTACAAGCGGAAAAATTGTAGCTTTCATGCTTTGTTTTGCACTGGGCAAGCATGTTATTAACAAGTTCATCGGCATTGATTACCAGCAACCCAAAGAATGGTTTTTATACTTTCGTTTGTGGGAGGCGGCTGTAGATTGGTCAGCCTCACAAGGTGCCACTTCCATACAAAGCGGGCAAACAGGCTATGCACCTAAAATTGAACTTGGAAATACGCTCATCCCGTTCAATAATTATTGCGCCCACGTAAACCCAATCATTCATAGGATTTACGCACTGGTAGCCAAATCGATAAACTGGGATACCTTGGATGAAGATTTAGCGACTTATGTTCAAGCCTACCCAGAACATAAACCTAAAACCTAAAACCTAAAGCCTAAAGCCTAAAGCCTAAAGCCTAAAGCCTAAAGCCTAAAGCCTAAAGAAAATTTTCGCGCTTATTTAGCCAATGATTAGTTTGTGCCAAACTTGTGCTTGAAAAACTTTTTGATGTCATCAACATAACTAAACACTGTTGGTATCACCAAAAGACTTAAGAAAGTTGAGGTGATTAAACCACCGATGACAGCGACCGCCATCGGCGAGCGAAACGAAGTATCTCCTGCGCTCCATCCAGCCGCGATTGGCAACATACCAACCCCCATGGCAATGGTAGTCATCACAATTGGCCTAGCCCGCTTATGACACGCATCTATTAATGCCTCGAATCGGCTTAAACCATGCTCACGCTGGGCAAGAATTGCATATTCAACTAATAAAATAGAATTTTTAGTTGCGATACCCATCAGCATGACCAAGCCGATAAGTGATGGCATAGAAAAACTGTTGCGTGTCACTAATAATGCAACAAATGCTCCCCCAAGCGATAAAGGCAAAGCGACTAGAATCGTCATCGGCTGTAGAAAATCTTTAAATAAAAGTACTAAAACAATATAAATGCAAAGCACGCCTGTAAGCATCGCCAAAGAGAAACTGCTGAATAATTCAGTCATCACTTCAGCATCACCGATTTCTATTTGTTTAATGCCTGCGGGTAAATGCTTAATGCTAGGCAGGTTTTTAACGGCCTGAGTCACCTCGCCTAGTGTAAGCGCAGAAAGCTCCACCTCTATCTGCACGTCGCGTGATCTATCGTAACGGTTTATTACTGCGGGGCCACCAGCTAAACCAAAACTTGCCAACTGCGCCAGCATTACAGGGCCTTTAGCACTAGGTACAGTTAAATGTTCTAAAACATTTTGATCTTGACGAGCAGACTCGCTTAAACGAACCACAACAGGAATTTGTCGTTGGCTTAAATTAAGTTTAGCGAGTGCAAAATCATAGTCGCCATCAGTAGCAATACGTAAAGTCTCACTAATTGCACTACTTGTGACACCAAAGTCGGCGGTTTTTCTAAAATCAGGGCGTACAATCAACTCAGGGCGAATTAAAGTAGCGGTGGAAGCAATATTACCAATACCAGGAATAGTCCGGATATCTTGTGCAACAGCATATGCAGCCTGCTGCAACGCGACCGGATCATCTCCACTAAGCATCAGTACATACTTCTCACTTGCTCCGCCTAGCCCAACTGTACTGCGTACACCAGCTAAACTCTGCAAGGACTTGCGAATATCGTTTTCTATCACTTGCTTATCCGGCCGTTCAGACCTGCTATCTAATAAAACGGTTAATGTTGCTAGATGTGTTTCTGCTGCGCCAGTATTCACAAAAGCATCCGAGCCCACATGCCCCCCACCAATCGCGGTGTAAATGGTTTTCACATGCGGAATATCTTTAATCAATTGTCTCGCATCTTCTGCGGCTTGCTCAGTTTGCGTCAACGTAGCGCTTGGGGGCAACTCTAAATACACTTGTGTTTGTGAACTATCATCAGGTGGAATAAAACCTGTTGGTAAGAGCGGGATGAGCTTAAGCGAGCCAAACAAAAACAAAATGGCGGCAATAACCGTAATGAATCTATGTTGCAGACACCAGCGGCTGACATGTAAATAAGTACTCATCATTGGGCCATCTTGCGCTTGCTTATGACTAGGTTTCAGCAAGTAGGCTGACATCATGGGCGTGAGCATACGCGCCACAACTAGTGATGCGAAAATTGCAAAAGAGGCTGTCCAGCCAAATTGTTTAAAAAACTTACCTGGGATTCCACTCATAAAAGCAGTGGGTAAGAATACGGCAATGAGTGTAAAAGTAGTAGCAATTACAGCTAAACCAATTTCATCTGCAGCCTCCATCGCGGCTTGATAAGGTGTTTTTCCCATGCGTAAATGTCGTACGATATTTTCAACTTCCACAATGGCATCATCTACCAAAATACCAATAACCAAGGAGAGTGCCAACAACGTCACAATGTTGATGCTAAAGCCAAAACTAGACATGCCAATAAATGCGGGAATCACGGATAAAGGCAATGCAACAGCGCAAATAAGCGTAGCGCGAATGTTACGTAAAAACAGGAAAACAACCAGTACTGCGAGCATTGCGCCCTCTATTAACATCGTAAGAGAAGCTTCGTACTCATCCTTAACAGGTTGCACAAAATTAAATGCTTCAGTCAACACAATATCAGGATACTTAGCTTTCAATTCTGCTAGCGCTTTTTGTACGCCATCCCCCACTTCAATTTCGCTCGCGCCTTTACTGCGAGCGATTTCAAAACCAACGACTGGCTTGCCATCTAACAATGCGGCTGAATGCGGCTCAGAAAAACCATCGATTACTTTAGCAACTTGGTTTAAGCTAACTTTTCTGCCATCTGACAAGGCAAGCTCAATTTGACTGATTGATTCAGCAGAACTGACAATAGCAATAGTGCGCACAGGCTGCTCACTATCACCCAGTTTTGCTCGGCCACTTGCAGCTTCCATCTGACTCAATTTCAATTGCTGCGAAATTTCAGCAGCCGTCGTGTTTAATGCTTGTAACTTAGCGGGGTCTAACTCTACGCGAATTTCACGGCTCACGCCGCCCACTCGACTAACGCCACCAACCCCTTTCACATTGAGCAACTTTTTGGTTAGCTCATTATCAACAAACCAAGAAAGTGCTTCGTCATCCATGCTGACGGCACTGATGGTGTAGGCTAATATTGGTACACTGGCAACATTAAGCTTGGTTATTTCAGGGTCGCGCAGGTCTGCTGGCAAGTCCGAACGTATTTGCGACACTGCTGAGCGCACTTCATCCACGGCCTCTTGCACAGGCTTTTCTAAACGAAACTCGACAGTAATAGTGACCACACCATCTTGCACGATGGTATAAATATGCTTTAGCCCCTGTAAGGTGGCGATGCTATTTTCAATTTTTCGCGCAACTTCTGTTTCCAGTTGGTCTGGTGATGCCCCAGGTAAAGAAGCTGTGACATTCACTGTAGGTAGGTCAAGATCAGGAAAGTTCTGAACTTTCATTGATTGATAGCTCACAACGCCCGCGAACGTAAGCATCACAAATAACATGATGGCTGGAATCGGGTTTTTAATACACCAAGCGGAAATATTCATGCGGCTATTGGTCTTTGTCTAAGCGATATCTTAAAATGAAATGTTGCTAATGTTTAGTATGGATAATCGTTACTTTTTAGCAGGAGGTAATACAACATTTGATGAAACAACCTTCACTAAATCACGATCAGATAGAAATGCGCCACCTGTAGCCACTAATTGCTGCTTAGCATCCAGACCGCTAACAATCTCAACTAAATTACCAATACGCCGGCCTGTTTGTACCTTAACTTGCCGAACCATTTTTTTGTCGTCATCTTTTTGAACATCCTCATTTTTAACGACAAATACATAAGTAAAACCATCACGCATTACCAACGCTTGCTGGGGTAACGTTAATGCCTTGGATTGCCCCAACACGAACTCCCCTTTTGCGAACATACCAGCTTTAGCACTACTATTAGCGGGCAAATCGACATAAACAAGTATATTGCGTGTTTGCAAATCTACAGTAGGAGATACTTTACGCACTCGACCTTTGAAGCTGGAACCATCCGCCACAGTCACATTGACTTGCATACCTGTTTTAATCTTCGGCAAATCAGCAGAAATAACCTCGGCACGCCACTCTAACCTTGATTGTCGTATCAGTTTAAAAAGCTCAGTCCCCGCACCGACTACGGCACCTATAGTCGCACTTCGTGATGAAATCACACCGCTGTCAGGTGCATAAATTTTAGTGTTTTTCAGATGAATCTTCTGCAGATCCACAGCAGCTTTAGCCACATCTATTCTTGCCTTAGCCACATCTGCAGCTGTAACATATTGGTCAATTTGTTGATTTGACATTGCACCTGTATTTTGTAAAGTACGAGCGCGCTCTGCATTGTTTATCGCATCTTTACCTTGCGCTTCAGCTTCTGATAAGTTTGCTTTGGCTTGATTTAACTCCGCTTCAATAGATTCAGCAGAAAAATCTGCAAGCAACTGTCCTTTTTTAACTACATCGCCCACGTTCACCAACACATTAGTTACGCGCAGTCCGTTTGCTTCACTGCCGATAATTGCCTCTTGCCATGCAGCAATGTTGCCGTTAGCAAATATTTTAAGTGGCAATGCAGTTTGTTGAGGTTGTATCAGTGTCACAGTTAAAGCCGACGTTGTACTTGGCGCCTCATTTTGTTTTTCAGCATGACCAAAAATTGGCCCAAATAAAACGCCTGCAAAAAGTACTACTAACAAGCTGTTGCGTATTACGTTAACCGAAAATAACTTCATTAATGATGGCATGGTTAATCTCATGGTTGGTCAGATACAACAGACACTGAATTGTTTGGTTCAGCTAGTTTAAGTTTAGGATCAAAAGTCAGTGCGGGCATATTAAGTGCTGGTGCCCAGCCCCCCCCTACAGCACGGTATAATGAAATCCATGCGAGTGCTTGCTCATTCTTTAAAGTATAAGTATTGGCTTGTGCCTGCAAACTGACACGTCGCGCCTCTTCCAACTCCAGTAAACTTGCTAAATTAGCTTTGTAGCGCATTTGAGTCGCATCGAGCAGTGCTTTAAAACCACTCGCAGCCTTATCCATATCATCGGAACGCAAGGCAGCGTTATTCAGCGTCGCCATAGCCTCCTCTACCTCGCGCACCGCATTGCGTGCTACGCTTTCATAGATGCTTTTTGCAACCTCATACTGCGCCTTAGCCGCGCTAAGATTAGCCTCTCTCAGCCCACCATCAAATATAGGCAAAGACACAGCAACAGGCCCTATCGACCAAGTGACCCCATCAGAACGACCTCTATTAGTCGAAAATTTACGTAAGTAAGAGTCATAAGTAAGGCCAATATTTCCCGCTAAACTTAATCGTGGATAGCGTTGCGCATCACTCACAGCGATTTCAAAACTGGCGGCGTCCACATTCCGCTCTGCATTAAGCACATCTGGACGCTGGTCAAGTAAAGTTGCAGGTATTGCTGCCACCTCCACTCCAGCAGGCATAGGCAGCTTGCTATTATCATCCTTGGCTAATTGCTCTTTTAAAGTAGGCTCTGATATTGCGGTCAGCGCCACTAAACTTTTGATGAGTAACGTACACTGTAACGCCTGTTTTTTCTGCTGACTGGAAGCTTCTGCGGCTTGCGCTAAAGACTGACTCGCACTCATAGGTGCTAAAAAACCTGCTTTCGCAGTTAAGTCGGAAAGTCGTGCCGTCTCACCAGTTGAATCTGCATTTTGCTTTGCAATACTACTTAGTTTCTCGCACAGTCTATAGTTTAGGTACTGCGTAGCAGTTTGCGCAGCTACGATGACTCTAGCATCATGCCACAAGGCATTCGTACCACTTAACTTAGCCAGCTCAGCACTCTTAGCAGCTTTATTTTTACCCCAGACATCTAACTCCCAGCTTGCGTTCACACCAATACTGGCATTAGTCGAAGCTGGATAGACGAAATTATTCGCACCAGGAATAATCATATTGCCTTTACTGCGACTGACACTCATATCCGCCGTGACGCTAGGCAGTAATTGTGAATTAGCAAGCGTTACGGCCGTTTGTGCTGCAATGACCCGTGCCTTCGCACTTTCAATATCAGGGCTTACTTTTTGCGCGGCTTCAATCAATTGAACTAATAGCGGATCATTAAACTGCTGCCACCAATTTGTGAGGCCATCCAACTTTCCATCGTGTGGCTGAACAAAAGGTAAAGGCTCAACCCATTGGGCTGGTGGAGTTTTTGGCTTATAAGTATTAACGGGAGCAGAACTACAACTCGTTAACACCGCTAGTAGCGTAGATATCATTAAAAGACGTAATGTAAATGTCATAACTTTCAGCACATTACTTTTCTACTAAGATTTTTGCTCAATATGGGCAAGTCAAATGCCTTCTTTTTGAATTTTAATAATCTACAAAAAAACACATTCTATTGGATTATTAAAATATAGTTAAAATACAATAAGTTAAAAACAAATCTGTTTACATCTTCCATACAACACTTAAACAAAGAAAGATGAGAGCCATCTGCTCAAAATACAATAAACATCAAACAAATCTCTACCAACTCAGGAAAACCACATGAATCAAATAGAACGTTGAGAATAATACATCATTTACAGCCAAAATAATCAGCAAAATTTGCCGCTGCCATCAGCGTATTCAGTAGTTACTATGTAGTCTTGGTAAGATATTGAATGTAAATTTTGCAACAACCTAAGAACTTCAGCGTGAATAAAACTACTTTTCAAGAGCAATAAACTTTTCATGTGACGAATGACTGACTAGCCTCTTGATAAAGTTCCAACGTTTTCACTCTAGCCACCGCATGATCCACTATTGGCGCGGGATAATGTTGACCAATCAAAATACCGCAACGCTGCTGCTCTTGTGCTGGCATCAACCAAGGCGCATGTATCCACTTATCCAGACATTGCGCCAATTCCGGTATGTAACGGCGAATAAACTTGCCTTGCGCGTCAAACTTTTCAGACTGGGTAATCGGGTTAAAAATCCTAAACCATGGTTGTGCATCACAACCTGTAGATGCTGACCATTGCCACCCTCCGTTGTTAGACGCCAAATCAAAATCAAGTAAATATTGTGCAAAATAACGCTCACCCCAACGCCAATCAACGTGTAAATCCTTTACCAAAAAAGAAGCCGTAACCATGCGTAAACGGTTATGCATATAGCCAGTTTGATTCAACTGACGCATTGCGGCATCCACTAGAGGATATCCAGTGCGAGCCTCACACCAAGCGGAAAATTTAGCACCATCATTAGTAAAAGGTATGGCATGAAATTGCGGCTTGAACGCTTGCCCCTGCCCTAAACGAGGGTACTGAAACAGTAGCATTTGGTAGAATTCACGCCAGATCAGCTCATTCAGCCAAGTTTGCGCTCCCACTCCTGTAGTACGATAAGCCTGTGAGGCAAGATAGCGAATAGAGATCGTACCAAAACGCAAATGCGTGGAAAGATACGATACCCCCTTCACGGACGGATAGTTACGCGCCTCTTGATAAACTGCAAGACGTTGCATGAAGTCAGCAAACAACTTTTCCGCACCTGACACGCCTGTGGGCAAAGCCATACTTTGCAAATTCGTTTGTGCGAAACCTAAAGACTCCAAACTAGGTATGGCGCCGATCACAATATCCCTCTGAGCATCATAAGGCGCCAAGGCAGAAAAATAGCGCTCGGTAGGATAGGCCCGCAAGTAAAAATCATTGAGCTTTTTGAGCCAAGCATTTTTATAGGGTGTAAATACACTAAATGGCTTTCCAGAGCCCGTCAGCACTTCAGACTGTTCAAAAATCACCTGATCTTTATAGCTGTGAAATGCGATCTCAATCTGCGCAAGAGATGCTTCAATTGTGGCATCGCGCTGTAATGCGTTTGGCTCATAATCCTTATTGCAAAAAACAGCCTGTGCGTTTAATTCACGCGCCAATCGAGGAATAGCCTCTTCTGCTGAAGCATGCACTACATACAAGGTACCGCCCTGCTGTTGCAGCATTTCCCGTAACTCGCACAAGCTGTGCCAAATAAACTCAACTCGTCGGTCTTGCTTGTTTTCCAACTGATTGAGTATACGAGTGTCAAAAACGAACACACAGTACACCACCCTACTTTGCTTTAACGCATGGTACAGCGCAGCATGGTCATGCAAGCGTAAATCGCGGCGAAACCAGCAAATCGTATGGTTATAACGAAACATTAGATATTATTAGGCAAGAAGTTTAAGTGTTTTAGTTAACGATTATGTCAATACTACTATGTAACAATTAGTTCGCTGTAAAATGCCTGTAGTAATTTACAGAAAAGTCCACTTAAAAACTTTCTTAAGAATCTCTTAAGAATCGCTATTTATTATGTGAGCATATCTTAAAAAGGACGCTTCATGCATGCACTCCCTGTAGCAGGACTTGCCCTAACGCTACTGACTTATCTACACTACAGCATCACACATGCTTGGTATGGATTAGATACTAAGTACTTAGAACTTAAGGCAGAGTCATAATGCGCATTACATCAAATATCACCTTTGTGATTTTACTACTCATTCCAATATTTGCCACTGGCGAAGAAGCATGGACATTAGTGCGAAATCAGCAATTAACACTCCCTATGGTCGTCAGCAAAGCGCTGGAGCGTAGCCCTAAGCAGCAAGTGCTTCAAGCTGGAAACACATTAGTAGATGCCAAGAAAATTCATGCCAACAGCATATTACCTGCGGCACCAGCAATTATAATTGGTCATCAGGATGATGCGATTGGTAGCAATCGTAATCTTAGTCAGTGGGAAGCTGGGGTGGAACTGCCTGTATGGATGCCAGGTCAGCGGAATGCTCGTGAAACAGTTGCTCGTGACGCACAAACTGAGTTGGATTCCACTAGAAATGGTCTTGCGCTAGAAATTGCTGGGCAAGTCAGAGAGGCCATCTGGGATGTCAACATGACAATGGGTGCAGTAGAACTGGCGGACTCGCAATACAATGCCGCACTCGCCTTGCAAAATGATGTAGAAAAACGCTGGAAAGCTGGTGAACTGGCCAAAACCGATGTCATGCTGGCACAAAATGGCACATTATTAGCAAAAACAGCCTTACTTAGAATTCAAGCAGAGTTGAAGCATGCGGAGCATCGCTACTGGGTGCTTACCGGTCTAAAAGAGATACCTCAATCTGCAGAAGAAAAACTCAGCAAACGCGATACGATTGATGACAATCATCCTTGGCTTGCTGAAATCACCTCCAAAGTCGAAATGGCCCGTGGGCAGCGTGATCTGGTTAGTGTAGAGCGGCGTGAGAACCCTCAAGTACAGATCAATGCTCGCCGTGATCGTGGTGCATTCGATAGTTTATATAACGATAGTATTGGCGTGTTAGTACGGGTGCCTCTTGACGCTAAAGTCCGTTCTGCACCTATGATGGCTGATGCGGAAATGGCTATCGCCCAAGCCACGAGTGAGCGCGATCAGCGCCAACTGATCTTGCAAACCTCACTGCATGAAGCGGAACACAATCTGGAAGTAATTCGTGAAGAGCTCAAAATTGTTGAAGAACAGCATCACTTAGCACAAGAAAATTTACGGCTAGCAAAAAAATCATTTGCGCTGGGTGAGGCAGACCTTGTCACCCTATTGCGTGGTCAGTCTATGGCTTATGAAGCAGAGCGCTCACTGATTAACCGCCGCACACAACTGCAATGGAACATTGCCCGCTACAACCAAGCTATTGGAGTTTTACCTTGAAAAAAACAACCTCACTATTTCTACTATTACCCTTACTCGGCTATGCGGTGCTAAGTCATGCAGAAAGCACCATTGCCATTAAACCGCAACAGTTGCAGACTCTAGGCATTACCGTCGCGCCACTCACTGCATCTAGCCAGATCAAGAGCAATATGTTGCCCGGTGAAATTGTAGTTCCGATAGGACAAGAGCGCGTAGTCAGTGCGCCGCAAAGTGGATTAATTGATACGCTTTATGTCGCTGCCGGACAATCTGTTAAACGCGGCCAAGCCATTGCACACATTAGCAGCGCCGAGTTAGTCGCGTTACAACGTGACTATTTACGTGGAAAAACCCAGCAACAATTAAGTAAAAACATGCTGGATCGTGATCGCGAGTTATTCAAAGACGGCATCATTGCTGAGCGCCGTGTACTTACTACCGAGAGCGGCCAGAAAGAACTATCCTTTGAAGTGCAACAACGCCGTCAGGCTCTCAAAATGGCGGGAATGGGTGATGATTCAATCGCGCGCCTAGATAAGCGTGGCGAAATGTCTAGCGGCCTAACACTGACTGCGCCGATTGATGGTACGGTGCTAGAACAAATGGCTTCTACCGGCCAGCGTGTAGACATGAGTACGCCTATCTACCGCATTGCCAGACTCAAACCGCTCTGGCTAGAAATTCATGCGCCACTAGACATTCTGAATTTTGCTAAAGAAGGCATGCTCGTCAGCATCCCTAATTATCAGGCAACAGGCAAAATCACAACCATTATCCGTAGCGTCAACCGCAACGATCAAACCATTCACTTACGCGCTGAAATTTCCAGCGGTACAGAAAAACTATCTCCCGGTCAGATTGTAGAAGCTGAGTTAGTTGGAAAAGGCATAGCTAACCAATTTTCAGTGCCGAAATCAGCGTTGATTAGAAACGGTACAAATAGTTATATATTTGTGCAAACGCCGCAGGGCTTTATACCCACTCCCGTCACAGTAGTCAGCGAACAGACATCGCAGGGCATTATCACAGGCAAGCTCACAGGCAATGAAAAAGTAGCTGTCACTGGCACTGCTGCAATCAAGGCAGCATGGAATAGCGCTACAACAGAATAGTTCATCTATATCAAGTGCAATAGAGTGCCATAGGAAACAATACAATGCTTAACAAGATTATCCAGTTCGCCCTCACGCAGCGCTTATTAGTGCTGCTACTCACCGTACTGCTTATCGGTACCGGTGGTTATGCTTTTAAAGAATTACCGATTGATGCATTTCCAGATGTTTCTACCACACAGGTAAAAATCATCATCAAAGCCCCAGGCATGACGCCGGAAGAGGTTGAGTCTCGCATTACCGCACCGATTGAAGTGGAAATGCTTGGCATACCCAAGCAAACCATGCTGCGTGCTGTAGCGAAATATGCACTCACTGACATTACCGTAGACTTTGCCGATGGCACAGATATCTACTGGGCGAGACAGCAAGTAGCTGAACGACTGAATGCAATCTGGAGCAATCTACCACCAGACATTAATGGCGGCATTGCACCAATGACAACGCCACTCGGCGAAATGTTCATGTTTACAGTAGAAGCCGACAACCTAAGCCTTGAACAACGCCGCGGCTTGCTGGACTGGGTCATTCGCCCTGCACTGCGCACGGTAGCTGGCGTGGCAGACGTCAATTCACTTGGCGGTATCGTACGCAGTTTTGAAATCATTCCAGACAATGCCCGCCTATATGCACGTGGCGTGACATTAACTAATTTGCAAAGCGCACTTGATCTGAATAACCGTAATGATGGCGCAGGCCGACTCAGTGATGGTGAAGAATCATTATTGGTACGTGCAGAAGGCCGCTTCCACACATTGGACGATGTACGTAATACAGTCATTCGTTCTGAGCAGGGCATGCCGATACGCGTCAGTGATGTAGCTGAGGTCAAAATGGGTGCATTAACACGTTATGGTGCTGTGACAAAAAATGGCAAAAGTGAAGCCGTAGAAGGATTAGTATTAGGCTTACGTGGTGCCAATGCGCAGCAAGTAGTTAAAAATGTACGCGCCAAACTTGATGAACTTCAGCCCATGCTACCTAAAGGCGTCAGCATCAATGTATTTTATGATCGCGGAGGCCTAGTAGAACGTGCTGTCAGCACCGTTACCCATGCGCTGTTCGAAGCTACAGTGTTGGTGTTGGTGTTACTGGTACTATTTTTAGGCAATATCCGTGCAGCACTGACAGTAGCTTTAGCACTGCCTCTCGCGGCACTGGTGACGTTTATTCTCATGTCCCAGTTCGGCATGTCTGCCAACCTGATGAGTCTGGGCGGGCTTTCGATCGCTATCGGCATGCTGGTGGATGGTGCTGTGGTAGTGGTAGAAAATATCGTTTCACACTTGGCGCATGGCAAAGATAGTAAGCTGCCACGCCTGCACCTGATTTACCGTGCGGTGCGAGAGGTAAGCGTACCCGTCACCTCTGGCATTCTCATTATCATCACCGTATTTCTGCCGTTGCTTACCCTGCAAGGCTTGGAAGGTAAGCTGTTTAGCCCAGTAGCATTGACTGTTGTTTTTGCGCTAGCAGGCTCGCTGCTACTCTCATTAACCGTGATTCCAGTACTTGCCTCTTTTATGCTAAAAAAAGTCAGCCACGAAGAACCTTGGGTGGTGCGTCAATCACTTAAGTTTTACGAACCCATACTACTTTGGGCACTGGCACACACACGCACCATTGTAATCGGCTCAGGCATCGCACTAGCATTGACTGTGCTGGTATATCTGCAAATTGGTAAAACCTTTATGCCCGTAATGGATGAAGGTGACATCATCATGCAAGTAGAAAAACTGCCCTCCATCAATCTACAAAAAAGTCTAGAGATGGATGAAAGCATACAACGCAGTCTGATGGCCAAGGTGCCTGAGGTCAAAGGCGTAGTTTCACGCGTTGGTTCCGATGAGCTTGGGCTAGACCCAATGGGCTTGAACCAGACGGACAACTTTCTGGTGCTAAAGCCTAGAGACGAATGGCGCATGGACAGTAAAGAAAAGCTCACCGATGAATTACGCAAAGTGCTGAATGACATGCCCGGAATTACTTATGCATTCACCCAGCCAATTGAAATGCGTGTAAACGAAATGATACTGGGCGTACGCGGCGACCTAGCCATTAAAATTTTCGGCAATGACTTGGTCAAGCTGGATGAAATGGCGCAACAAACCGTAAAAATACTCAAAGCCATTCCCGGCTCGCAAGATGTCTACACGCCACAAAATAGCGGTGTGCAATACATGCGCGTTGCCATCGACCGTTTGGCTGCAGGCAGATTAGGCTTTGATATTGCCGAAATTGAAAGTGCTTTGCGTACACAACTGGAAGGCCGTCAAATTGGGATCGTGCAAGAAGGGTTACGCCGCACACCAGTATTGCTACGCGGCTCAGACACCTTACGCGCATCACCGGCTGATTTTGCCAGCCTGATGCTGACATTACCTAATGGCAACAACGTGCCAATCTCAGCCGTTGCCAAGCTGGAGCGCGTAGAAGGCCCCGTTAAAGTAGACCGTGAAAAAGGTGCACGCATGGTGGTAGTAGTTGCCAATGTCCGTGGTCGCGATTTAGTCGGCTTTGTCGAGCAAGCGAAAAGTGTAGTGTTGCAACAGGTTAAATTCCCGGAAGGTTACTCTATGCGTTGGGGCGGCCAGTTTGAAAATCAACAGCGCGCCGCTGCCAGATTAGCGATTGTGGTACCGATTGCGCTTGGGTTGATATTCCTGCTGCTATTTGCGACGTTCCGCTCCGTCAGACAATCGCTGCTGATTCTATCTAACATTCCATTTGCCATGATCGGCGGCGTGTTTGCCTTATGGATTTCAGGTGAATATCTGTCAGTACCAGCCTCGGTTGGCTTCATCGCCCTGCTCGGCATTGCCGTATTGAATGGCGTGGTGATGGTTTCTTACTTCAACCAATTGCTATCTCATGGCATGGCGCTAAGTGAGGTGGTTGTTGAAGGTGCAAAACGCCGCCTACGCCCCGTACTCATGACCGCAAATATCGCGGCATTCGGCCTGTTGCCTTTATTATTCGCAACTGGGCCAGGCTCTGAAATTCAACGCCCCTTAGCCATTGTGGTAATTGGTGGCTTAATGAGTGCAACCGTTTTGACACTGATTCTTTTACCTATTCTCTATCGCCGATTTGGCGTAGAGACTAAATAATGGTCGCAAAATAAGAGATACCAAAAAATGAATGATACTACTGAAAAATTACCTGAAAAAAGCCAAGAAAAATGCTTAGTCACCCTATTCGCTCAACCAGCGTTAGAAGAAACCTTAGTCGACTGGCTGCTAGAGAATGATGAAATAAATGGCTTTAGTACCACAGAAGCATATGGTCATGGTCAACGACCATCAGGCATGACGCTGCTTGAGCAGGTCACAGGCCGTCAACGACGGGTACAATTTATCATTGAGACTGAACAATCATACGCGACAACATTACTAGAGTTACTTGGGCAAAAGTTTGTAGGGTTGCATTACATGGTGACTCCACTACTTTTGTCTGGACGACTGTAATGCATAGCATATTGAATCAAAGTGAATCAGCGTAACTTCAACAATACTTCAAAAGCCTCAATTGGCACAGGTTTACTAAATAAATAGCCTTGGTATTGCGTATTGCCTTTCTTAAGTAGTAATTGTCGTTGCTCTTCTGTTTCCACCCCCTCGGCAATAACGCCAAGATTCAGACCTTGTGCCATCGCAATAATAGTGCGCACAATCGCTTTATCACTTGTATCTACGGCAAGGTCACGTACAAAAGACTGATCAATCTTCAATTGATTCAGCGGCAATTTTTTAAGGTACTGCAATGATGAATATCCTGTACCGAAATCATCTAATGAAAAGTGGATACCAATTTCATTTAAGGCATTCATGGTTGCAATAGTGTCTTCAACATGCTCCAACAGCAAACCTTCTGTAAGCTCTAACTTAAGCAAGGCTGGATTAATGTTGTAATGTTGAACCGCAGATTGTATCTGCTCTACAAAATCAATTTGACGGAATTGTTTTGCACTCACGTTGACAGCTAGTATTAGGTTACGGGTTAACTCATTTCCTTGCCAATCCTTAAGTCTGGCACAAGCTGTATTAAGCACCCACTGTCCGATAGGGTGAATTAGACCCGTTTCTTCGGCCAAAGGAATGAATTCAATTGGGGAGATCAACCCACGTTCAGGATGCAACCATCGAATTAGCGCCTCTGCTCCTATAGCCCCTCCATGATTGTCAACCTGAATCTGATAATGCAACTCAAATTCATTTTTTTCAATTGCATTGTGTAAGGCTTCTTCAAGGAAAGCTCTGGCATTAATATTATCTTGCATCTTCGGATCAAAAAAACGTAACGCATTACGACCCGACTTCTTGGCTTGATACATGGCAATATCACCTTGCTTCAACAGCTCCTCTACATCCAATTGCCCTTCATTAAAAAGAGTAGCTCCAATACTCGGCGTGCTATGGTGCTCGTGCGAACCTAGTTGATAAGGTTGATTGAGCGCGTAGATGATTTTATTACCAATGGACTCTGTTTGTGATCCTGCTTCTAGTGCAGTTTCACTTAAATCCTCCAGCACTACAACGAACTCGTCACCACCCAGCCTAGCAACAGTATCTCCTTCACGCACACATGCGGTAAGGCGTTTAGCCACCTGCTGCAGTAACGAATCACCTATATCATGACCTAACGTATCGTTAAGTGTTTTAAAGTTGTCTAAGTCAATAAACAATAGCGAGGCCTCTCGACCATTCCGCATTCTTGAAGACACTGCCTGATGAAGCCTATCTAGTAAAAGACGCCTGTTTGGTAAACCTGTGAGAGGGTCGTAAAATGCTAAGCTATTAATTTCATCTGATGCGGCTTTGCGCTCAACAATCAATCTAGCAAGATTTGCATAGCTTTCAAGCAAACTGATTGCTGCTGGTGAAGGTTGTGCTGGATGTTTATGATATATTGCAAACGTACCAAGTACATTATCATTCTCATCCTTAAACGGTTGCGACCAACAGGATTGCACACCGGCACGTGCGGCCAAGTCACGAAACTCCTGCCAATAAGCATGCTGTTGAACATCCTCAACCACAACACGCTCTCCGTTAAATGCTGCCGTGCCACAGGTACCCATACCATCACCTATCGGCAAACCATCTATAGCCTGAGCATAAAAACCCGGAAGGCTAGGTGCAGCACCATGGCGTAGCGTTTGTCTACTTTCATCAACCAACAATATTGAGCACAACATTTCAGGATGTAATGCTTCTACTTCCAAAACTAATGCATCTAAAACTTTAAATAAGGACTTCCCAGAACCGATCTTCTCTAGTATCTGGTTATGTAAAGCTAATTCACTGGTACGTTCAGTGACTAAATGCTCTAACTCCTCATGATGTTGAGACAATTCAGCACGCACACGCTCCGCGCGAAGACGCTGTAATCCCATAGATGCAGCCATACTTGCAAAGCCTGTCAGGAAACCCAATATTGCGGGTAACTTCTCTTCCGAAATAATAGGCACTGCATCCAAGGCAGCTAAATATGCAATTGAATCGAAACCAACCTGCTCAGCTTGCTGTGTGAAAACGCTACGATCAGGAGGAGAAAGCAGAAATTGTCCGACAAATACGTTCGCTAAATGCTGACCTTCAATAATGATAGGAGACGCTGCATCAGTCATACCATTCTTACACTTGTATACTGAAAACTGCTTTCCCTCAGCTAAACATAACGCCAGATCAGTATCACTCTCGACACATCGAGCACATGTTACTTGATTGGCTCGATGAAAATCTGAACAAATACTTTGCCAGTGTGATTCAATAAGTATATTACCTTTCAAATCGATAATGGCCGCTGCAATCCCAACAGAATTGCAATAATTATCAAGTAATGCACCAAGCTCAGTAGTATCCAGAATATCGGCCAATTGGAAGTCGCCATCAATCGCCGCATTAAGTCCTAAATCAATAGTTTTAATTTCTGAGATAGCTTGATTCATAAATATCGTTATATTTTCGAGAGTAGTGAATTGTAATGGATTTCAATTAAGAAATGATTTTCATACAAGCAGTGACTATTCACTTCATTTTATGCTGTAAGACGGACAAACCTTGTGGTGCTAGAGTAAAACAAAAAAGCCTGCTAAGTCTAAGACTCAACAGGCTTTCCTGATGTTGGCGGAGTGGACGGGACTCGAACCCGCGACCCCCGGCGTGACAGGCCGGTATTCTAACCAACTGAACTACCACTCCTAAAAGCTTAAGTAGTTTAACTACATATATTGTATTACTTAAAATTAAAACAATTCAAAATGTAATTACAAAATAAAGAGCGCTTAAATTACAAGCACTCTCTAAATAAATACATTAGAAAAACTTTAATTTTTCTTACCACTTTAAAATGGTGGGTGCTAACGGGGTCGAACCGCTGACATTCGCCTTGTAAGGGCGACGCTCTACCAACTGAGCTAAGCACCCTGCTTAACCAATAAAAACGCCATTCTACAGCATTTTTTATAAATTTGCTACTCTAAAATTACTGCAAATAACTTTAATTACTGCGGCGCTAATATATTTAAATAATTACGCGCCTCATCCAACGAAGCCGACTAGTTTACAGCATCTTTAAGCGCTTTACCAGCCCTAAATTTAGGAGAATTTGCAGCTTGAATTTTAATTGTTTCACCTGTACGAGGATTACGACCATTACGCGCCTCACGTTTGCCAACGTAGAATGTACCAAATCCAATTAAAGTTACCAAATCGCCTTTTTTCATTGCTTTTGTAATTGAAGCTGTTGTTGCATCTAAAGCACGACCAGCAGCAGCTTTTGAAATCCCTGCAGCACTCGCAATATCGTTAATTAGCTCTGATTTATTCACGTGTAATCCCCTTTTTAAGGTTTATTAAATAAAAAACTCGTCAATTTAATTGAGTGTAAACACCCGTATTACCTTTATATCAAGCCAACAAAGCCCATGTCAAGCACTAATTGGAGACTAAACCACTCAAAGAATCAATGCGTTGTAGTATCCAGAGTAGTTGATGCACTTTCGGCTAGCTTTTCAGTGGATTTAGTATCTGCTACAACAACCGCCGTAACGTCCTCTACATCAGGTAACGGCTTAGGTGTTGATGCTAAAGCCAAGGCCAACACTTCATCAATCCATTGTACCGGATGAATATCTAATTGATTTTTTATACTTTCAGGAATGTCGACGAGATCTTTAACATTTTGCTGAGGTATTAACACTGTTTTAATACCACCACGATGCGCAGCAAGTAATTTCTCCTTCAAGCCCCCGATTGGCAGCACTTCACCTCTTAGTGTAATTTCACCCGTCATCGCCACATCTGCACGAGCTGGAATGCCAGTTAAAATAGAGACTAACGCAGTCGTAATTGCAATCCCTGCACTAGGTCCATCCTTAGGTGTGGCACCTTCAGGAAAGTGAATATGAATATCATTCTTCTCATAAAAGTCACTAGCAATACCTAAGCGCTTCGCACGGCTTCTCACCACGCTCATAGCTGCCTGCGTCGACTCCTGCATTACATCGCCTAACTTACCCGTGGTAATGGTTTTGCCTTTACCAGGTAACAACACTGCCTCAATCGTTAGCAGCTCGCCACCCACTGATGTCCAAGCAAGCCCTGTCACCTGTCCCACTTGATCCTCTTTTGCGGCAACACCATAGTCATAACGTTGCACGCCTAAATATTTATCTAGGTTTTTTGGTGTGACATTAATTTTTTTAACCGCTTTTACGCCTTGTTTAGCCTTTGTTGTGAGTAATTCTTTCACCACTTTACGGCAGACTTTTGCCACTTCCTGCTCTAATTTACGGACACCGGCTTCTCTTGTGTAAAAACGCACAATATCGCGCAAAGCTGCTTCAGAAACACTCACCTCATCTTCTTTCAAACCATGCGTTTTAAGTTGCTTAGGCAACAAATAACGCATCGCAATATTCACTTTTTCGTCTTCCGTATAGCCAGCAAGGTTGATAATCTCCATACGATCCAACAATGGCGCAGGGATATTCATTGAGTTTGCTGTAGCAACAAACATGACATCTGATAAGTCATATTCAACTTCAACATAATGGTCAGCAAAAGTGTGATTTTGCTCTGGGTCTAATACTTCCAATAACGCTGATGAAGGATCACCTCTAAAGTCTTGACCCAGCTTATCAACCTCATCAAGTAAGAACAATGGGTTTTTAACACCCACTTTACTCATACTTTGCAATATCTTGCCGGGCATAGATCCAATATAAGTACGTCTGTGACCACGAATTTCAGACTCATCTCGCACACCACCCAATGCCATACGCACAAATTTGCGATTAACGGCTTTGGCTATACTTTGCCCAAGTGAAGTTTTACCAACGCCTGGAGGGCCAACTAGACACAAAATAGGCGCTTTAATTTTATCTACGCGTTGTTGAACGGCAAGATATTCAACGATACGTTCTTTTACTTTTTCCAAACCATAATGATCGTCATTCAACACTGCTTCAGCAGCAATTAAATCTTTACTGATTTTTGTTTTTTTCTTCCAAGGAAGATTAATAAGCGTATCAATATAATTGCGCACAACAGAAGCTTCGGCCGACATTGGAGACATCAACTTCAACTTCTTCAGTTCACTCGTCACTTTTGTCAGCGCATCTTTTGGCATACGAGCTGCTTCAATGCGAGCCTCGAGCTCATCCATTTCAGCATTTTCATCATGCTCGCCTAGTTCTTTTTGTATCGCTTTAACTTGCTCATTTAAATAGTACTCACGTTGCGTTTTTTCCATTTGACGTTTAACACGCCCACGAATACGCTTTTCAACTTGTAATATATCAATCTCACCCTCCATCAGACGAAGCAAGTGTTCCAAACGCTCAGCCACGCTAAACATTTCCAGTATTTTCTGCTTTTCGTCTAATTTAAGGGTCAGATGTGCCGCTATAGTATCCGCTAGGCGCCCAGCATCATCAATAGTGGCTAGTGATGTGAGTATTTCTGGCGGAATCTTTTTATTGAGTTTGACATACTGGTCAAACTGCGCAAATACTGTGCGCATTAAGGCCTGAACTTCAATATCAGGCTCAGACTCAAGAATAAGTTCAGCACGTGCCGCAAAACATTCTGCGGTCTCAGTATAACCGCTAATTTTTGCGCGCTGAACGCCTTCCACCAGCACTTTAACTGTGCCATCAGGCAGTTTAAGCATCTGCAAAACGGTCGCGACTGTACCAATCTCATACAGATCATCAGCATCAGGCTCATCTTTATTGGCTGACTTTTGTGCCACAAGTAAAATCTGTTTACTACCATCAGAGGCTATCTCTAATGCCTTAACAGACTTAGTGCGTCCAACAAACAAAGGAATCACCAAGTGCGGATAAACAACAACATCGCGCAATGGTAGAACTGGTAACAAACCAGCATCTGGTGTGTATGAAGGTAATAATTGTGTCATGCAAGACCTCGAAATTGATCTGAGAAATTAAGCCAAAACGCCTATATACAGATTGATGGGGTTGAATCGATACAGTTCAACCCTAAACAACATTTATTAAACCATAAATTAATGTTTAAACGCTAAATAAAGCTTGAAAACGTAAGAGATAAAAGGCCTACGGGATTTTTGTAGTGAAAATAACAGGTGAAATTTAAAGCAAACACTTGAATATCATTATTTAATCGCAAATACCTTATCAGGTGAAATAAAAAAACGCCTACTAATTAGTAGGCGTTTTTTTATTATCCAACAGCCTCTTCGCTAGGCTTGTCTTCATAGATCAAAATTGGAGGTGAATCCCCACGAATCACACCCTCATCTACAACGACTTTACTTAAATTAGTCAGAGAAGGGAGCTCATACATAATTTCAAGCAGAGAGTGTTCCATGATTGACCGTAGACCTCGCGCTCCTGTTTTACGTTCAAGTGCTTTTTTAGCGATCAATAGCAATGCAGACTCTCTAAACTCTAAATCTACACCTTCCATCTTAAATAGCTTGATGTACTGCTTAGTCAGCGCATTTTTAGGCTCAGTCAGAATCGTCATTAGCGCAGCTTCATCAAGCGACTCAAGCGTAGCAACTACTGGCAAACGACCAATAAACTCTGGAATTAAACCAAATTTAATCAAATCTTCTGGCTCGACCTCACGTAATACTTCACCAACGGCGCGAACATCCTCTTTACTCTTTACTTCCGCACCGAAACCAATACCACCTTTTTCAGAACGTAAACGAATTACCTTCTCTAAGCCATCAAAAGCGCCGCCACAAATAAATAATATATTGGTAGTATCTAATTGTACAAATTCTTGATTAGGATGTTTACGGCCGCCCTGTGGAGGAATTGAAGCAACAGTGCCTTCAATCAGTTTGAGTAGCGCTTGTTGCACACCCTCACCTGACACATCACGCGTGATAGATGCATTCTCTGACTTACGTGAGATTTTATCCACCTCATCGATGTAGACGATGCCACGCTTTGCTTTTTCAGTATCGTAATCACATTTTTGCAACAACTTCTGCATGATATTCTCAACGTCTTCACCCACGTAACCAGCCTCAGTTAACGTAGTAGCATCAGCCATGACGAATGGAACATCTAGCAATCTTGCCAAAGTTTGTGCCAACAATGTTTTACCGGAACCAGTAGGTCCAATCAACAAGATATTACTTTTTGCAATTTCAACTTCGTCTTTTTGACCACCATTAGACAAGTTATTGTGGCCCAAACGCTTGTAATGATTATAAACAGCTACGGCCAGATTCTTTTTGGCATGTGTTTGGCCAATCACATATTGATCTAGAATTTTACAAATTTCTTGGGGAGTTGGCAGATTACTTTCTGTCGATTTCAGGCCATCTGAATTTTGAATTTCTTCTTTGATGATGTCGTTGCACAAATCAACGCACTCATTACAGATAAACACAGAAGGACCTGCAATAAGTTTTTTGACTTCATGCTGGCTTTTGCCACAGAATGAACAATAAAGTAATTTATCGTCGTCGGCTTTAGTCGCCATTGTTTATTTCCTATAAAGTGACTTGCTTATATTGATGCCAACCGTTGCTTCAATCATCTTCATTTAAAGCGATTTTAGCAACACTTTATGCCGCATCAGAACGACTGGAAATCACTTTATCAATCATTCCGTATGCAACGGATTGTTCTGCGCTCATAAAATTATCACGCTCTGTGTCGCGATCAATTTCTTCTGCTGTTTTGCCTGTGTGGTGGGCTAAGATTGCATTTAATCTTTCACGCAAATATAAAATTTCTTTTGCATGAATTTCAATATCTGACGATTGGCCTTGGAATCCACCTGAAGGCTGATGAATCATAACACGAGAGTTCGGCAAACTGAATCGTTTACCTTTAGCTCCAGATGCCAATAAAAATGCGCCCATACTCGCTGCCTGACCAATGCACAATGTACTTACATCAGGCTTAATAAACTGCATAGTGTCGTAAATCGACATCCCAGCAGTAACAGAACCACCAGGAGAATTAATATACAAATAAATATCTTTGTCTGGATTTTCAGCTTCTAAAAACAATAACTGAGCAACAACCAAGTTGGCGCTCATATCATTTACCGGCCCAACCAAAAATATCACACGCTCTTTAAGTAAGCGAGAGTAGATATCATAGGAACGTTCGCCACGCCCGCTTTGCTCGATGACCATTGGGATATATCCCAAAGCTTTTGGATCCCAGTCTTGTTGCGCTTGCGGTTGTTGCATTCTATTCACCTATGCATTTCCCATTAAATCATCAAATTTAACTTTTTTATCACTTACTTTAGCTTTAGATAACACCCAGCTAACAGCATTCTCTTCAGTAGCAAGTGCAGATGGCTCATCCAGACGCTTAGGATCCGCGTAGTACCATGTGACCACATCTGCTGGACGCTCAAAACTTTGTGAGAACGTATCAACCATTGCACGAATTTGATCTGCATTAGCATGCAAGCCATTAGTATTAATCAACTCACCTAAAATCAAACGAAGCTTAGTGCTACGCTTTGCTTGATCTTCGAACATTGATGGCTCTAATTTAATGTTACTCAAATCAGCGCCGCGTTGTTTAAGATTTTGCTCTGTAGTTTGCATCATACGATTGATTTCTGTACCAAGCAATACACGAGGAATTTCAAAGTCAGCACTATCAACTAAAGCTTGGAACACTTGTTCCTTTAATTTTGCGCTAACACGCTTTGCAACCTCCTGAGTCAGACTCTCAGTAATCTCAGCCTTCATTTTCTCAACATCACCATCTTCAATGCCTAAGCTTTTTGCAAAGTCAGCATCAATTTCAGGATATTTAGGTTGTGAAACACTGACGTAAGTTACTTCGTAGCTAACGGTTTTGCCTGCCAACTGCTCTGGATTATGATCAGCAGGATAGGTAATTTCAAATTGTTTAGTAGCACCAGCCTTACCGCCAGTCAATTGATCATCAAATGACTCAACACGTCCAGCTTCGCCCAACACCAAGTCAATACCAGCATCACCAGTAGACTCAACTTCTTTACCATCAATAGAGGCTTTTAGCGTCACATTAATGCGATCACCTTTTTTAGCTGCTCGCTTAACTGGCTCATAACTTACACGCTGTTTAACCAAAACATCTAAAGTTTTCTGCACATCAGCAGCCCCTACTTCAAGGACTGGGCGTTCAATTTTTACTTTAGACAAATCACCAATGGTGACTTCTGGGAACACTTCAAATGTAGCCGTGTACTCTAAAACACCACTAGCAGCCTCAAATGGCTTATGTTCAATATTAGGATAACCGGCAACACGCAGCTTATTCTCATCCACAGCATCACCGAAACTTTTTTCAACAGCACCTGAATAGACTTCATCACGCACTTGATCACCATAATGCTGATTCACCAAACCCATTGGCGCTTTTCCTGGCCTGAATCCAGAAAATTTAGCTGTACGTGATATTTGGCTTAAGCGCTGACTGATTTGCGCTTCGAGTGGCTGAAGAGGAACCGTAATCGTGATACGGCGCTCAAGTTTACTGATGGTTTCGACATTCAATGCCATGCTGTAATTCCTAAGTTCTAAATGCAGACTGTGAGCAGACGTTCGCTACAGGCACTTCATTAGTAATAAGTTGGTGCGAAAGGAGAGACTCGAACTCTCACGCCTTACGGCGCTGGAACCTAAATCCAGTGCGTCTACCAATTCCGCCACTCTCGCAGGTAGTGTACGACCCTTAAAATCTTGCAGTCGTTCAGATAAGCCGCCATTGTATATCAACTATTCACAATGAGAAAAGACATAAAGCAAAAAAATATTAATTCTAATTACAAATACATCTAACCACCTAAAAAAGCCATTGAGACAAACTATATAAAAAGTTCTCTAAAGCCATTTTAAGCTTGCTGAATATATCGCTGTATTGACAACGATTGTGAGAAAATAGTGGTAATCTTTTATAATAAATTTTTATCTAGTTAAAGTTGAATACCATGCAAAACAGCATCAATCAAAATGAAATCAATATGCTACGGACTGAATTAGAGCTTTTAATGCGTGAACGCCAAACCTTATTAAAAGTTACGGGAGCCGCAGCTGGCCTGATTGCTGAAATGGACAGTCATGATCTACCACTCACAACAGTTGAGGCTGCAGACTTGTTAGCAACAACTATTAATAGCTTAAGCGAAGAAACTTTACAGGATGCATTAAGTGCAGTACATGCCGAGATTGTTGAGTAGTCAGTAGTTAAACTGTTACTTGCCTTAAAAGTTAATCTAAATTTAATAAACTACTGCTTTGGTCAAACACCCCCGCTCATTTTACAAATCAATTTATAGCGTGGTTCACGCCACAAATCTGTCCATTCTATTAGCTGCATGCAGTTTTCAGCAATATGCCCCAAAGGCTATAGATACAGCTGCTATTACCAAGAAAATTGAAAGTAAAAATCCTGCGGGGGAACCATTTCATCAGTATCTACTTGACAATGGTTATCCCGCCAATATCTTCCCGTTGCAACAATGGGGACTTGATGAGTTAACTTACTGCGCTTTATTTTTTCACCCTAGTTTAGATGTTGCACGTGCTCAGTGGCATGCCGCAGAACTATCCGAAGTTGCCGCCTCAAAAAGACTTACCCCTAGCATAAGTGGTCACATAGCTCACAGCAATCAAGCCAACCAAGACATTCGCCCATTTGCATTCGGGCTCAGTATAGACATCCCAACTGACTTAACAAATAAACGTGACATTCGTATTGAAAATGCACACCACTTATCTCAAGCCGCTAAACTAGGTATTGCACAGATAGCATGGGATCTACGCAATCAAGTTGCACAGTCGCTATACGAATACCAGCAAAACCAGAAAATGGTTACCTTATTGCTGAATGAGCAAGAAATCCGTCATGGAATTGTAGCGCTTTATCAAAAGCGGGTCAGTTTAGGAGCCGCTTCAAATATTGAATTAAGTACAGCGAAACTACAGCTCCAAACAAGCACAACAGAACTTAATACTTGGCAACGCAACCAATTAGTGACGCTATCCAAACTAGCCAATAATTTAGGTCTACCTCTTTCACAAGTGAAGTCGTTGAATCTTATAGATGGCACACTCAGCCAACCACTTCAACAAACCCTGCCACAGCCAGATGAATTGCAAACTACCGCACTCTTAAACCGTCTGGATATTCGCATAGCGCTTGAGCGTTACGCAGCTGCCGAAGCTAGATTAAAGCTGGAAATTGCCAAGCAATATCCAGACATCGTGATTAGTCCTGGTTACGCATATGAATTTGGCGACAAAATATGGTCGCTAAATTTATCAAGCCTACTTACCTTACTTAATAAAAACAAAGTTGCGATTGACGAGGCAACTCAGCTGCGCGAAGTCGAGGCGGCACAATTTGAAGCCTTACAAACCAAAGTCATATCAGACACGAATATTGCAGATGCTTCAGTGTTACAGGCAAAACAATCACTCGATAATCAACAAGCACTTTTAATACAACAACAGCAGAACACACAACGAATGGAGCGACGATTTGCGGCGGGTGAAATCGATAGACTGGAATTAAGCTATAGCAAACTGGAAAGTAATGTTGCAGAAAAAAATGTTGTTTTAGCGACTTTTCAGTATAAATCTGCAATTAACCAGCTAGAAAACACTTTGCAGCAACCCCTCTTTATTTCGAAAAACAGCGTACTTATTGAACATATCAACCTAAAGAAGTAAGTCATACTAAGTTGCGTCAATACTAAAATATCGCATATGGAAATGGAATAAAAATGAACCGTAAACTAGCCACGATCATTGGCATACAAGCATTTCTAATCGTCGTGCTATTTTGGGTATTGGTGTTTTATGGTAAAGATGAATACGAAGCCTCAAGCCAAGAGTCCGAAGATAGTATTGAAGCACCCAACCATGTGAATGCTAAGGCTGGAGTCACTGTAATTTCACTCAGCACCGCAACGCAAGCACAAAGTGAAATTAAAACCACGGCGCTCCAGGCCAATACTCACCAAACAAGCCTAAGCACCTATGGCAATGTGATAGGCATTGATAACTTAACAGAACTTCGCACGCGCTATTTAGCAGCCAAGGCCGAAGCTGACATATTACAAACAAATCTCACACACAGTAAAATTGAATACGATCGTCAATACTCGCTTAACCTCGATGACAAGAATGTTTCCGACAAGACCGTTGCATCCGCACTAGCAACCATCAAAGCCGATGAAGCAAAAGTATTTGCGGCGGAATCCAGCGCTAAAAATATCGCTGACAGTATGCGCCAACTTTGGGGAGAAGCGCTCACCGAGCAAGCTACGCGTCAAAACTCAAGTACACTCCTGCACAACTTGCTTAACTTCAAAGATGCGTTAATACAAATTACGTTACCCTTTGACTCATCAGAACCCAACAAAAACAGCCGCATCACAGTTTCACCTATAGCAGCGCCATCACACACTATTAGTGCTTACTTCATTTCACGCGCACCTCTCAGCAACGCCACTATTCAAGGTAAAACTTATTTTTACCATGCTACATCCGAAGACTTACGCGCAGGCATGCAAGTCAAAATACTAAGCACGTCATCTAAAGGAAGCGTAAATGGCGTCACCATACCGAGTAGTGCAGTGGTTTGGTATGCGGGCAAGCCGTGGGTGTATCAAAAAATAGGGGTCGATCAGTTTAGCCGGTTGCCAATTAATACCGATGTTGAAGTTGAAAATGGCTGGTTCTACCAAGGTAAGCTCAAGCCAAACGACCAAGTTGTGACAAATGGTGCGCAACTATTACTTTCAGAAGAATTTAAATCACAAATCAAAAATGAAAATGAGGACTAAATTGAAAAATTTAGACTTAGTTTCAGTGAAAGCCAATGTAACGAAGCGGTGTTACTCTGGAGCAGAAATAAGGACTCCATTATCATGATGTCGACATTAGTCCGTTTTTCCATCCGCTATAGTGGCGTCATTTTTGGCTTAGCATGCTTAGTTGTGCTATATGGCTTGTATAGCCTCTCGCATAGTAACTTAGATGTATTTCCTGAGTTCTCCCCCACACAGATCATCATTCAGACAGAGTCCCCAGGCTTATCTGCAGAACTTGTAGAAAGCCTAGTTAGCCAGCCAATTGAAACCAGCATTGCGGGAACGGTTGGCATTAAATTTACGCGCTCGCAATCTATCCCGGGGCTATCGATCGTTACGGTAATTTTTAATGAAAATACAAATATTTATCGTGATAGACAAGTTATTGCCGAACGTTTGGCCACACTGAGCAACAAATTACCCCAAGGTATCACACCCAACATCACCCCTCTCACCTCCTCCGCCAGCACGGTGCTAGGTGTAGGTTTAACGTCAAAAACACGCAGCCTCACAGAATTACGCACACTTGTAGATTGGACAATTGTGCCGCACTTGCTCGCCATTCCCGGCGTTGCAGACGTCAATGTATTTGGCGGTAAAGTGCGTCAACTTCAGGTTCAGGTAGATCCTGAAAAAATGATACGTTATGGTGTCTCCCTCACACAAATTGAAGATGCCGTTAAAAAAGCAACTGGGGTGCGTGGCAATGGCTTTATAGAAAACAATAATCAACGCATCGTCATCAACACTGAGGGGCAATCGACAACGCCTGAAAAACTAGCACTGGCCACATTACTACACAAGAACGGCCAAACGATTCGACTAGGAGACATAGGTAAAGTGGTTGCAGGCGCAGCACCTTCTATTAGCGCAGCTGCCATTAATGAGGAAACCGGCGTATATCTATCCGTACAAGGCCAGTTAGGTGCCAATACCTATGAAGTGACTAAAGAAATTGAGCAATCATTACAAGAAATAAAGCCTGCATTACAGGCTGAATCTGTCGAATTACATGAAGGACTATTCAGACCTGCAAACTTTATTGAAGTATCCATTAAAGGGGTACGTACCGACATTTTAATTGGCTCGATTTTAGTCATCAGCGTACTGTTCTTGTTTTTATTCAATGCACGCACTGCATTTATATCAGCCAGCGCAATTCCATTATCTTTACTCACGGCTATTGTTGTCATGAGCTATTTCAATATTGGCATCAATATTATGGTCTTGGGTGGATTAGCCATCGCACTGGGAGAAGTCGTTGACGATGCCATTATTGACACTGAAAACATCTTCCGACGTCTGCGCGAGAATAGATTACTCTCGCAACCGTTACCAACACATCGCGTGGTATTTAACGCCTCGATGGAGGTAAGGGGCTCCGTTGTTTACGCCACCATCATCGTAGCTCTTGTATTTATGCCGCTACTCACATTGGGTGGGGTTGCCGGAAAACTATTCGCCCCACTCGGTATCGCATATATCGCTGCAATCATGGCGTCATTATTGGTCGCCCTCACCCTCACCCCAGCGCTATGCTATTTGCTACTAGGCAATGCCAAGCTTGATGCGGAAGATCCTCCAATGATACGTATCATCAAAAAATGGTACGTGAACGCTCTTTATAAGATAGAAAAAAAATATAAAGTCATCATGAGTATCAGTTTTTTGGTCATTGCTCTTGGCTTAGGGCTATTACCATTATTCAAAAGCCAGTTCATCCCTGCGTTGAATGAAGGCCACTATATTATGCACATGACCGCAGTCCCAGGTACTTCTGAACAGGAATCATTGCGTATCGGCAAAAGAGTATCAGCAACCATTCGTGCAATTAAGGGGGTCAAATCTGTGACGCAATGGGTAGGCCGCGCACAGAATGGTGCAGACACATTCGGCACTCATTACAGTGAATTTGAAATTGAGATTGGCTCTGTTTCAGGCGAAGAGCAACGCCGGATACTCACAAGCATTCGCGAAGAGTTAGCTGGCGAAGAGGTTGACGATGACCATGACGGCAAAGCTGAGCCAGGTTTCGTAGGTGTTAATTTTGCCATTAATACGTTTTTAACAGAACGTATTGAAGAAACCATCTCAGGCTATGCGGCCTCCACAGTCATTAATATTTATGGCAACGACCTTGATGCACTGGATCGTGATGCACAAGCCGTAGCTGGCGTCGTTAGCGGGATAAAAGGTGCCTCCGATGTATTTGTTCAGTCACCATCAGGCACACCTCAGTTAGTCGTCCGTTTACGCCCTGAACGGCTCGCACAATGGGGATTACAACCCACCGATGTGTTAGACAATGTTCGCGCTGCTTACGAAAGCGTACCGATAACGCAAGTCTACCAAGGCAGCCATGTTGTTGGCGTCAGCGTTGTGCTGGATTCGCAGGCAAGAGACGATATTACCGACATGGGCAATTTACCGCTCTTCAATATTGAAGGTAAGTTACTGCACTTACGCGACGTTGCAGACATTGTGCAAGAAAATGGTCGCTCAAAAATACTTCATGCCAGTGCCAAGCGCATTCAAACGGTAACCGCTAATGTTGTTGGTCGCGATATTGATGCATTTACTGACGAACTTAAAAGCAAGATTAAAAATGACGTGAGCTTATCTCAGGGCACCTATCTGGAATTTACTGGCGCAGCTGAAGCCAATGCAAAATCTCGAGAAACACTTATCCTGCAATCCCTATTGGCCGGGGTTGCAGTGTTCTTAATGCTCTACATTGCATTTGGGCATTTACGCAATTTACTACTTACCTTTGTAAACCTGCCATTTGCTTTAATTGGCGGGATACTTGCCGCAATGTTTACAGGCGGTTGGATTTCTCTGGGCTCAATGGTTGGATTTGTGACGTTATTTGGTATCACCCTACGCAACTCCATTATGATGGTGTCGCATTACCAGCACTTGGTCGATAAAGAAAATTGCGTTTGGGGTCTGGAAACCTGTATCCGCGGCGCATCAGAACGATTGCCGTCAATCCTGATGACGGCTTTAGTGACAGCATTAGGCTTGCTCCCGTTAGCCGCTGGCAGCGGTCAACCGGGACGTGAAATTGAAGGACCAATGGCCATCATTATTGTCGGTGGGCTAGTCACCTCCACAATACTCAATTTACTCATCCTGCCCACGATCATGTTGCATTTCGGCAGGTTCAATAAATCTGAACTAAAAGACATGTAAAAAAAGAGACTCTTGGTTAAGAGCCCCTTTTTTACTTACACTAAAACTACTTAACTTCTTGGTGGCCCACCGCGTAAATCATGCCCATCAGCGCTGTAAATTTCTACTTCTACAAAATCACCAGGGCTTAAGCCTTCAGCATCCTCCAAATACACTACGCCATCAATTTCAGGCGCATCAGCCTTGGTGCGGCCAATCGCTTCAATATTACCTTGCACATCCGTTACAATTTCATCGACCAGCACGGTTTGCATACTACCAATTTTAGCGTGTAATTTAGCTGCGCTAATGCGCTCTTGCACTTCCATAAAGCGGCTGAGGCGTTCTTGCTTCACTTCTTCGGGCACTGGGTTTGGCAACTCATTGGCTTTAGCGCCATCAACAGCTGAGTAAGCAAAACAACCTACCCTATCCAGCTGCGCTTCTTCTAAAAAGTCGAGCATCATTTGGAAATCATCCTCGGTTTCGCCAGGAAAGCCAGCAATGAATGTACTACGCACAGTAATATCTGGGCAAATTTCTCGCCAAGCTTTAATGCGCGCCAAGTTATTTTCAGCATGCGCTGGGCGTTTCATGGCTTTAAGAATGCGTGGGCTAGCGTGCTGAAATGGCACGTCCAGATAAGGCAGAATTAAACCATCAGCCATTAATGGGATTACTTCGTCCACATGTGGATAAGGGTAAACGTAATGCAAACGCACCCACACACCAAGCTCACTCAAGCTTTGGCAAAGCTCCGTCATACGCGTTTTAACTGGGCGACCATTCCAAAAACCTGAGCGGTATTTTACATCCACACCGTATGCTGAAGTGTCTTGCGAAATCACCAGAATTTCAGAAACACCTGCATTGACCAGATTCTCGGCTTCATTCATCACGTCGCCAATCGGGCGACTCACCAAATCGCCACGCAAACTTGGAATAATGCAGAAACTGCAGCGATGATTACAGCCTTCCGAAATCTTAAGATACGCATAATGACTAGGCGTCAGGCGAATACCTTGTGCAGGCACTAAGTCAACAAATGGTTCGTGCATTTTTGGCAAGTTAGCGTGCACTGCGGTCATCACCTCCTCTAACGCATGTGGCCCTGTAACCGCCAATACGCTTGGGTGTGCGGCTTCAACCACACCTTTTTTTGCGCCTAAACAGCCAGTCACAATCACCTTGCCGTTTTTATTGATCGCTTCACCAATCGCATCCAGCGACTCCTCTACGGCGCTATCAATAAAGCCACAAGTATTCACCACCACCAAATCGGCTTCTTCATAGCTCCCGGAAATTTCATAGCCTTCAGCACGTAATTGGGTCAGAATGCGTTCTGCATCTGATCCTGCTTTAGGGCAGCCCAAAGAAACAAAACCCACTTTTGGCGGAGTGTTTTTAGTTGTGGTATTAGTTGTCATAAAAAACCTAAAATCTTAAAAAAACTTAAAAAAGAATATGTATATTATTGCAATTGCCTGGCTGTATGTTGTGACCTTAATGGCCGCAACCGAAAAAACGATAGTGGCAGGCTTACTGACGTTTATATTTTATGGCTTACTGCCTTGTGCTCTTTTACTGTGGATACTGGGTGCAAAACATCGTAAATTTAAAAAAGCCGCTCAACACAGCAAGAGCGGTCTAACCGAGGACAGTATGCGCAACCCAGATAGTGCAAACACCAAGGCCAATGAGTAACACCTGACTAATCGTAGCCTTTAATTCTGTGCGTTTATGCAAGCCAGGAATTAAGTCTGCCACTGCCACATATAGCAAGCTGGAAGCTGCCAGAGCCAACACAACCGGTATCCAGCTTTGGACATATTGCAGCGCATAAAATGCCATTAAACCACCAATTAATGTGGCTAAACTTGAAACCAGATTAAAAATTAACGCTCTTTTTTTACTATAGCCTGAATGTAACAGAATCAGAAAATCACCCACTTCTTGTGGAATTTCATGCGCAATAATCGCCAGTGCAGTCACAATGCCCAGCTTGATATCCGCGGTAAAAGCGGCAGCGATTAAAATACCATCGATAAAATTATGAAAGGTGTCACCTATCATAATCATCAAACCACTTCGACCTCCATCATGCTCATGTACATGGCTGTGTCCGGTGCCAAGTAATATGGAGGGGTGCTGCGCATTACTTGCCAACTTATATTTAGTATTACCGTCAGAATTCTCTTGCTTAGCAGGCACTTGTGCACAATCTGCCTCACTATGCATGGCATGCACTTCACAATGATCGCCGTGGCAATGGCGCCATATCACCAATTTTTCCAATACAAAAAATAATAGCAAGCCGAGTAACAATGTGGCCGAAACCGTTTCCACACTGCCAGAAATACTAAAGGCATGCGGCAAAATCTCTAAAAAAACAGCACCAAGCATGGCACCGATGGCATAGCTCACGAGCATAGGCACCCACGCCGTACGCACATTCAGTGCAAACAATGCCGCCAAGGAAACGCTCAATACGCCACCTAACAGGCTAGACAATATGATCCAAGCAGGTACAGACATCGTGAAATTAGCAAAACCTAACATAAATTATTCAAATATTGCATTAATTGGGTCGAATCAAACTAAAATGAGGTGTGCATTATAAACGAGCTAACACATTGATGCGCTTAATACATTATTAAAAGCTATCGCAAAATACTTGCAATTACCATCACGCATATAAAACATGAACACATCTGCTGAAAAATCTCAAACCCTTGGCAGCGCAGGACGCATGCCGGCCCTATTTCTTGGTCACGGCAACCCAATGAACGCAATTACAGAGAATCCCTACCGTGACGCGTGGCTTGCGTTGGGAAAAACACTGCCGCGCCCTAAAGCCATTTTATGCATCTCTGCACACTGGCAAACCAACGGCACACAGCTATGCGTAGCGGAGCATCCTGAAACAATTCATGACTTTGGTGGATTCCCGCCACAATTATTTGCACAGCAATACCCTGCACCAGGTGCGCCTCAGTACGCAGAAAGCATCTGCAACTTATTACCTACCGGCACTATTACGCCTACACTGAACTGGGGCTTAGATCATGGTGCATGGACGATATTACAATCCCTGTTCCCTGCCGCTGATATACCTGTATTGCAACTAAGCCTAGATACAAAACTGGATTTTGCAGCCCACTTTACATTAGCCACTCAGCTCGCAAGCCTACGCGAACAGGGAATCATGATAATTGGTAGCGGTAATATTGTGCACAACTTGTCACAGCTCAATTTTCAAGGTGGTACTTATGACTGGGCTGTGACTTTTGACAACTATATTAAAGTAGCTCTGGAAACGAATGACGATGAGGCTTTAATAGAGATTGTGCGTGCCGGAGATTCATCCAAACTATCTGTACCCACCATCGAGCATTATTTACCGTTGCTATATATTGCAGCAGTACGACACGCTTCAGACCAGATGCGCTTCTTTAATGAAACCTTTGATTTAGGCGCACTGAGCATGCGCAGTGTTATTTATCACTAGCAAAGCTTACTTAATCAGTAAGCCAGATCAAGCTGGCCATACGCCCAGTAACATTGTCACGTCTGAATGAGAAAAAGCGCTCTTCATCGGTATAAGTGCAAAAATCCTCATTCACGCCACCACCATAAATGTGCGTAACTCCGACTCTGTTCAAGCGCTGCTTGGCAATTAAATAGATATCGCATAACCATTTATCATTTAGTTGAGGCTCAAGTGGATTAACAATGGGTTTGAATGCTAATGCAGCTTGCGCATCAATTTTGATAAATTGATCACGCACCTCACTACCCACCTCAAATGCCGTTGGGCCAATGGCGGGGCCTAGCCAGGCCAAGACTTCACTGTTATCTGCAGCCATTTTATTCACAGCAGCTTCAATGACGCCATCACACAATCCGCGCCAGCCTGCATGTACCGCAGCCACGACTGTGCCAGCGATATCGCACAACAATACAGGCAAACAGTCGGCGGTCATGGTGACACATACGACATTATGCTTGCTAGTAAAAGAAGCATCGGCGTTTTGCAGGCAACTGCTAGTCGCAGCATCAATCACGTCAACGCCATGCACTTGATTTACCCAGACTGGCTCGCTAGGTAGGTAAGGATTTAATAATTGCCGATTTTTAGCCACAGTGATCGGATCATCATTCACATGTGCGCCTAAATTCAAGCTTGCATAAGGTGCTTGGCTATAACCACCAGTGCGTGTAGTTTGCAGCGCTTTAACGTTTGCAGGCGCAGGCCAGTTTGGCGTAATAAAGCTTGGTGTAATAAAGCCAAGTTCACCCATAGTAACTACTCCTCTTCGTCTAACTCCAAGTCACCATCATCAGCGTCAAGATCATCATCTTCGAAGTCGTCATCCTCATCTTCATAATCCTCATCTGATAGATAGGGCTCCATGCTCAACTCAAACTCTTCTTCGTCATCATCACGCACATCTTCGTGGCGCATGGCTTCCAGCAAAGCTTTCATGTCGTCAGCCAGTTCGATTTGCCACTCCATAAACTCATTGGTGGCTGGGTGCAGCAAACCTAACTTAATAGCATGCAAAGCTTGGCGACTAAATTGGCTGACCTCATCACGCAACGTTTGTGTCATGGCGCGAATTGGCACAATGCCTCGATAGCCATAAACTGGATCACCCACTAAAGGTGCCTTTAAATGCTGCATGTGCACCCGAATCTGATGCGTACGACCAGTCTCTAAATTGCAGCGCATATAGGTTTGCACTGAGAATCTTTCCAATACTTCATAACGCGTAATTGCTGGCTTACCCATACGATTAATAGCCATTTTGGTGCGTGAACGCGGATCACGTCCAAGAGGCTGGTCAACAACACCGTTACGCCAGATTTGCCCCCAAACAATTGCACGGTACTCACGCTTTACTGTGCGCGCTTGCAGTTGGCGCACTAAATTAGTTTGCGCCGCTAGATTTTTAGCGACCACCAGCAAACCGCTGGTATCTTTATCTAAACGATGCACGATTCCCGCACGCGGCACGTCCTTTAAACTTGGCGCATGAAACAGCAATGCATTTAACAAGGTACCGCTCCAGTTACCGGCCGCAGGATGAACCACCATACCGGCAGGTTTGTTAACAACCAGAATATCCTCGTCTTCATATACAATGTCCAACGGAATGTCTTCGGCGGTAAATGCATAGGTTTCTGGTTTAACCTGTACATTAACAATAACCTGCTCGCCACCCCACACTTTGGTCTTAGAGGTACTGGGCAGCTTATCAACGGTAACCAAGCCCGACTTTATCCAAGCTTGTAGACGTGAGCGTGAGTGATCTGGCAACATACGTTGCAATGCAACATCTAAACGCAAGCCGCCCAAGTCGTGCGGAATAGTAAGTGTAAGTGTATTGCTAAGAGATTGTTGAGTAGCGTCTGTCATCGGTTATAATTATCTTAATTCTTAAGTAGGTTTCGGCATGAAGTATATCTTAATTTTAATGTTTGCCCTGTTACTCAATGCTTGTGCAATTTTTGGTAACCCTACCGAGTTCGACGACACGAAAGGTTGGACTGCTGAACGCATCTACCAAGAAGGTGAGGCAAAAATGCGCGATAGAGACTACGAGAAAGCTATCGTTTACTTTGGAAAACTAGAGTCACGCTACCCGCATGGACGCTTTGCGACTCAAGCCCAGCTTGAAATCGCTTACGCGCAATATAAAAAACAAGACCCCGTTTTATGCGTAGCAGCAGCTGACCGTTTTATTAAACTACATCCTAATCATCCTAATGTTGACTATGCCTACTACTTAAAAGGCTTGGCTGTTTTTAATGAACGCGGCATTATTGAAAAACTCACCAAACAACAAATCAGTGATAGAGACCCCCGCTCATTAAGCGACTCTTTCGCCACGTTCAAAGAACTGGTGACGCGCTACCCTAACAGCAAATACGTAAAAGACGCGACACAACGTATGGTATATCTGGCTGACAGCTTGGCAGAACATGAGCTGGATGTCGCGCGCTACTACATGAAGCGTCAAGCCTATGTTGCCGCCATCAACCGCACAAAATATGTCATTGAGTATTACCCTCAAACACCAGCCGTCGAAGAGGCCTTAGTGATTATGATTAGTGCTTACGACCTCATGGGTTTAGATGACCTTAAAGCGGATACTCTGCGCATTTTGCAAACCAACTACCCGAATAGCGCGATGCTTGGTAAAGGCATCCCTGATGACAAGCGCGTATGGTGGAAGTTCTGGGAAAGCTTATATTAAGCAGTTAAGCAGGGTGCGATGCATCGCACCCTGACAAACTTACCCCATACAGGCTCGAAGTGAGCCTTATCGAATGAATAGCCTACTCGGCCACTTCACCCACATATCAAAGCCTAATATCAGTCCAGTATGTACTGGATTATTGAAACCGTAACGCCTCAATCGGATTCAGACGTGCAGCTTTTCTGGCAGGATAATAGCCAAAGAATATACCAACCCCTGCCGCAACTGCAAACGCAATCATCACAGAGTTCCCTGAAATCACTACCGCAGTTTGTGCCAGCTTATTCACTAACATGGCGCCAGAAATACCTAAAAATAAACCAATTAAGCAACCGATAATTGAAATCACAATCGCTTCGAGCAAAAACTGCAAAAGAATATCGCGCTCACGCGCACCAATCGCCATGCGGATACCTATTTCGCGAGTGCGCTCAGTAACAGACACCAACATAATATTCATGATGCCGATACCGCCAACCAGTAGTGAAACTGATGCAATAGCGCCAAGCAATAGTGACATGGTACGCGTAGTTTCGGCCGCAGAGTTGGCAACTGCCGTCAGGTTGCGCACAAAGAAATCGCTATCAGCACCCTCACGGATGTTATGGCGCTGTTTTAATAAGCCATTAATGTTTTGCTCCACCATCGGCATGATTTCTGGCGTCGTCGCCTGCACCATAATTTGGCGCACACTACCTGCAAACTGATTACCAAGAATCTTACGTTGCGCAGTGGTTAAAGGAATAATGATGGTGTCATCCTGATCACGGCCATCTAGACTTTGACCTTTACTCTTCAATACACCCAAAATCACAAATGGGTTTTGTTTGATGCGTATAGTTTTTCCAATCGGGTCCACATCACCAAATATGTTTTCCACAACCGTACTACCTACCAAAGCAACGCGCGTAGCTGAACGCATGTCAGACTCTGAAAACACATAACCATCCGCTAAATCCCATACCCGGATATCAAGATAACTAGGCGTAGTGCCAATAATACTGGTACTCCAATTATTGCCGCCAAAAACTACTTGTGCATTACCCATGCTGACGGGGGCAACATTACTGACGCCATCTAACTCGCTAATTGCATCTGCATCTTTTACGGTCAATGAACTGACATTACCACTACCCGATCTGGCACCTCCAGCAGTGAAAGAGCCAGAAAGTATAATAAACAGATTACTACCCATCGCATTAATTGAGGCCTTAACAGACTCTTGCGCACCCTGCCCAATCGCCATCATCAGCACCACAGAGCCTACGCCAATCACCATGCCGAGCATGGTAAGAAACGTACGTAAGCGGTTCGCCCCCATGGCGCGCCAAGCCTCACCAAGCATAGCCAAGAACATTAAGCTATCTCCTTAGTTTCGCTGGCATTTACAATAGGGCTACTGCGTTCATCATGCACAATTCTGCCATCCAAAAAACGTATCTGGCGACTAGCATGTGCCGCAATATCCGATTCATGAGTCACCAAAATAATACTGATGCCATCTGCATTCAACGCCATAAAAAGCGCCATAATCTCTTCACTGGTTTTACTATCAAGATTACCAGTCGGCTCATCTGCCAGTATTAATCTCGGGTTATTCACCAAAGCGCGGGCAATAGCAACGCGCTGTTGCTGACCACCGGAAATTTGATTGGGCATGGAGTTGAGATATTGACCCAAGCCAACTTTCTCAAGCAAGACTTTAGCGCGAGCTTGGCGCTCATCTCTGCTTACACCTGAATACACCAAAGGCAATGCCACGTTATCCAGCAAACTGACACGCGAGAGCAAATTAAAGCCTTGAAATACAAAACCTAAAGTTTGATTACGAATTTTGGCAAGGGTATTACCATCAAGCGCAGAAACCTGATGTCCATCAAGCATATATTCGCCACGCGTTGGTTTATCCAGACAGCCCAGTATATTCATAAAAGTTGACTTACCTGAACCTGAAGGCCCCATAATCGCAACAAAATCGCCCGTATCCATACTAAAATCGACCTGCTTAAGCACGGCAATTGCGCCCGCAGCAGTCTGGTAATCTTTGTACAAATCACGTACTTGAACGACGTTTTTTGTCATTAAAACATCCTGAAACGCATGCTACTAGTCGAGTGCACCACCTCGCCATCAGCTTGATTCTCGCCTATGACCACCTTGTCATTCACTTTAAGATCGGCACTGGTAATCTCGGTAAAGCGTCCATCTGAAATACCAACACTGACGCGTATCGGCGATGGTTTTCCATCTTTAATCACATAGATCTTGCCGATTGCCGTATCTTCTTGACCAGATTTTCTCTTACCGCCACGTTGCCCATCTCCACGCGGCGTTTTGCCAGCTTGGCTTTCATCTTGTTTAGGCTTAAAGCGAAGTGCAGCATTCGGTGCCAGCAATACGTTATCGTGCTTGGCAACCATAATATTCACGTAGGCTGTCATACCAGGCAGTAAAATTTGCTCAGGATTATCGACAGAGATCACCACATCATAAGTCACGACATTGGAAGTGACTGTAGGATTAAGACGCAACTGTTTTACCGTGCCTTCAAAGTTACGATTTGCATAAGCATCAACACTAAACTTGGCTTTTTGCCCAACTTTAATCTTGCCAATATCCGCCTCGGCAAAACTAGAATCAATCTGCATCTTGGATAAGTCTTGTGCGATTTTGATGAGTGTAGGCGTTTGAAAGCTAGCCGCCACCGTTTGACCCACATCCACTACGCGATCCACCACCACTCCAGAAACTGGAGAACGAATCACAGAATAACTTTGGTTGGTTTTATCTCGACGTAACTGTCCACGTGCCGTGTCCAACTGGGCACGGGCAGACTTTAATGCTTGAACTGCTTGATCCAATTCTTGTTTTGAAACATATTCCTGCGCGAATAATGTCCGCATGCGTGCTTCGTTGGCTTGCGCCAATTCCACCGAGGCTTGCATATTGCGCACAGCACCTTCTGATTGTGCGATTTGCGCAGTAAATAAGGCATCGTCCAGCGTTAATAATATTTGGCCTTTTTCAACGTGGTCATTAAAGTCAACGTACAGCTTGCTTACACGACCGGACACTTGCGCGCCGACACTAATCAAAGTCACAGGATTAAGTGTGCCATTGGCTGAAACAGTTTGCGCAACATTCCCTTGCGTGATTTCTTGCAAGCGATAAAGTTGGTCTGGCTGTAAGGTAGTACGCTGCTTATAGATGTAAAAAATACCGCCGACTAAACCGAGCAATACGATTGCAATCAATATTTTTTTAACAATGCCGCTCATGGCTGCCTTTCTAAAGGTTGTGGTTACAAATCAATTCAAGTAAATTTTAATCAATTCAAACCAATTGGTTGATTTCCGCCTGTTGGCAACGTTTGAATCATTGCGTTATCAAGGCCACCGATAGATTGCGCAAGGGTTGCACGGGCAATGTTCCAATTGAGACTCGCCTGAATCTGTTGCTGACGGGCGCTAGCCAGCGCACTCTGTGCAGTTAGCGTATCCAGTATATTACCAACGCCGGCCTTGTATCGTCCCAGTGCCACGCGGGACGACTCTTCTGCACTACTTAGCAACACAGCCGTAGCACGTATCGATTCATTTGCGGTACGCAAGTTCTGATAAGCACGCCAGACATCCAATGAAATCTGTAAACGCAATTGATCGCGTTGCGCTGATTTAGCTTCAGCAAAAGCCTCTGCCGAGCGAATTTTATACGTTGGACCATACCCACTGAATAATGGAATCGAAACTGTTATACCAAGTGCAGAGTTATTTGTAGAAGTCAGGTTACTACCATCTTGAAAACTATTCGACACCGCCACTGAAACCGTAGGCTTAGCTGCAGCGCGACTTGCTGCGATGCTGGCTTCAGCCGCCTTGACTTGCGCCTCACTCGCCATTAAATCTGGCCTACGTACACGCGCTTGTTCAATCAAAGCATTGATATCTGCATCTACATTCTGCGCAAGTTGACTTTGCTGCAATTGCGTAATTGCAATAGGCGTGAGCTTAATAGCCTGATTCGCAGCCAAACCCATCACATTGGCTAGCGCGCCATAAGCATTTTTGAGCGTACCTTCAATCGTAATTCTACTTAAGGTGTTTTGTGCCAACAAAGTCTGCGCCTGTAATTTATCAGCAGGTGTTGATACACCAGCTTGATAACGTGCCTGTGCAGCCTTGTAGCTTTCTTCACTGGCATGCTCTGACTCTATTGCGGCACTTAGCGCAGCAATAGCTGCCTGTACTTGGTAGTAGGATTGCGTGGCATTAAGCAGCAAGCTTTGCACAACCGTACTCTGCGTTGCACTGGCGGCTTGCAATAACTGGCGTGCATTTTCCAGATTTGCATCCCGATTACCAAAATCATACAAAAGATAACTGGCAACAATATTGTTGCTGAGATTGTTATACGGGTTTTTGCGAACTGTAGACTCAGGATTCGCCCAATTCAAATTGGCCGAAACATTATCATTCACTACAGGAAAATAAGCAGACTTAGCAACACCCAATTGCGCCGCCTGCACTCTTGCATTGGCATACGCTTCACGTGTTTGAGGATTGTTACATAATGCAGTTTCAACAACATCAGCTAATGTCAGTGCATTATTAACATTGGCAACAGCACAGGCCGAATCCGCCAAATATCCTTCAGGAATAGCGGGAGGAGAATATGCTTCAGTCTTTAACGGATCATTAGTGCTATACCAAATTGAATCTGCAGCGAATACCAGACTTGATTGCAACAAAACCATACTACCCAACAATAATCCTGAAAGATTAATTTTGAGACGTTTAAACAAGGTTTTTATTGGTATATTCATATAGCTCCGAATTCTAGGACAGATTACCACTGTGCTTAGTTCGAGAGCTTAGTTCAGAAGCTTTTGTACAAGTGACAATCGCACCAATTATACATAGTTAGAACTTTAAATATAGCAGTCAATTATCAACAGTTAATCGACTGTTATTTATTAACCTACTTAACCAATACTTAAGTATCGGGGACATCATTGCTTTAACACAATGTACCCTTATCCAACTTATTTGCCAGACCACTTACTTTGCTCATACTCATGAGTATGCTCACAGCCATGATGTGTAAAGCTGGACTCGATTTGAATTGTAGGGTGCACGATTTCAAATCGATGATGCAACTCCTCTGCAACATCATCAAGAAACGCATCTCCCAATGCGCCATCAGGCATCACTAGGTGCGCGGTCAAGGCAACCTGCGAAGTACCCATAGCCCAAATGTGTAAATCATGCACACTTTCAACACCTGGTAATGACTCCAGAAAGCTGGCTACAGCAGGCAAATCGATCTCTTTGGGAACACCATCGAACAACAGATGCAACGATTCATGAAACAAGCCCCACGTGCCAAGAACAATCACAACTGCAATCAGCAAACTGGCGACAGGGTCTAGCCAATTCCAACCAAACCACAGTGCGAGCCCACCTGCGACGACTACTCCAGCTGAGACCAAGGCATCAGCGGCCATATGCAGAAAGGCACCGCGAATATTGAGGTCATCTTTACTTCCATGCATAAATAGCAATGCCGTCGCACTATTCACCAATATGCCGACGCCTGCGACAGCCATTATGGTGATTCCACTTGCTGGCTCAGGCGCACTTAATCGCCCAATTGCCTCCCAGATTAAAGACCCCATCGCAACAAGCAATATTAAGGCATTGGCAAATGCAGCCAGAATAGTGGCTCGCTTCCAGCCATAAGTATGCCGCACATCTGGGCGCAATCTACCAGCCAATACGCCGCCCCAAGCCAGAATTAGTCCAACGACATCAGAAAGATTATGGCCTGCATCCGCCAGCAATGCCAGAGAATTTGCTTTCCAGCCATAAAACGCTTCAATGGCAACAAACGCCACATTAAGCGCAATACCGATAGCAAATGCGCGGCTAAAATCTTTGGGAGCATGTGCATGAATGTGCCCATGTGCATGACTGTGTTCAATGCTCATTAATAAGCCCTAGTTAACAAACTATAGTTAAATATCATCAGTTAAATAAACCAGCTTTCAACTTTGCTTTTAGCTGGAATACCGCCAGCATGTACCACCTGACCATCAATGACTACCGCTGGGGTCGACATAATGTTGTAAGTCATGATTTTTTGAATGTCTTCGACTTTTTCCAACGCAATCTCTACCCCTTTAGCGCTGGCAACTTCTTCTACAAGCTTAACTGTAGCTTTGCAATTTGCACAACCCGCACCTAACACTTTAATGTCTTTCATAACTTACTCCTTATAAAACCGCATTAAATACATAGCCAATCAGAATAATCCCAACAGCGACAATACCCATAAAAGTAGCTATCAGCCTAGGTTTGAGCACTTTGCGTAAAATTACCATTTCCGGCAATGATAACGCAATAACGCTCATCATGAAGGCAAGCACTGTACCCAGTGCTGCACCTTTTGCCAGTAGCGCTTCGACAATAGGAATGATGCCTGCGGCATTGGTGTACATCGGCACTCCGATAAGCACAGATGCTGGCACTGCCCACCAGACATCTTTACCCATAAAACTGGCCATGAAGTCTTGAGGCACATAACCATGAATGCCTGCACCAATGGCAATACCCGCCAGAATATAAGGCCAGACCTTGCCAACAATTTCATGTACTGACGAGAATCCAGCCTGAAGGCGGTCGGAAAAAGTCAGGCCACCTGCATCAAAGCCAGCATCCACTTTAGGCATATTGCGCACCCAGTCTTCTAAATGCTCTTCCATCTTGAGTCGACCAATCACCCAACCGGAGAGTATCGCAATGGTTAAACCCATAGTTAGATATAAACCAGCCACTTTCCAGCCGAACATCGCAAACAGCAATGTCAGCGCAACTTCGTTAACCATCGGCGCTGAAATAAGAAATGAAAAGGTCACGCCCAGCGGCACGCCTGCCTGCACAAAACCAATGAACAATGGTACTGCCGAACAAGAGCAAAATGGCGTGACAATACCTAAACTGGCCGCCATACAATTGGCAACACCTTCACGTCGACCAGCTAGCAATGCACGGGTACGTTCAGGTGTAAAATAGGAGTTAACCATACCCATGACCATCACAACTGCCGTCAAGAGCATCAGCACTTTAGGTGTATCGTAAAAGAAAAACTGTAGCGCACTACCGAGTCGGCTTTCACGGGCTATGGGCAATAGCTGAACAATGAGTTCCGATAAGGGCGTTAATATTTGATAGATGCTCAACCATATCACCCCCATTAACAGCAAAAGTGCTTTAGGGTGTTTCAATAGTAAACTGTAAGGATTGTTCATTGAGTTAGGTTTTACCTATAGCTCCTATACTTTGAAGTTGTGCTGAAAACTGCTTAACATCATGTTGCAACATCTCAAAAGGTAATGCAATAAAAGCTTCAATTCGCTGACGCAATATTGAGTAAGCCGCCTCAAAAGAGGCATCAATCTCAGCTTCAGTACCTGTGGCTTTGGCTGGGTCATCCACACCCCAATGCGCCCGCATCACATTGCCTAGATAGGCTGGGCATGTTTCACCAGCAGCATTGCCGCAAACGGTAATCACGATATCGGGTGTAACCGGCAAGTTATCCCATGATTTACTGAAATATCCATCAGTAGCGATTCCTTTACGTTGCAATAACGCGATTGAACGTGGATGCACATAACCAGCGGGCTTAGACCCTGCACTCATGGCTAACATGCCTTTAGGTGCCAGAGCGTTAAACGTGGCTTCAGCTAAAATAGATCGGCATGAATTGCCTGTACATAAAAATAGAATATTCATAGTAACTCTCAAAAGTTAAATTGATTCATACCAATTGCGGCTTTGGTTGACGATGTACACAACGGATAGCATCACCGGCACTTCAATCAGCACGCCAACCACTGTTGCCAGTGCTGCACCTGAATTAAAGCCAAATAAAGCAATCGCGGTAGCGACTGCCAATTCAAAGAAATTGGATGCGCCAATCAAGGCAGATGGTCCCGCTACACAATGCGCGACTTTCAGTTTTTTGTTCAGCCAATAGGCTAGCATGGAGTTGAAGTAAACCTGAATAATGATAGGCACTGCCAACAAGCCAATAATCATGGGCTGCGCCAGAATCTGTTGCCCTTGAAAACCAAACAGTAGAACCAGTGTTGCCAATAAAGCTGAGAGTGAAATTGGATGTAAACGCTTTAGCGTTTCATCTAAAGCACTTTGACCTTTTGTGAGTAATAGCTTGCGCCATAACTGGCTGATGACCACTGGCACGATGATAAATAACAACACAGATAAAAACAGTGTATTCCAAGGCACGGTAATGCTAGATAAACCAAGCAGCAAGGCCACTAGCGGTGCAAAGGCAAACAGCATAATCGCATCATTAATTGCCACTTGCGATAAAGTAAACTTAGCATCACCGTTACACAGGTTGCTCCAAACAAACACCATAGCCGTACAAGGCGCTGCGGCTAGTAAAATCAACCCTGCAATGTAACTGTCTATTTGGTCTACAGGCAGATAGTTTGCAAACAAGTGTCGAATAAATATCCACGCCAGCAGCGCCATTGAAAAGGGCTTAACAATCCAATTGATAAAAAGCGTCACGCCTATGCCTTTACTATGCTGCAGCACATCACCCATGGCATGAAAGTCTATTTTTAGCAGCATTGGAATAATCATCAGCCAAATAAGCACCGCGACAATTAAATTCACTTCAGCAATTTTAATGCTACCTATGGATTGAAAAAATGCAGGACTTAGCTTTCCCATGCCTATACCAGTGATAATGCAGGCCAATACCCACCAGGTAAGATTACGTTCAAATGTACCGATTTTTGGTTTAGCTACCATCGTATTAATTGTCATCGTTTATTTAGGCTTTTATTTTTGAGCGTGAAATAAATTGCACTTGCTGAGCCGTTGGTGCACAACAGGCTGAGTCACTTTGCTGTGACTCATCATTAAAAGTTGGTGCACTATCTAGCGTATGGTAAGTTTCCCATGCGATGCCCGATGGGTCTTGCACCCAATGCTTATCAGACTTGGCATAGCAGCAAGTAGTAGCTTCTTGAGTCAATACGCTCATATCTGCAGCATCCAACCTTGATTTAATTTCAGCCAACTCTTCATCGTTATCGACTTGAATACCCACATGATCCAAGCCCACCTTGGCACCACGCTGACTAATCGCAAAATTGACTAAAGGGTCAGTCAGCATCCATTTGGCATAATCAGGCTTCTGCACTGTCGGTGCAATTCCAAACAAAGTATTGTAAAAAGTGATGCTCTTTTTGAGGTCGTCAACAGATACATGTAGATGCATACGTTTCATGATTTAATTTCCTTGCATGATTTAATTTCATTGTCAGTCGCATTGCAACTTAAGTCCGGACAGCATGCTTGCTGACCAGCGCAACAGTTTTCAGTAAGATAGACCAGTAAGCCGTTCATCGCTTCATAATTGGCTGAGTAGTAAATAAAACGGCTCACCTGCCGTGCATTAATTAGCCCGGCAACACTCAGCCCTTTCAGATGAAATGACAATGTACTGAGTGGGATTTTAAGTGTTTCACCGATAGCGCCTGCGGCTAGTCCTTCAGACCCAGCCTGAACTAGCAACCTGAAAATATCCAGACGCGCCTCCTGAGCTATAGATGAAAGTAGTTGAACTGCTAATTTATTTTCCATATATTTCTATATTTCCATAAATATAGAAATATTGTCAATAAAAAGAATTAAAAATTCATTTTTATATTCAGCAGATTTATATTCAGTAGAAATTAACAGGAATTAAAAAAACTCGAAGATTACCAAGCCGTCAAATTAGCCAATATTCATGATTAATACGATGGCTTTAGGACAAATGGACACCTCTACCAAAAAAATCATTACCAAAACAAAGGCACTAATCCAAGCGCAGCCAGTGCCAGTAAAAAGCGCAAACTCTCTATACCAGTTTGACGGGTAGACAAGGCAAAAGCATAAATACCTTTAACAGCATTGTTACTTGAGGCAGCAATCATAATGCTGTATGCCGCAACATTTAATGGTGTTGATAAAGGTGTCGCTTGCGTTAACCCCAAGATAAAAGGATCTACATCAGTCACCCCCATAATACTGGCAAGTGTATAGACACCAGAATTACCCAGATAATGAATGGTCAAATGGGTCGCAACCAGCATACCCACAAAAAGTAAGGCAAAGAAAACCGCCGCACTTATTTCAAGTGGATTCTTGGGTTTAGAATCCTTATTCACCTCTAATGGGCTGATATCAGATCGTCTGGACCAAAACCAGCCAACACCTATCGCAATCATAGCCAGTATGAAAAAAGGTAGCGCAAGCCGATTCATCAATGCACGATTAAACAGCGCCAATAGTACAATCAGCCGCAAATACATCATGCCAGAAGCAATCAGAATAGCACCTGAGAATAAGTGTGGATGATCTTCAGTCTTAGCCATTCTGGCAAGCGCCACAGTAGTGACCGTAGAGGAATAGGTACCACCCAGAATTGCCGTTAGAATGAGCCCACCCTGACCTTTGGTCAGACTCTGAATAACGTAACTGCCATATGAAACAGCACTTACCGCGACAACGACAAGCCAAGTTTTGAAAGGGTTGATTTCGAACTGGGTTAACGGTGTGTTTGGTAACAAAGGCAGAATCACTGAAGTCAAAAGCAAAAACTTGGTAAAAGTAAGAATGTCTTCACCTTCAATACGCCTTGCTAAACTTTCCAACGCCTCCTTAAGTTCAAGCAGCAAAAGACTGGAAACTGTCAGTGCGGTAGCAATCCAAAACATCTCGTGGTAAACGAAAGTCCCCACTAAATAGGTCGTAAGACCAGACATTTCAGAGGTGACGCCAGCATGCGTATAAGAAGACAATTTATGCCAGTAGGAAATCATTAAAAATCCAGCTATCACGGCAAAACCTATCGCCTGTGGCAAGAGCTCTCCACCAGATAGAAGTCCCATGGAGTATCCAATCAGACCAATGAGTGGGAAAGTACGTACACCCCCAAATGAATAGCGGTCATCTTTACCTTTACGCTCCTCTCTCTCCAGCCCGATAAGAAAGGACAAAAATAATACAAAAAGTACGTGTGCCCACTCAGGAGACATCCATTCTAAATAGTTCATTGTGCGTCTCTATATACCCTTGATGAAATAAAACAATATATTACTTTTTCTGATTTAAATGTGTATTAGCAATGTTATTTGACGAGATTGTAAGCATCAAATAAATCAAGGTACATCAAAGGAGACTTATGCCCAAATACAATCACATTATTCAAATAGACTTTGCTTCCGTGGTTAAAACACGTGCAAGCCCTTATACACCGACATTTAAGGTAAGCGTATGATTTATCGAGAATACGCAATTATCAGCTTCAAGAAAAAGATACGTGACCTTAATGTGAAAGTATCTTAACTCGTAGCTTAAGACCATAATTGATTTTTTTGTCACCTATTTATAGTTAAGACGACAGCATCGCAAGTTAAAAACTGACCGTCATTGAATCTACTTAATGTGGAGGTTAGACTAAAAATGAACTCCCTGCCTACAATCAAAGGCATTTTGTTCGACTTAGATGGCGTACTCTATATAGGCTCGCAGGCCATTAATGGTGCGGTCAAATCCGTAGATAAGATTCTAGCCAGCGGTATTCCATGCCGTTTTATCACCAATACCAGCACATTGTCTTTAGTGTCGTTACAAAAAAAAATCAATGCACTAGGCTTTTCTATTTCTGCAGACTTAGTGATTAGTGCACCTCAAGCCACCCTGTTTTACCTAAGGCACCAGCACAACCCAGTTTGCCGCTTATTACTGGCAGAAGACGTAAAAAAAGACTTTAAAGAATTTCAGCAGTCAAACACCACGGCTAATCATATTGTGATTGGCGATATCGGCGATGCGTGGTCTTATCAGTTGTTAAATGAAGTCTTCAACTGCCTGATGAATGGCGCAAAACTCATCGCCATCCATAAAAATAGATTTTGGCAAACTGAACATGGCCTACAAATGGATATAGGGGGATTTATCGATGGTTTGGAATATGCCAGTGGCGCACATGCCATGATCATAGGGAAACCATCACCTGATTTTTTTAGAATAGCTTTAGATGATATGGGACTTCAAGCAGAGGGAGTTGCAATCATAGGGGATGATATTGATGTGGATGTCGGTGGCGGACAACAGGCAGGCCTAAAAGGGATTCTGGTAAAAACAGGCAAATATAGACAAAGCTACGCAGAAGCATCAGCAGTTAAACCAGATTTCACACTTGATTCAATTGTAGATTTACCTAGATTACTAGGCATATAGATGACCGAGCATTTAATGCCGAAACCTTAGTGTAGCTTGAATAATGAGAGGAGTTTGCTATGCACGATGATACTTTCAATATGAACATTCGTAAGTTCTTGAAAATGGTGGGAGTCAATTCTCAGCATGAAATTGAGAAAGCAGTAGCACAGGCAATTGCAGGTGGGAATCTTAAAGGCAATGAAAAACTTGCTGCAAAAATGACCTTATCAATCGGCGCGGCAAACCTCAATATCAATTTTGACGGGGTAATTGAACTTGAATAAAGAAACCACAATCACTTTCCTGCAACATTACAGGAAAGTGTATTTGATCCACATAAGCCTGAATCAGTGCATGGCTCTTGATTCGGCACTTGGTCGACTGCGGCTCTTGCTAACAGGCTCAGCCAGCTTATTGACCTTGGCTGCCATAATAAAATCATTTTCATGCAGGCCATTGATTTTATGAGTCTGAAACTCAACTTTGCAGTAGCCCCATCCAATAGTGATATCGGGGTGATGGCCTTCTATTTCGCACAATTCGCCAACGCGTTGTGCCAATTTCATGGCATCTACAAAGTTAGTAAATTTAAAAGTACGTTTAAGCTTGGTTGCGTTTTCACGCAATTCCCAGCCTGGAGCTTCAGTCAAATACTTTTCCGCCATATCACATGCCATTGGCGGAATACCACCTTGGCAAGGGGTGCATTTCTTCGCAATCAGATTCATCTTGTTCATGACGCTGTCTCCTTAATTGATTTCTATCCAAAAACACGCATAACACATTGTGCTTTCAGTATCTATTAAGAGTATAAAAAATGAAAAAAGTTGTGACCCAATTTCGTAAAAAGGCAAAACATTATAGAGGAACTAATAACCTAGAAAATTAGTCAACTTTATTGAAAGTAACATAAATAGTGTGGCGCATAAGTAGCGCAAATTGATATGGAGGTTACAAGCAACACATACATGCCAAAGTAGATTAAAGGCATGGATATAAAAGTTCCCTGAGAATACTCTGGAGGCGGCATGAGCACTGCAACCAAACAACTGGATGAACTAATTGGTCGTGAATATCAGCATGGTTTTTATTCACCATTACAAACCGATAGCGTACCGCGCGGTTTGAGTGAAGATACCATACGCCTGATTTCTGCAAAAAAAAACGAACCAGAATTTATGCTTGATTGGCGCTTGAAAGCCTATCAGCACTGGCTGACCATGGCCGAACCTCGGTGGGCTAATCTACATCATCCACCAATAGATTATCAGGACATCTTCTACTACTCTGCACCAAAGTCTGAAAAAGATGGGCCGCACAGTTTGACAGATATTGATCCAGAATTATTACGCACTTATGAAAAGCTTGGCATACCTTTAAAAGAGCAGGAAGTACTGGCAGGCGTGGCGGTAGATGCCGTGTTTGATAGCGTGTCAGTGGCTACGACCTTCAAAGAAAAGTTAGCCGAACTTGGCATTATTTTCTGTCCGTTTTCTGAAGCAGTACATAAGCATCCTGATCTGATACAGCAATATCTTGGCACCGTAGTGCCTTACACCGATAACTTTTACGCTAGCCTAAACTCAGCGACATTCAGTGATGGTTCCTTCTGCTATATCCCGCCAGATGTACGCTGCCCGATGGAATTATCTACATATTTCCGTATCAATGCAAAAAACACAGGTCAGTTTGAGCGCACATTGATTATTGCCGATGAAAACGCCTATGTGAGCTATCTGGAGGGCTGTACCGCACCGATGCGCGACGAAAATCAACTACATGCGGCAGTGGTGGAGTTGATTGCTTTGGAAGGCGCTCGCATCAAATACGCCACCGTGCAGAACTGGTATCCGGGAGATAAACAAGGTCGCGGTGGTATCTATAATTTCGTCACCAAACGCGGCGACTGTCGCGGCAATAATTCACATATTTCATGGACACAGGTTGAAACCGGCTCTGCAATCACATGGAAATATCCAAGTGTAATTTTACGTGGCGACAACGCTATAGGCGAGTTCTACTCCGTGGCGCTCACCAACTATTTTCAGCAAGCTGATACCGGCACCAAGATGATACACATCGGGCGCAACACCAAGAGTACAGTGCTATCGAAAGGCATCAGCGCTGGTCATGGTCAAAACTCATATCGAGGTTTGATCAAGGTGCTGCCTAGCGCAGAAAACGCGCGCAACTACACACAGTGCGATTCACTTCTATTAGGAGACAAATGCGGAGCGCACACTTTCCCTTATATCGAAGTGAAAAATCCAAGCGCTAAAGTAGAGCATGAAGCTTCGACTTCACGCATTGGTGAAGATCAGTTGTTTTATTGTACGCAACGCGGAATTTCGACTGAAGATGCGGTATCGATGATCGTCAGCGGCTTTTGCAAAGCGGTGTTTCAGGAGTTGCCTATGGAATTTGCCGTAGAGGCACAAAAACTACTCGGCGTAAGTCTGGAAGGCAGCACTGGCTAGGAGAAATAGAGCATGCTTACTATAAATAATTTGCACGTAGCTATTGATGGTAAAGAAATCCTGCGCGGTCTTAATCTTAATGTAAATGCAGGTGAAGTACATGCCATTATGGGGCCAAATGGCTCTGGAAAAAGTACGCTAGCGCAAGTATTGGCAGGGCGTGAAGGCTATCAGATAACCGCCGGTAGCGCATATTATATGGAACAAGACCTGCTCGCCATGACAACTGAACAGCGTGCACGTGACGGTGTGTTTCTAGCCTTTCAATATCCGGTTGAGATTCCAGGCGTAAGCATCGCGCTATTCCTTAAAACAGCCTTAAATACGATTCGTAAACAACGCGGGCTACCAGAACTCGATGCCATAGACTTTCTTAACCTGATGCGCAACAAAATGCAACAGCTTGATATGGATGAGTCATTCCTGTCACGTGCAGTCAATGACGGCTTCTCTGGCGGTGAAAAAAAACGCAACGAGATTCTGCAAATGACAGTATTAGAACCTAAATTACTGATCCTTGATGAAACCGATTCCGGGCTTGATATTGATGCACTGAAACTGGTAGCAGATAGTGTTAATAGCATGCGCAACCCAAACCGAGCCATCATACTGGTTACTCATTATCAGCGCTTGCTTGACTACATCGTACCAGATCTTGTGCATGTGCTATTGCAAGGACGCATTATCAAATCTGGTGGGGCCGCACTGGCTCGCGAGCTTGAAAAACATGGTTATGGCTGGGTTGAAGCTGAAAGTACGTCAAGGCAAGTGGCATAGGAGCGACAAATGAGCACGCAACTGGAATCATGGCGCAATATGGCACTGGAATTTGTTCCACATGCCTTAGCCGGTCACGATGTACCAAGGGTACTAGCAGCGCGCCAGTCCGCTTTCACTCGTTTTGCCGAGCATGGATTTCCGACACGGCGCGAAGAGGAGTGGAAGTATACCGATGTGTCAGCCATAGGCAGGCGCACTTCGCTGGCGCCGGACAACATTCCACCAGACCCGTCTTTCGAGGCCAAGTTACTAGCGTGGTCCATTGCAAGCGAAGGCATGCATCTGATGGTATTCGTGAATGGTCATTATGACCATACGCTCTCCATGACGGATCATTTACCTCATGACATACGTCTGACTAGCTTGGCCTATTTGCTGGATGATACGAGCCATTTTTCAGAAAAGTTCTTTGATAAGAAATTTATTGCGCATGATTTTTTTGACAAAAAGCATGAACACACCACTTTTTCAGCACTGAACAATGCTTTTGCAACGGATGGTGCGGTACTTTATTTAGCTCCTGATATGGTGCTAGATGTGCCAATCTATCTACTATTTATTGCCAGTGGCCGTGGTGCAGCGATTTACCCGCGCAATATTATTATTGCAGGGGAAAACAGTCGCGCCAAAATCATTGAGCATTACATTGGCACCTTAGATGTACACAACTTCACTAATGCCATGACACAAATCAATATTGCTGCTGGCGCAGAAATTGAACACTGCAAGCTGTTACAGGAAGGCCCTGCTGCAACACATATTGCAGGCATTCATGCAGAACAGGCAACGGGTAGCCTGTTTATTTCACATGCATTTACACTAGGCGGTCATTTATGTCGCAATGACATCACAACACAGCTAAACGGTACTAACAGCCACTGCGAGCTCAATGGTTTATACCTTATGAATGAACGGCAACATGTGGATCACCATACCCGTATCGATCATATCGCGCCAGAATCTAGCAGTCAGGAGCATTACCGCGGCGTATTGGATGGTTCCGCGCATGGCGTATTCAACGGCAAGGTGGTAGTGCATCCTAGAGCAGTCAAGACCAATGCGCATCAGGTCAACCATAATCTATTACTCTCGCGACAGGCAGAGGTAGACACTAAGCCACAACTAGAGATTTTTGCCGACGATGTGCAATGCACACATGGCGTAACGGTTGGTCAACTGGATGAAGATAGCCTGTTTTACCTGCGCTCGCGTGGAATTGATGCTGATCTGGCGCGTTCAGTGCTGACCTACGGTTTTGCCAACGACATCATCGAACGCGTCAGCGTGCCGTATCTACGTACGCGGATTGAACATCTGGTATTAGACCGGTTACCTCAGGGTGATCAAGTGAAGGATTTGTTATGATCTGGTCAGAATTACAGGCTAACCCCAAGCAACTTCAGTCTGACGAAACGATAGAGAGTGAATCACAAGCTCTACGTTGGCGCGAAGACTTTCCTATTTTGCACACACAAGTGCATGGCAAGCCACTGATTTATCTGGACAACGCAGCCACCACGCAAAAACCGTTGAACGTGATTGAAGTAGAGAGCAACTATTATCGTAGCGACAACGCTAATGTACATCGCGGCATTCACACCCTCAGTCAGCGTGCTACCGATGCCTTTGAAGCTACGCGGGTTAAGGTGCAACACCTAATTAATGCCACTAGCCCTAATGAAATAATCTTTGTGCGCGGCACTACTGAAGCCATTAATCTAGTGGCGCAAAGCTATGGTCGGACCCGATTCAAAGCGGGAGACGAAATCATTATCAGCATCATGGAACACCATTCCAATATTGTGCCTTGGCAAATGTTATGTGAGCAGACTGGTGCCAGTCTGCGCATCATTTCCATCAACGATGCTGGCGAGCTGGATTTAGATGCCTACGAACGCATGATTGGCTCACACACCAAGCTGGTAGCGGTGACACATGTATCCAATGCATTAGGCACCATCAACCCAGTCAAGACCATCATTGAACTTGCCCATGCACATCAAATTCCAGTGTTACTTGATGGCGCACAAGCTATTGCACACATACCCGTGGATATGCAAATGCTGGATTGTGACTTCTATGCCTTTTCAGGGCACAAGTTATACGGACCAACCGGGGTCGGTGTGCTATATGGTAAAGCGGCATTGCTAAACGCCATGCCGCCGTATCAGGGTGGTGGCGATATGATACGTTCGGTCAGCTTTGAAGGTACGACTTACAACACCCTACCCTATAAATTTGAAGCTGGAACACCGAATATCGCCGGTGTCGTTGCACTGGGTGCCGCAATTGATTACGTGACAAACATCGGCTTTAATACCCTTATCGCACATGAGCATGCATTGTTGAATTACGCAACATTATTAGTTGATGATATTCCAGACTTACATATCATCGGCAATGCTCGCGAGAAAACCGGAATTCTGTCATTCACGCTAGATGGCATACACCCCCATGACATCGGCACGATACTTGATAGACAAGGTATAGCAATTCGCACAGGTCACCATTGCACGATGCCGCTGATGGAGAATTTTGGCATATCAGCCACAGCACGTGCTTCTTTCGCTCTATACAACACGAAAGGCGATGTGGATAAATTAGTGACTGCCATTCATCAAGTAAGAGAGGTATTTGGCGAATGAACAACCTCCGTGAACTGTATCAGGAAACGATCTTTGACCACTATCGTCAGCCGCGTAACTTTGGTGAATTAAGTGATGCAAATCGCAAAGCTGAAGGCTTCAACCCATTGTGTGGTGACAAGATAAAACTCTATTTAAAAGTACTGGATGGCGTGATTCACGACGCACATTTTGAAGGTTCCGGCTGCGCAATTTCCACAGCCTCAGCCTCACTTATGACAGAAAACCTGAAAGGCAAACGTGAAGCTGAAGCCTTACAGATGCTGGACAAATTTCAGAGCATGGTGACCAATACTGCCCAGACCGAAAACCCCATAAAAAACGACTTGGGAAAACTGGAGGTTCTGGCTGGAGTACGTGAGTTTCCGCAACGTATCAAGTGCGCAACGCTGGCTTGGCACACTATGAAAGCAGCACTTGAAAATACAGAAGATATCAGCGAACCGGTCACTACTGAATAAATAGCATTTAAAAGGCTGAGCATGTTTGACTGGAAAAAGATAAGCGAACAACAGCAAGAAAAACAACCTCCGAGCCAAGGTGAACTACAGGCAAGGGTTGTGGAGATGCTGCGCACAATTTACGACCCGGAAATGCCGGTCAACATTTACGACCTAGGTTTGATTTACGGGCTAGATGTACAGCCTGCTGGCAAGGTAAACGTCCGCATGACGCTCACCTCGGCTAACTGTCCGGTAGCGCAAAGTTTCCCTGCCAACGTACAGGAAATGTTGTTGTGTGTACCCGGCGTCAGTGACGTTAAGGTGGAACTGGTATGGGAGCCGCAATGGAGCCGTGAACACATGTCCGAAGCGGCAAAATTGCAACTGGGAATATTATAAAGGAGGTGAATCATGAGCGACTGGATTGATGTAGCAGCAGTAGACGATTTCGCACCCAATACATGCCACGTGGTGACTACGGATGAAACCTCTATTCTTGTCTTCAACCTCGATGGGCGATATTACGCGATTGAAAATAGATGCACGCATGAGAGCGCTGAGTTAGTAGATGGTGCGCTAGAGGGTGATGAGATTGTGTGCCCCTTACATGGGGCGCGCTTTTCGATTGTAACGGGAGCAGTGCTGGCGCCACCTGCTTACGAAAACCTTAATACATTTCCAATTAGAGTCAGCAATGGCTGGGTAGAGGTGGATGCAGAAGCAGAATGGGATATTGCTTAAAGTTAAAATAAGCATGCAATACAATTAGTTAATGGGAACTTTATGAGATACCACATTGCATTTCATGTGGTATCTCATTGGGTAGATGTGTGCCTTAATTAGTGTAAATAGGCACGTTTTTTTTAAAGGATTACTTAATAATGAGTTAAAACTCGGAAAGGTAGGAAGCCATGAATATACACATAATCAATAAAGTATTGGTCGGCGAAGCTCTAGTGGGCGAAGGCAACGAGGTTGCCCATGTCGACTTAATTATCGGGCCTCGCGGTAGCGGTGCTGAGACCGCCTTCTGCATAGCGCTAACCAACCAAAAGCGAGGCGACAACGCGCTACTCTCAGTCGTTGCACCTAATCTCATGACTAAACCGCCTACCGTAATGTTTAATAAAGTCGATATTAAAAATGCAAAACAGGCTGTACAGATGTTTGGCCCCGCTCAATGCGGCGTGGCTGCGGCAGTGGCCGACAGCGTCAAAGAAGGCATCATTCCCATTGATGAGGCAAATGACCTATTTATTTGTGTAGGCGTTTTCATCCACTGGGATGCCGAGGACAATACAAAAATTCAGGACTGGAATTATGAAGCAACCAGATTAGCACTTAAACGAGCGATATTAGGCCTACCTCTTCCGACCGAGGTCATCGCCCAGGAAAAAGTAGCACATCATCCACTGGCCGCTCATGACTATAAGAAAGGTGGGTTTTAGTAAGTAAGGATATCTTTAATCAGTTCAGCGCTCAGAAAGTTAAGCTTCTAAAAATCATATGCTGGCCTGACCGCAAGTTTATTACTCGGAAATTAATAAATTCCGTGATGGGTTCAATTTGCCCCGATGACTTGGTAACACTTAGTGTATAAAAACTAATCTTGATGAGACTTAAGCCTATACTGTATAAATCATCAACAGGTTGTTTTGTCATCCAGACATCAACCTGATGCGTTGTAATAAAGGCTATATTAAAGGAGAGTTGTTATGAATAACATCAATAATTTAAAACGTTCACTGTTTGCCACATTAGCACTTATTGCATTAGCGGTTACGCCTGCAGTTGCCGCAGATGTTGGTGTATCTGTATCTATCGGTCAGCCTGGCTTTTATGGTCGCCTAGATATCGGCGACTATCCTTATCCACAGCCCAGTTTTATTTATCGAGAGCCCATCATTGTGCATCGCTCCGCTGGCGTGATGTATGAACCTCTTTATCTGCGTGTACCGCCAGGCCAGGTCAGAAGATGGAGCCATTATTGCGATAGGTACAATGCCTGCGGCCGTCCAGTCTATTTTGTACAAGACCGCTGGTACAACGAGGTTTATGTGCCACAGTATCATGAACGTCACGGCGGCAATGAGTGGCGTGATAATGACAGAGGTCGTGACGGCGGATGGCGTGACAATGATAGGGGACGCGACAATAGGCATGACAACGAACGTGGGCGCGGACATGATCGCGGACATGGCAGAGACTAAACCGCCAAATACCATAGACTCAACCCCAGCTACTCATTAAACCCAATGAGTAGCTACAATCTCATCTATCCAACGTTAGGGAAATATCACGTGCTCAGCAGGCCAAGTACCGTTGTAGGTAACCTCTGGGTGTTTTTCAGCCAATAATCTACGTATTTCCTGAACACGGTGGAAAGGTGCAAGCACAATCATCAACACTTGCCCTTTAGCAATCAGACCTTCAAATGGCTTAAGCTGACTATTAGGAATAGTTGTTGCAATTAACGCAGTCCACAAGCCTCCTACTAACAACCCTGCCAACGAACAAATAACCAAGGTGGCAATCACCGGTATTGGTTTTGTATACCACCAAGTAGGAATTGAGATGGCAATTAACCCTGCGGCAAACCCCACCAGCGTACCCAGCCCCATACCCATCTCCCAACCTTCAATCAAGTCAGTGCGTTCAGAAACTGTCGCTTCAGGAAGATCACCAAGCTGCACATCAGCATTAGCTAGAAAGTGGATACGATTAGCGTCTACTCTTGCCAGCAAGAGCTCATTAAACATTGTGTGAGCGCTATCAGTATCAGGTAACATAAAATACAGTCGTCGGTTCATTTAAACCTCCTTTACCTAGCTTATGGCTAGTCAATACACTCAAAAAAACATAGCACCTACATAGGCCAACGCATCAGCATTACCTTTCCATTTCATGCCAGCCTCATTGCCGCAGTATATCTATTCGCCTACTCCCAACCGCTGGTGCACAAGTGGTATGACAAAACTATGCAAGAAAAGTTTTTGCTATTTCTTATTCAAATATTGCATTCTTAAAAACTGAATCCTTGTCATAAAAATTACATGAAATCTCGTTAAATTAACTTCTATCAGTTGAGATAAATTAACTCACCTCAATTAGCCTAAAAGCTAATGTAGCTGAGATCGAGGCAGGATTGATTACATGACATTGATTGGTAGATATGTTTTATGCAGCCCTAGCCTACACATTAATCATCAGCAGTTATTTCACTTGAGTAGTAACTCGACTAAGGAGTAACGAAATGTATTCAAGCGACTTTTTTGCAAAAAACTCATCAGTGGATATTTCATGATGCCGCACTTATTCATCACCATACCTAGAGGCATGCCTATCATGCTAGAAGATGGTACAAAATCTCGCACCATACATAAAGAACGCACTTGTGTTAAAAAAATATCAGCCAACTATTTTAGGTGGAAAGATGCCGCAGGGCGTATATGCTTCACTGAGATTAAAAACCTATTGCTACCCATAAAAAATGATAAAGAGGCTATCCAATTAACCTCTTAACAGTAGCCAATTTTTTGCAAAAAAATTGATTAAAATCAAAATCCATTAGGCTATTTCATAGTATTTTCATAATCAGTGTAATTGGCAATCCATACTTACTTCCACTTTAAAGGTAGATAAAAAATGGCAACTACGAACAGGTATAACAACAATTCCGTAGCTTTAAATGATCTATCCATGCATTCAATCTGGCAGCCAGAGGAGATCTTCGATAAATTCTCAGTCATAGACATTAGTGATGAGGTTAAAGCGCAACTTGAATCCGAACGATTAAATGAGTGGAGAAAAAACATCGCTAAAATCAGAGCTAAACATTAGCTAATCTCTCAAAAAACACTGTCTCCTCAATTCAAGATGCTCTGCGAATGACTGCTGAGCATCCGCCGCTATGTTTACAAAAACCAATCTATTCAACCCTATAGTTTCGGAAGACATAGCCTTTGTCACTCGCTGCATAGAGAATCTAAATACAACTCCCACGACAGTAGTCAATAAAATTGACCATCAACCAATAACTGACGTTATTGCCGTGGAAAGAAAGTCACCAACAATCGTCCCAATAGGTATACTTAAAATTGATCGCAATTAATGCTTACCCACAACCTCCAACAATAGTGGCCTTACAAATTCACTGATATTGGGAATACCTGCGATGATGAAAAAAAGTATATTAAGCCAGATTCCTGCTGGCATATGGGTGCTCGGCTTCGTCAGTTTGCTGATGGATATATCCTCAGAGATGATTCACAGCCTGCTGCCCTTATTCATGGTAACTACGCTTGGGGCAAGCGCCCTCGCGGTGGGCTTGATTGAAGGGCTTGCTGAATCAACTGCACTCATCATCAAAGTATTCTCTGGCGTCTTGAGTGATTACTTAGGTAAACGTAAAGCACTGGCATTGTTTGGCTATGCATTGGGCGCGTTGTCCAAGCCGCTATTTGCATTAGCGCCCACAATAGGGCTTGTACTCAGCGCGCGTCTGCTGGATCGCATTGGCAAAGGTGTCCGCGGCGCACCGCGTGATGCTCTAGTCGCCGACATTTCCCCACCACACCTACGTGGTGCAGCCTTTGGGCTAAGACAATCACTTGATACCGTTGGTGCCTTTCTGGGGCCACTGTTAGGCGTCGGTTTAATGTTGCTTTTTGTCGACAATTTCCGCGCAGTATTCTGGTTCGCGGTTATTCCAGGCATGATGGCTGTTGCCCTACTCTTCTTCGGGGTAAGTGAAACAGAACGCCATAAAAAAGAAAAACGATCCAACCCGATTTGCCGCGAAAATCTTAAACGCCTCAGTACGCCCTACTGGCGAGTAGTCGCTATCGGTGCTGTGTTCACACTCGCCAGATTCAGTGAAGCGTTTTTGGTGCTGCGTGCCCAGCAAAGTGGCATTCCCATTGCAATGGTGCCATTGGTGATGGTGGCAATGAACTTAGTATACGCCGCATCTGCATACCCATTCGGAAAGCTATCTGACACTGTAAGCCACACCAAGCTACTCGCGATTGGTCTTGTTATATTAATGATGGCTGACCTAGTCCTCGCCTATGATAATCATTGGAGTATCGTTTTGGCCGGAGTCGCTCTATGGGGCATCCATATGGGCATAACGCAAGGCTTGTTAGCTACTATGGTGGCTGACACTGCACCAGTAGACTTGCGAGGAACCGCCTACGGGTTCTTTAATCTGACGAGTGGGCTAGCCATGTTACTTGCCAGTGTATTGGCTGGAATGCTTTGGGATCAACTCGGTGCATCTTTCACATTTTATGCGAGTGCAGGATTTTGCATCATTGCATTAATTGGTTTGATTTTGGGCTCACGCACACCAAAGCAGATTAATTAAGCTTTACTTCCGATCCAAAAGTAATATTTTAATAGTACATAGGTTCCACCAACGTCCCTCTTAAGAATAGGGAACTTCTCTATATGTTGGGTAAACTACTGACTTGTAGTAGGCACCAAAGCCTAAAAAATTCTTTTCTGCCTGCAAATGAAATTCAGAATATGGAAAGCCAATATATGCAACTAACTCGCCGCCAATTGGCTTGAGAAGCAATCTATTTTCAGCAGAGTTTCTATGATCAACGATAAAGCCTATTGCCTCAAAAGAGCTATCTACTGAACCCTCTTTATAATATGCAGATTTCATTTATATCTTCCTTTCATATTGAAAACATGTTTCTTTCTATGAATCCTTGCACTGAATACTTGCACTCGCCCTGCAATTTCTTATGCACTTGGGATAAGCCAAATTAAACAAACCACATTAAACAAGAAACTTTTACTTAGCCTTGCGATCACTGACTGAACCGCTAGCTTTCATGCAAATCATTAAATTGGACATCCGTATTTAAGTGATGCGGCATGTAAAAAAATATAACTTAAATTTATGACGTCACGATTACAGCTTTTAGTTTGCAGATAATAAAGATGAGATATAAAAAAGGCCTACTCCATCACTGGAATAGGCCTTTTATTATTAGAGGCATTAAAAACAACTATGAGTCGTTATTAATCGTAAAGATTACCTGTAAAAAGCATGCCAATGCATATAGTAAACCTAATCGTTACGCAACTCACAGACAAGTAAACGCATAGATAAGGCATTAAATCCGCCGCCGCACTGTAATGACGTTCGGCACCTGCTGAATCAGCACAAGCAGACGGCTGAGTTGTTCCAGATTCGAAATCTCGATCGAAAACTGCATCAGCGCCAGATTGTTTCTACTCATGGTATTGGCCTTAGTGGCATTGACCTTCTCCCGAACAAATAGGCCGCTGATATCGCGTAGCAAGCCTTGGCGGTCATGGGCCTCCACTTCAATGTCAATATTAGTGGTGACATTCTGATTGTTACCCCACTGAGCACTGAGTATGCGGTTACGCCGTTCCTCTGGCAATCGTACAATAAAGGCGCAAGCTCTGCGATGAATAGTCACCCCATGGTCACGCGTGAGATAGCCGACAATCTCATCCGATGGCATAGGTTTGCAGCATTTGGCTGCGTTAGTTTGCAGGTTGCCAACGCCTTCGACTACTACCCCAGTCTGAGAGTGTTGCGCAGTGATACGCCTAAGAACGAGTGGTCGTGCGGCTTGTTCTGGTCTGGGTGCCACCTCCTCCTGAATAGCAAGAGCAATTTGATGTTCGCTGACATCCCCACGCCCAATAGCCGCCAGAAAATCTTCAAGTTTCTGGAATTGCAATTTCTGCGCGATTTTTTCCTGATTGACAGCACCAACGCCAGCGCGGTGCAACTCGCGATCTAATTTCGCCCGACCCTGTGCAACATTTTCATCAAAATTCTGGTATTTAAACCAGTGTCTGACTTTGGCACGAGCACTAGGGCTTTGCAGAAAACCAAGCGCAGCATTTAGCCAGTCGCGGCTAGGCGAACCAAGTTTTGAAGTCAGAATCTCCACACGCTGTCCATTTTGCAGCTTGGTGTTAAGTGGCACGATACTTCCATTCACCTTGGCGCCACGCGTGCGGTGCCCCAAATCAGTATGCAGAGTGTAGGCAAAATCGATCGGGGTAGCCCCCTTGGGCAGATCAATCACCTTACCCTGCGGCGTAAGCACGTAGACCTTATCCTGAAACAACTCACTCTTAAATTGTTCCAACAGGTCGCCGCTGCCAGAAACGTCGTCTTTCCATGCCAGTATCTGACGCAGCCAAGAAATTTTCTCATCGAATTTGGCATCAGACTTGCCGCCTTCCTTATAGCGCCAGTGTGCTGCGACGCCCAATTCAGAATGCTGATGCATCTCAAGGGTGCGAATCTGAACTTCCAGCGCTAAGCCACGCGGCCCACTAACGGCGGTATGCAGCGAACGGTAATTATTGCTCTTGGGACGCGCAATGTAATCATCAAACTCACCGGGAATTGGTTGCCACAAGTTGTGGATCAGGCCAAGGGCTGCATAGCAATCCTTGATATCATCAACCAGAATCCGCACCGCTCGTACATCATAAAGCTCGCTGAAATCCAGATGCTTACTCTTCATCTTCTTGATGATGCTGTAAATGTGCTTAGGACGCCCACTCACATCTCCTTTGATGCCAGCTTGGGTCAACTCGTATTTGAGCTGGCTCACGACATCAATGATGTATTGCTCTCGGTCGACGCGGCGTTCGTCCAGCATTTTTGCAACATCTTTGTAGAGCTGAGGCTCTAGATAGCGCAATGAGAGATCTTCCAATTCCCATTTGATCTGCCACACGCCAAGGCGATTAGCCAGCGGCGCAAAGATTCCCTGACTTTCCTGCGCAATCTGCTTCTGCTGGCTCGGGCTGGCTCCCGACAAGCGACGCAAAGTTTGCGTGCGCTCGGCCAGCTTAATCAGCACCACGCGAATGTCTTGCACCATAGCCAGCAGCATTTTGCGCAAGCTTTCTATCTGCTGCGCGTGATCGACACTTCTCTTATCTGGGTCGTGCAGACCTTCGATCTCGCTGAACTCCTGAATTTGCTCCATGCGCGAAATGCCTTCGACCAAACCAGCAATATTGGCGCCAAAACGTGTTTCAAGGGTTGCCCGCCAATCGCCAAGATACTCCGGCACAGCATGCAATATAGTCGCAACGATTGTTTCTACATCCATGTTCATGTCGATGAGAATCGTCGCCGCACCAAGTGCATGCTGCAACAGTGTGGCACCCGTCAGCTCCGTATGGCCGAAATAAAGCGGAGCAGCCAACTCACAGGCATTGCGAATCAACTCGACTTCGGTAGGCGAGAAACGCTTCGCAGAAGATTCAATCCATGCGGAAACATCGCCCTCATTCGAAGCAAGTAAAACAGAAGTTGGGTTATGAACAGAAATCATGGAATATTATCGCATCAAAGCACTGTGCTTGCTATTAGAGGCTTGAAAAGCAACAGGTAAAGGTAATTTGCAGACACTCATCACATTGTAGGGCATATCTGACACCCTCCTTTGGCTTCGCCTATTCTAATTTCGACATTATGTTACGTCTATCAAAATGGGTTAAGTCCAATCAATAGTTTGCGCTTATTTCAAAGTGGCTGCATTAACGAGAAACACAGTCAGGCTCAATCATTTACTTAAGCCAAGTAACTAGGTTAAGCCAAGTAACTAGACATGAATAAACACAAAAAAACAATTGTCAGTGTAGCGTCAGCTTCGCTCTATTAAGATGCGTTCTATCGAGACGGATAAATGTCTCAATTAAAGATACTTTACCTAAAGATTTACTTTAATTTTGGAGATACATATGAAACACACTAAATATACTTTCGTTATTGCTTTATCTGCCTTATTGTTTGGTACTTTAACTACTAACGTAATAGCTGCAGAGGGAAAGTGGGCAAAACATCATCCACTCCGAGATCAAGTGAATGATCGTTTAGAGAATCAAAACAAGCGCATCAATCATGAAGTAAAGGAAGGTGATCTAACCAAAGAGCAAGCGGGAAACTTACGTAAACAAGATCATCAAATCCGTCAGGAAGAAAGAGATATGGCCTCACAAAACGATGGGCACATTACTAAACAAGAACAAAAAACACTTAACCAACAAGAAAACTCTGTAAGCAAAGAAATAGGTAAGTAATTTAAAAGTTAACCTACACCTGCAGACCCTAACGATAAAAAGTGCTTAAGATTATAGGTAGCGGGTTGGGTCATCATCCAACCCGTTGACATACTTATATCACCAAAAGGTAAAGTGAAAATTATGAGTTATTTATTTACCTTCTTACATAGCAAACTGTTCTTAGCACCTGCCGTGCCTTTGCATGCAAAGAGTCTTAGCGGGTAGCAACAAGCACTTCATACCCGCCATTGATTCACCTATGAGCCAAAGCCCTCTGATATCAATCATGTCATGGAAATGGGTGTGAAGCCGTATATTAAAGAACAATTAGCAAATGACTACAAAAAAAATAAACCGCATAACTAAACACCTAGGACCGGGTCTCATCACTGGAGCAGCTGACGACGATCCAAGCGGTATTGCTACATACTCTCAGGCTGGCTCACAATTCCGGTTTGGACTCGTCTGGACCTTGTTTCTAACGACTCCTCTCATGATCGGCATTCAAATGTTGTCTGCACGCATCGGTTGGGTTACTGGGGAGGGATTGGCTTCCAATATTGCTAAGATTTGCCCTCGCTGGCTTACATTAAGCCTTGTTGGGTTACTTGTTACCGCAAATACTATCAACATCGCAGCAGATCTAGGTGCTATGGGAGAAGCCATACGACTTCTTATTGGCGGTCATGTTGCTCCATTTATCATTGGTTTTGGGCTTCTGTCGATCGCTGGGCAAGTTTACTTCTCATACGAAGGTACGGTGCGTGTTTTGAAGTGGCTAACCCTAGCGTTGTTCTCATATGTAGCAGTCAACCTATCTATCGCGATTCCTTGGAAGCAAGTAGTCTCTGAATCTATCAAGCCTTGGACCTATTTCCCCCAAGCCATGTCACTCAATGATTATGCATCCATTGTAGTCGCTGTACTTGGCACTACGATTAGTCCATATCTGTTTTTCTGGCAAGCTTCTCAAGAGGTTGAGGATGATCGCCGTCGCCCAGATGCATCGTCACTCCGAGCTCATCCAGAATACGCTGCTGAGCACCTTTCGCGGATTAAACAAGATACGATTGTTGGAATGTTGTTTTCAAACGGGATTGCGTTGTGCATTGTACTTGCTACTGCCGTAACCCTGAACGAACACGGCATTACAAATATTTTGACTGCAGCACAGGCAGCTGAAGCACTTAAACCCATTGCCGGAGAGTTTGCCTTTATTGTTTTTGCACTAGGAATTATTGGCACAGGCCTTTTGGCTGTACCGATTCTTGCTGGCTCAGCTGCATTTGCAGTCAGTGAAGTCTTTGAGTGGAAAGAAGGCCTTTCACATGGTTTTCATGATGCACGAGGTTTCTATGCCATTATCATTGCAGCAACCGCCATAGGCGCGATCATGGGATCGCTCGAGCTGGATCCAATCAAGGCACTTGTATGGAGCGCAATCATCAATGGTGTCATTTCTGTACCAATCATGTTCGTGATGATGAAAATCGGACAATCTGAAAACATCATGGGTGAGTTAACCATAGCCACTCGTCACCGCATTCTCGGTTGGGCTGCCACAGGGATCATGGCACTGGCTGTAGCGTTCATGCTGCTAACAAGCTTATAAGAAGTTAAGCAACCACTAAAAAAATACAGTCCCTCCATAGCCTAGGCATACTGCATATGAAGAAGTAGTATCAATCGGTTAGAGACTGATATTACTTTTCATATAACCTTAGCAATGACTCTGGCTCAGCTACTATCCGTGCGCCTTACTTTTGCCAGCAATATAATCCATCACAGCAAACAATACGCCTGAGAGAATAAACGCCATATGAATAGCTAACATCCACCCCATCTGCTCGTTAGCAATATGTTCAGAATTTGGTGTACTTTGATGTACGAAAGCTTTTAGTAAGTCAATGGCAGAAATGGCGACAATTGAACCAATCAACTTGAGTTTAAGACCAGAGAAATCTACTTTACCCATCCATTCTGGTCTGTCTACACTATTCGCGGTGTCAATTTTTGAAACAAAGTTTTCGTAACCGCTAAAAATCACCATTATCAGTAAGTTAGCAACCAAGGTCATATCCACTAATGCTAACAATGATAAAACCACCTCTTGTTCTGCTGCACTAAAGATATGCACAACAATATGAATAAACTCTTGTGCAAATTTCACCATCAAAATCACAAGGCCGCCGACTAAACCTAAGTACATTGGCGCCAAAACCCAGCGACTTCTAAAAATGAGTGTTTCTATTAATTGCTCTATAAAGTTAATCATGGTGTAAATCACCGTCCTCTGTTAAGTGCGCTGTATTCAATGTTTAGTAGTTTAATACATCGGTTAATTTTGGCATTGGTAAAACATAAAAACAATTAGCTTTACGCTAAAAAGATACGTTAAATAACAAGATTTACATTCCTGAATAACTCGGGCCACTTCCACCCTCTGGCGGTACCCAAACAATATTTTGGGTTGGGTCTTTAATATCACAGGTTTTACAATGGATGCAGTTTTGTGCATTGATTTGCAAATAGCTTGATGCCTGACTCTGCACAATTTCATATACGCCTGCCGGACAATAGCGCTGTTCCGGCGCGTCGTATTTGGCTAAATTGATACTGATAGGCACAGTTTTATCCAGCAGATGCAAATGGCAAGGCTGGTTAGCATCGTGCGCAATATTACTCAGGCTAATTGAGTTTAACTTATCAAAACTATAGATGCCATCTGGCTTGGGATAAACAATTTTAGGCATATCCGCCGCAGGTTGAGTGCACTCATGGTCGGCCTGCTTATGCGGTAAAGTCCACGGCAAACGCACATTCAATGTAGCCAGCCACATCTCTAAGCCGCCTAACAACGTACCACCCCAACTGCCGAATCTCGATAGTAATGGTTTTACATTACGCACCGCGTCTAAATCTTGCCAAACCCAAGAGTTTTTAAGTTTTAGTGGGTATTCGCTCAGTAGTGACGGTGGAGTTTCTCTACTTAATGCTTCGAACACGGCCTCTGCCGCTAACATGCCAGACTTCATGGCATTGTGACTACCCTTGATGCGTGGCACATTGACCATCCCCGCTGAACACCCTATCAACGCGCCTCCCGGGAAAATCAACTCAGGCCAAGATTGAACGCCACCCTCACTAATCGCTCTTGCGCCATAACTTAGTCGTGTGCCGCCTTGTAACAGCTTTTGCATTGCTGGATGCTGCTTGAATCGCTGAAACTCGTCAAACGGTGATAAATGTGGATTGGCATAATCCAGATGCAAGACAAAACCGATGGAAATCAGCTGCTCACCATAGTGATAGATAAAAGAACCACCGCCAGTATCCGCATCTAATGGCCATCCCAGACTATGCTGTACTAAGCCAGCTCGATGCTGCTCTGGCGAAATACGCCACACCTCTTTAAAGCCTAGACCATACTTTTGTGGCGATGCGGCTTTGCGCAAATCAAAATGGCTTTCCAATGTGCGCGTCAATGAGCCGCGTGTGCCCTCTGCGATTAAAGTATAGAGCGCCCTGATTTCAATACCCAAGGTGAACTGTGATGTTGGCTCACCGTTGGCATCCCTACCCATATCACCCGTAATAATGCCAACAACTTGCTGCTGTTCGTCATACAGCATTTCTTGTGCGGCAAAGCCTGCGTAAATCTCGACACCCAAGCTTTCCGCCTGCGCCTCCAACCACTTACAGACATCACCCAAGCTGACAATATAGTTGCCTTGGTTACTCATCAACGGCGGCATCAGCCAGTGTGGAATAGACCAAGCTTTGCTTTGCCCGAGTATCAAAAACTCGTCTTCACTGACAGGCGTATGCAGTGGCGCGCCCTGCTCACGCCAATCTGGTATCAGCTCATTTAACGCAATCGGGTCTATCACGGCGCCAGAAAGGATATGCGCACCGACCTCTGCACCTTTTTCCAGCACACATACACTGAGTTCACGACCTGTCTTAATGGCTAACTGCTTGAGTCGGATGGCTGCAGATAGGCCTGATGGGCCTGCGCCCACAATTAAAACATCGTAATTCATTACATCACGCTGCACATTTGTCATTTGATTCTTATCCTTAATCTATTTCTGGCCTTAAGCTATTTCCGGCAAACTCACTAGATCACTACGCTCAACGCCAGCCGTCATTGCCTTACATAAGGCAATAAACTCGCGCATCCCAGTGGTTTGGTATTTTTGTTTGTGCCACAGAAAATAAAAATATCGCCCCAAATTAAGATCTGGCGTAGCAAGCGGCACCAAGCTACCACGGCGAAAAGCATCTTTAAGCGCAAGTCGAGAGATACAACCGATTCCTAGCCCAGATTCAACAGCACGTTTGATAGCCTCCGTATGCTCAAGCTCAAGGCGGATATTGAGCTTGGCATGATGATTCCGCATCGCTCTATCAAAGGTCTCGCGAGTACCTGAGCCTTTTTCACGCAAAATCCACGGCTCGGCTAAAAGTTGCTCAATGGAAAGTTCGCCGAGCTTGGCTAATGGATGGTCTGGCGCGCTAAAAACTACCAGCTCATCGGCAATCCAAGGCTGTACTTCAATATCAGGATGATGACTATCGCCTTCTATCAAACCAAGATCCAATTCATGATTCACAATTTGATGCACGATAGTACTGGTGTTATGCACCTGCAATTGAATACGGCTTTCAGGGTGCTCTTGCAGGAATCTGGCAACAAGCAAGGTCGCCAAGTAATTACCCACGGTCAGCGTCGCGCCAATTTTCATATATCCGAAACCTGCATGGCCTTGTAGCAATGCTTCAATTTCACGCGCTCGGTCTAGCAATTCCACGGCTCTAGGCAATAACTGCCGTCCAGTTTCGTTGATATGCAGCGACTTACCGATACGATCAAACAACTGCAAATCAAACTGCCGCTCAAACTCGCCCAATGCTGTACTGGTGGCTGACTGTGACAAAGATAACTCATCTGCCGCCCGCGTAACACTCTCGGTACGGCTGATCGCCACAAAGATTTCTAGTTGCCTCAAGCTGTATTTCATCTTCTCACACCCATCACATATCTGTTTTATAGATATATATAATCATTACAATCCATTTAACATATATTGTACTCGCCTATACAATGCACAGCAATTGCAAAGGAAACTGTCATGAAAATATTAGTCGCAGTCAAACGGGTCGTCGATTACAACATCAAAGTACGCATCAAAGCAGATGGCTCAGATGTGGATATCGCTGGCGTAAAAATGGGCATCAACCCTTTTGATGAAAACGCCATAGAAGAAGCATTGCGCCTGAAAGAAAAAGGCAACGCTAGCGAGGTTGTAGTGGTCTCAATAGGTAGTGCTGCCAATCAGGATGTATTACGTCACACATTAGCGATGGGCGCTGATCGCGCAATTCTTTTGGAAACTGACGTAAACGTACAGCCGCTTGGTGTCGCTAAACTATTAAAAGCGATGATTGAGCGTGAACAGACCAAACTCATCATGCTAGGTAAACAAGCAATTGATGATGACGCAGGGCAAGCCGGACAAATGCTGGCAGCACTTTTGGATTACCCGCAGGGAACGTTCGCATCAACTGTACAAATTGAAGGCGATGAAATTGTGGTCACCCGTGAAGTAGATGGTGGTACAGAAACATTGGCATTGACACTGCCAGCGATTATTACCGCAGACTTGCGCTTGAACGAACCACGCTTTGTGAAATTACCAAACTTGATGATGGCGAGAAAGAAACCGATTGAAACGATCAATGCCTCTGAATTTGGCATTGATTTAAAGCCACGTCTTAACCTGCTCAAAGTCAGTGAGCCGCCAGCTAGAAAAGCTGGTATTAAAGTCGGCAGTGTCGAAGAGCTCATCAATAAATTACGTGCGCATGAAGGAATACAACTATGACCATTTTGATTTTAGCCGAACATGACGGCCAGCAACTTAGCGCTGCAGTCCAGCAAGCAGTCACGGCCGCCCTGTTCTGGAACGCGCCTATCCATGTGCTAGTCGCTGGCAATGGTGTAGAACATATAGCAAAACAAGCAGCCTTACTGGCTGGTGTTGAAAAGGTAATCCATGCTAATGCAGCCCACTTGGCACATCCATTAGCTGAAGATCTGGCAAAGCTGATACTGACTATTAGCGCTGAGTATCAGGCTATACTGGCAGCACACTCTTCATTTAGCCGTAATGTGTTGCCACGCGTAGCGGCATTGCTTGATGTGGCAATGATTTCTGATGTGCTGGAAATCACAGCGGAGAACACTTATGTCCGCTCAATATATGCGGGCAACATTCTTACTACGGTGCAGAGTACAGACACAATTCAGGTATTGACCATACACAGCAGCAATTTTGTAGCCGCTGGTTTTGGTGACTCAGCTGAAATTGTGCACATTGAAACGCCTGCTGCTTTTGGTAAAAGCCGTTGGTTGTCTGAGGTGCTTAGCCAGTCTGATAGGCCGGCATTAAGCTCGGCAAAAGTAGTGATTTCTGGCGGCAGATCGCTAGGCAGTGCGGAAAAATTTGAACAAGTATTATCACCGCTTGCAACCAAACTAGGCGCAGCCTTAGGCGCAACTCGCGCGGCTGTTGACGCTGGCTTTGCGCCAAACGACATACAAGTCGGCCAAACTGGCATCGTCGTAGCGCCTGAACTTTATATCGCAGTTGGCGTATCTGGCGCAGTACAACATACCTATGGCATGAAAGATAGCCGCATTGTTGTGGCAATTAACCAAGACCCAGACGCACCAATTTTCCAAGTAGCCGATTATGGACTGGTGGCGGATTTATTTATCGCGATCCCTGCCCTCACGGCGGCTATTCAATAACACAAAAAAGACAATCAATCATGAGTAAATATGCTACCGAACGCGTATTAAGCGTTCACCATTGGAACGACAATCTGTTTAGCTTTAAAACCACCCGTGACCCGGGTTTACGATTTGAGAACGGACAGTTTGTTATGATTGGCCTCGAAGTCGATGGTCGACCACTGACCCGCGCCTACAGTATTGCCAGCCCAAACTATGAAGAGCATCTGGAGTTTTTCAGCATTAAAGTGCCGAATGGCCCACTCACCTCACGCCTACAACACTTGCAAGTGGGCGATGAGCTATTAGTGAGCCGCAAACCAACCGGCACTTTAGTCATTCAAGATTTGAAGCCTGCGAAAAACCTATATCTATTATCTACAGGTACAGGGCTAGCACCGTTCATGAGTCTGATCCAAGACATTGAAGTGTATGAGCGTTTTGAAAAAGTCATACTGATCCACGGCGTGCGCTATGTCAGTGAACTTGCCTATGCAGACTTCATCGAAAAAGAGCTCCCCAACAATGAGTTCTTTGGTGAGGAGGTCAGACAAAAATTGATTTACTACCCAACAGTCACCAGAGAGCAATTCTGCAATCAAGGGCGGCTAACCGACCTGATTAACTCAGGTAAATTGTTCGAGGACATCGGCTTACCACCACTCAACCCTACCGATGATAGAGCAATGATCTGCGGCAGCCCACAAATGCTGGCTGATACAGAAACTATACTAGATAACTTAGGATTCAAAGTATCAATTCGTATAGGTGATCCAGGTGATTATGTAATTGAGCGTGCCTTCGTAGAAAAGTAATTCTTATCTGGAAGTTTTGGAAAAGTGGGGCATCATTAATTCACAGTTATTACACACAAATAGTAGTGAGTTAGATGTAACATCTATTAGTTGAAACTTGTATCAGTCAACATGAGATGCGAATCATAGGCTCTGGCTGACGCAAACCTAACAACAATTTAAGTATTCAAATTATGCAGCTGAATGCTCTGATTGAAGTTGCCGAAAATCAAGAGATTAAAAGGTCAACAATGAATATCCTCAAGCGAATCAGGGTAGCTAATTTAGGACGTGATCCTGAGCGGTTAGCAATGAAGTATCATGCCATGCGAACGAACCCATTCGTATTTTTAAGAGGAACTTGCCACCTTTTTTATGATCGTCTGCCTAAAGATGGCATATTAAAATCTGCACCATTGACTTGGTGTTGTGGTGACTTGCATCTGGAAAACTTTGGGAGCTACAAAGGTGATAATCGATTAGTGTATTTTGATATTAACGATTTTGATGAAGCAGCATTGGCTCCTGCAAACTGGGATATATCTCGTGTGATGACCAGCATACTAGTTGGAGCTCATACTTACGGTATTACTCCAGAAAATGCTTCGTTGTTATGTGCGCAATTTTTGGATGCTTATGCAACGTTCCTAGCTTCAGGTAAAGCTCGTTGGATAGAAAGAGAAACAGCAGATGGGCTCGTCAAAATATTATTAGACCAATTACAACAACGTAAGCGCATTGATTTTTTAAACGCAAGAACAATCAAAAAGGGTAAGTTGCGCCAGTTTAAACTGGATGGGAAAAAGACCTTACCGGTCACTAATGCGCAACGCAAGCAAGTAATGCACGCCATTGAACAGTTTGCAAAATCACAGGCACATCCTGAATTTTACGAAGTATTAGATGTAGCTCGCCGCATTGCAGGCACAGGCAGTCTCGGTGTTGATCGCTACACCATTCTTGTGCAAGGAAAAGGTTCTCCAAATCAAAACTATCTTCTGGATTTAAAACAAGCATTGCCATCATCAATTGCTCGTCATTTACCAAAAATTCAGCCAGTTTGGAATAATCAAGCTGAACGTGTCGTGACGTTACAACAACGCATGCAAGCCGTATCAATGGCTTTTCTACATTCTCTCGTCATAAATAATGAGGCCTATGTTTTGCGTGGACTTCAACCAATCGAAGATCGTGTTCCTATTGCAAAATATCATAATCATATTGAGTATTTGTCTGGTACAGTAAGATCAATGGCTCAATGTTTAGCATGGGCACAGTTACGGAGTTCTGGAAGACAAGGTTCAGCGATTGCTGATGAGCTTATTGATTTTTCTCAACGAAAGAAATGGCGTAACAAGATCACCATACTTGCTTATGAAATGGCCGCTCAGGTCAAATCAGACTGGGTCATTTACTGCGAGGAATATGATAAGAATATGTTTAAAAATAGTTAAATGGCGTCGTCTAAGATTTTCTCGACATCGCATTGTGAGGAGTCAAAAATGGATGTCAGGCTTGTGTCAGGTTTAAGGAATAAAGTGGAGTTGTAGCAAAAACAGTCAACTACAAAACAGAGGATCTATATTATGAAAAAATTATTATCATTATTTCTAGTACTTGCATTTGGTTTTGCTACTGCATCAGCGATGGCCTGCCCAAAAGGTGAGGTACTGACAGGCGGCACAGGCAAGCATCATAAAGGCGGAACATGTGCACCAAAAGTAGCTAAAGACGTAGCACCAAAAGTAGCTAAAGATTCAGCGAAGAAATAACTTTATTTATCAAAAAAATCTAGTTTTAAAAGGGGCAATTTATGCCCCTTTTTTGTGTCTATTAGACTTAATTACATAATCGGTGTGACCTGCTCCCCACTTGCACTACCAATCTAAATTGAAATAAAGTCCACTTTTACCTACACGTATTCATCAATGGACTTTGAGCTATAAGCCAGAGAGTCAAAAACTTGATGCGAGGATTACTTCAATGGATACCTCCACATTAGATACCCCCACCCCTCCAATGGAGAGGTATCCATTGGTAAACCAAAAAATTGCAAATGGTTTGGGGCTTTAGCCCCCTTGGAGTTCTGTCAATAACTGTACGCAATTAAAATACGCATGTCTCAAATATCCACTAAGCTGACCGTCAGTTACAAAGACTCACCGACAACAGTCTACCCTTTGCGGAAGTCCGCTAATTAAGCACGAATGGCAGAAAATCCCCGTTAGCGGTCCCTCGACTTGTAATCAGACTTTACTAAGCAAGGACTCAAACTCATCAATCGGCATAGGTTTACCAAACAAATACCCTTGGAAATTCATACAATCTTTCTCTAATAGACATTGCCTCTGCTCCTCTGTCTCTACACCCTCAGCGATTACACTCAAATCCAGACTTCGCGCCATTGCAATAATGGTGCGTACGATAGCGCGATCATTATTATCCACAACAATATCGCGAACAAATGACTGGTCAATTTTCAATTGAGATAAGGGCAGTTTTTTAAGATATTGGAGTGATGAATAGCCCGTACCAAAATCGTCTAATGAGAAGCGAATACCTATTACTGACAGCATATTCATTTTCTCAACAATTCCCGCTATATCATTAATCAGCATGCTTTCAGTGAGCTCTAACTTGAGCTTTGTTGGATCTATTCCATAACGTTGAACTGTTTCTTTTACTTGCGCAACAAAGTCTGCTTGCTGGAATTGTTTAGCACTTACATTAATAGATAGTATGAGATCGCGACTGTGTGGATATTGATGCCAAACTGCCAGTTGTGCACAAGCTGTTTCCAGCACCCATTGCCCGATTGGCAAAATGAGCCCGGTTTCTTCTGCCAATGGAATAAATCGGATGGGGGGGATCATATTGCGCTCAGGGTGATCCCAGCGTATCAAAGCTTCTGCCCCCAATGGATGTCCCATACTATCTACCTGTATTTGGTAGTACAGCTGAAACTGCTGATGCTGTATAGCTTGGCGTAACTCGCGCTCCATGTTTGCACGAGTCGTAATAACCTCTTGCATCTTGGGATCGAAAAAACGTAAGGTATTACGGCCTTCCGTCTTAGACTGATACATAGCAATATCGGCTTGTTTTACGATTGCCTCTAATCCTGTTTCATGATCATTGAATAGCGTAACTCCTATGCTAGGTGTACTGTGATGTTCATGCGATCCAAGCTGATATGGCTGATTCAACGAGGCTAATATTTTTTGAGAGATAACTTCAGTTTGCGCTGCAGCTTCGGTCGCTCTTTCACTTAAATCTTCTAAAAGCACCACAAACTCATCACCGCCTATACGCGCCACGGTATCGCCCTCACGGACGGAGTTATTGAGACGATTTGCCACTTGTTGTAGAAGCAAATCACCAACATCATGCCCTAATGTGTCATTCAATGTTTTAAAGTGATCAAGATCAAGAAATAGCAGTGCGCCTCTTTGTCCGCTTCTTGTGCTGGACGCCAATGCCTGCTTGAGGCGATCCATAAGCAAACGACGATTAGGCAAATGTGTCAATGGATCATAAAATGCCAGATTTTTGATTTCATCCGAGGCCGCTTTGCTCATGGTGATGTCGGTGAGCGTGGCTACATAATTGGTGACAATACCGCTTGCATCTTTTACAGCCGTGATGGTGAGATGCTCTGGATAAACTTCACCGCTCTTGCGTCGATTCCAGATTTCACCTTCCCATACTCCAGTTTCGTTGAGGCATTCCCACATTTCCTGATAGAACGCCTTATCCTGACGGCCAGAGTTGAGTATTAGTGGTGTTTGACCTATGACGTCTTTAGACGTGTACCCTGTGATCTCTGTAAAAGCAGAGTTTACACGAAGAATATTGTTAGTAGCATCGGTAACGATCATACCTTCTTGCGCTTCAAATGCGGTAGCAGCTATGCGCAGATTTGACTCATTTAGCTTGTAATCAGTGATGTCTTCATAAATACCTAATATACCAACAGCCTCGTTATTTTTATCTTTGAGCGGAACTTTAGAAGTACGTAGCCATATTTGCTTACCATCTGGAGTGGTTTGTGGCTCGTCATAGGAAATCCTACTATTGCCAGACGTCATAACAGCTTGTGTTGACGCGCGTTTAAAAATGACCACCTGTGCGCGTTGAATTTTGACCAGGCGCTTATTAGGTGTAGATTACTACACCGCTGTGGATAAGTCGACCAAACTGACTAGGTCTTAATCTCCTTTTTTA